>Ga0210383_10001128_pt1 | contig 24656 bp, 19 predicted proteins | sample IncBWC14OmetaG_FD_160072 | JGI IMG/M metagenome (GOLD analysis project Ga0210383, IMG submission 160072) | Forest soil microbial communities from Barre Woods Harvard Forest LTER site, Petersham, Massachusetts, United States - Inc-BW-C-14-O ... | reverse complement strand
TGGCGTCACCTTCGCGGTAGTGAAAGGCTTTGGCGGGTCGAATTTCGGCGTGCCCATTCGCTTTGCGTCGCCGCTCTTGAAGCACTAACCCATCCACCGAGCCATAAGTCTGTTCCGCTGCTCGGCGTATGCAGTCTTCATTATTCATTTTGCTTCTGACATTCACCGGGATTATTGCAGCCGCGTGGTTTTTCTCACGAAACCATGTAGAATTTTGCATTGCCCTTTGGAGATGGACTGACGCCTGCGCATGAAGAAAAATCGACCGATTCGCAAACTCCTGGCTGCTAACCGAAGTGAAATTGCCATTCGTATCTTTCGCGCGGCGAACGAACTTGGCCTGCGTACCGTGGCCATTTATTCGCAGGAAGATCGCCTGGCGCTGCATCGATTCAAAGCCGATGAGGCTTACCAAGTGGGCGTTGGCAAGGGTCCGGTGGAGGCTTATCTCGACATCACCGGAATTATCGCCATCGCGAAGGCGCATGATGTCGACGCCATCCATCCGGGATACGGGTTTCTGTCGGAAAATCCGGTGCTCGCGCGTGCTTGTGCCAAGGCTGACTTGGCGTTTGTAGGCCCGACGCCCGAACTTCTCGAATTGCTGGGAGACAAGACTGCGGCCCGCCGTTTAGCGGCTTCCGCGGGTGTGTCCGTATTGCCTGGAACCGAAAACCCAGTTTCGTCGCCGGAAGAAGCTCAAAAAATCGCTGCGGAAATCGGGTTCCCCGTAATCGTGAAAGCGGCTATGGGCGGCGGTGGACGCGGCATGCGGGTGGTCCACGATCCTTCACAGTTGGCGGCAAGGCTCGAGGAGGCGCAGGGAGAAGCAAAATCCGCGTTTGGCGACGCTTCCGTCTTTTTGGAGAAATTTCTTCCCCGTGCGCGGCACATCGAAGTGCAAATTCTGGCCGACGAGCACGGCAACCTGCTGCATTTGTACGAACGCGATTGCTCCGTGCAGCGGCGTCATCAGAAAGTGGTAGAGGTAGCGCCTGCGCTGAACCTTCCCGATCAGGTGCGCGCCGAAATTTGCGACGCGGCTTTGAAGATTGCCCGCCATTCCGGATATCGCAACGCCGGAACCGTGGAATTTCTATACGATGTCGACGCGGAGAAATGGTATTTCATCGAAGTCAACCCGCGCATCCAGGTGGAACACACCGTCACGGAAGTTGTCACCGGCATCGACATCGTGCGCGCGCAGATCCTCGTAGCCCAGGGGCATAAGCTGCACGAAGAGCCGCTTTCGTTGGCCACACAGGAAAAAATTCCGCTGTATGGCGCCGCGTTGCAATGCCGCGTCACCACCGAGGATCCGGAAAAGAATTTCGCGCCGGATTACGGCCGCATTTCCACGTACCGTTCTCCCGCGGGATTCGGAATCCGTCTCGATGGTGGCACCGCGTATGCGGGCGCGTTGCTTGCGGCTTACTATGATTCGCTACTCGTGAAAGTCACTGCATGGGGCACGAACCTACCCGAAGCTTGTCAGCGAATGGATCGCGCGTTACGCGAATTCCGCATCCGCGGCGTGAAAACAAACATCCCGTTCCTCGAGAACGTGGTGAACCATCCGCGTTTTCGCGCCAGCGAAGTGACCACTTCGTTTCTGGACGATTCGCCGGAACTGTTTCGCTTCAGCGGCCGCGCCGACCGCGCTACCAAGCTGCTTTCGTATGTCGGCGACGTAATCCTGAATGGCAATCCCGAAGTGAAGGGGAAGAATCTCCCCGCATCCATCGAAAAAGCCCCGTCGCCCGCCGTGCCTGGCATTGCGCCGCCCGCCGGCACGCGCCAGCTTCTGCAAAAGCTCGGGCCAAAGAAATTTGCGACCTGGGCGCGAAAAGAAAAGCGCCTGCTCGTGACAGACACAACTTTCCGCGATGCGCACCAGTCCTTGATGGCCACGCGCGTGCGCACTTACGACTTGCTCACCACCGCGGACGCAGTTACCCAGCGCTTGCCCAATCTGTTCAGCTTGGAAATGTGGGGCGGCGCCACGTTTGACACCTCGATGCGTTTCCTGCACGAAGATCCCTGGCAAAGGCTTCGCGAACTTCGCCGGCGCATCCCCAATATTTGTTTTCAGATGTTGCTGCGGGGCGCGAACGCGGTCGGCTACACCTCCTATCCAGACAACGTGATCGTCGATTTCGTGCGCGAAGCGCATGAGCAGGGAATCGATATTTTCCGGATCTTCGATTCGCTAAACTCTATCGAGAACATGCGCGTTTCGATTGACGCAGTCCTCGAAACCGGCGCGGTATGCGAGCCCGCCATCTGCTACACCGGCGATCTGTTCGATAAGGAACGCCCCAAGTATTCGCTGAAATATTATGTGCAGCTGGCCAAGCGCCTGGAGAAGTTGGGCGCGCATTTCCTTGCCATCAAGGATATGGCGGGCCTGTGCCGGCCGTACGCGGCGTTTGCGCTCGTAAAGGCCTTGCGCGAGGAGATTGGCATCCCGATTCACTTTCACACGCACGATACCAGCGGCATCAACTCCGCCTCGCTCTTGAAAGCGGCGGACGCGGGAGTGGATGTCGCGGATGGCGCGATTGCTTCCATGAGCGGTGGCACCAGCCAGCCGAATCTCAATTCCGTGGTCGAAGCGCTGGCAAACACGCCGCGCGACACCGGGCTGGACATTGGCACGCTGAACGAGTGCTCTGATTTCTGGGAAGTTGTGCGCGGCTACTATGCGCCATTCGATTCCGGACCGAAAGCAGGCTCCGCGCGTTTGTACGAGCATGAAATTCCCGGCGGCCAATTCACGAATTTGTGCGAACAGGCGGCGGCCATGGGTCTGGGCCATCGCTGGCGCGAAGTGGAAAAAACGTACGCGGAAGTGAACCAGCTTTTCGGTGATATCGTGAAGGTTACGCCATCGAGTAAAGTCGTTGGAGACATGGCGTTGTTTCTGCTCGCAAATGAAATTAAGCCTGCGGATCTGTTGAAGCTCAGCGAGGATCACGATGTGTCGCTGCCAAACTCCGTCGTGGAAATGTTTTCCGGCGCGCTCGGCGTGCCCCCAGGAGGCTGGCCGAAGAAATTACAGCGCATCATTTTGCGTGGACAGGCTCCCCTAAAAGGGCGGCCCGGCGCCAGCCTGCCCGCTGTGAATTTCGAAGAAGCCAAAGCAGAACTGGAAAAGAAAGTGGCGCACCACGTGCGGCGCGACGATCTGCTCAGCTACCTGCTGTATCCCGACGTGTACTTGAAATTCAATGCATTTCGCCAGGCCTATTCCGATGTCAGCGTGCTGCCGACTCCCGCGTTCTTCTACGGGTTGAAAGCCGGCGAAGAGATCACCATCGACATTGAATCTGGCAAGACCATGATCGTGAAATTTCTTACCACCAGTGATGCGCATCCCGACGGCACCCGTACTCTGTTCTTCGAATTGAACGGCCAGCCGCGCGAAGTCAACGTGCGCGACCGCTCCTTGCGCGTCGTCGAACGCAGCCATCCGAAAGCCGATGCCGCCGATCCTGGCCATGTCGGCGCGCCCACCGCCGGCCTGATCAGCAGCATTGCCGTCCAGCCTAACCATCCCGTCGAGCGCGGTGCTAAACTGCTCACACTGGAAGCCATGAAGATGCAATCCAACATTTATGCGCCGATTAGCGGGAAAATCGGCAAATTGCTCGTCACGCCGGGTCAACACGTGGAAGCCAAAGATCTTCTGGTCGTCATCGCTCCGTGAACTCGCCAAATCTCGTCACGCATGAGCAGTTTCCTTCGCGATTCTTGCGCAATCAGCGCGATCTGATCGTCTATCTGCCTCCTGGTTACGATGCACAGCCGCTGCGGCGTTTTCCCGTGCTTTATCTTCATGACGGGCAGAATCTTTTCGATGGCGCCACATCCTTTATTCCCGGCATGGACTGGCACGTGGGCCAAACCGCGGACCAGTGGATTCAAGAGGGCCGCGTCGAGCCGCTGATCATCGTGGGCATTTACAATGCAGGCAAGCAGCGGCTGGTCGAATACACGCCGACGCGTGCGCCGAAACTAGGCGGTGGAAGCGCGAACCGTTACGCCAAATTTCTGCTGGAAGAAGTGCGGCCGTTCGTTCACAACCAATATCGTGCGCAGGATGGAGCCGATAACACGGGTATCGGTGGTTCGTCGCTCGGCGGCCTGGTGTCTTTGTATGTCGGCCTGCGACAACCGCAAATCTTCGGGAAGATTGCCGCGCTCTCGCCATCCGTATGGTGGAACGAACGCATAATTTTGAGGTTCGCCTCAACCGCATCGGTGAAGCCGCTTCCGCGCATCTGGCTGGACATCGGCACGCGCGAAGGCCCACGCATCGTGGACGACGTGGAACACTTCCGCGATATCCTCATCGGCAAAGGCTGGCAGTTCGATCAGAATCTGCACTACGAACGCGTCGAAGGTGCCGAGCACAACGAAGCCGCTTGGGCCCAGCGCGTTGGCCCCTTCTTGCAATTCCTATTTCCCGCGCGCTGACGTCCCACCTGACAATTCCAATCGCTTGTGATTTTTTTGCCCGGTGCCCCACATGCCGCTTCTGCATGTGGGCTCTGGGGTCACTCCGTGTAGCGCCGCGCCTCCAGGCCGGCATCTTGGGTCAGCCGTTGTAGGGCCCGCCTTCCGAGGCGGGCCGTTCTCTTTCTACTTCACAAAGTCAAATCTACTCGCACGAGCCGTCATGGAACAAACGTTGTCATCCTAAGGAGCGCTTGTTGTGGCGAAGGATCTGAACTCAGGAATTCTCCGCGCCTTCAGAAACGCCCTTCCAGCAAATCATCGACTTCCTCGTCGGTCATTGCCTTCCACCAATCAGGGTCGTGAATAATTACTTTGCCTTTGAGGTGCCAAACTTCGGTTTTCTTTTTCCCCGATCTTGCGGTTCCTGTCCACAGAGGAATTACGGCTCGATACAAAACCCCTGTAATCCCATATATAATCCGCGCAGCTTTGCTGTAGCGCCGCGCCTTCAGGCCGGCATCTTGGGTTCGGGTCCGTTTGGGAGAAACAATGGCTGCGGCAAGACCCATCACGATTCTCTGCGTTTCTTCCTACGAAAAAGGGCAGGAATTCTTGCGTACCTGCAAGAACCTGGGCTGCACGGTGCTGCTGCTCACGGTGGAAAAACTGCGCAACGCCGACTGGCCTCGTGATGTGATCGACGAAATGTTTTTCATGCCGGACGAACTTCCGCTCGCCGACTTGATTCACGCGGTCAGCTACGCCGCTCGAACACGCCATATCGATCGCGTCGTCGCCCTCGACGAATTCGATATGGAAAATGTCGCGGCGCTGCGCGAGCACCTGCGGCTCCCCGGCATCGGCCTCACCACCATTCGCTATTTTCGCGACAAGCTCGCCATGCGCGCGCAAGCTCGCGAATCCGGCATCCTCGTGCCGGAATTTATTCCTGTGCTCAACTATGACGACCTGCGCGAGTTCATGGCCTACGTGCCCGGCCCGTGGCTGCTGAAGCCACGCTCGCAAGCTTCCGGCATCGGCATGAGAAAAATTCAATCGCCGGAGGAACTTTGGCCGGGGCTCGATCAATTAGGTGACCGACAATCCGAATATTTGCTGGAACAATTCATTCCCGGTAGCGTGTTTCATGTGGACGGTGTAGTCTCCGAACGCGCTGTGCTGTTCGCCGAAGCGCACACCTATGGCGCGCCACCGCTGGATGTTTCGCATCAGGGCGGAGTGTTCACCACGCGCACGATGGCGCGCGATTCGGCCGACACGCTGGCGCTTAAAGAAATTAATCTGAAGCTGATCCAGGGTTTAGGCCTCGTGCGCGGCGTAACTCACGCGGAATTTTTGAAAGCTCACAGTGACAATCGCATTTACTTCGTCGAAGTGGCCGCTCGCGTCGGCGGTGCCTACATTTCCAACATGGTCGAAACTGCCACCGGAATCAATTTGTGGCGCGAGTGGGCGCATCTGGAAGTGACCGCCGGAAAGATGCCCTACCAATTGCCACAAGCACGCGAGGATTATGCCGGCGTAATTGTTTCCCTGGCGCGCCAGCAGGAGCCGGACACTTCGTCCTACAACGACCCCGAAATTGTCGATCGCATCAGGAAGTATCACCACGCAGGATTTATTCTGAAGTCGTCCTCGTCCGAACGTATCGAAACCCTGCTATCGTCCTACTCCCAACGATTCGCCATCGATTTTCTAGCCCGCGAGCCAGTACCCGACAAGCCATCCTCCTAGTGTGGCGAGGAGGTGTCGCACTCGGAAGCTATCTGAACGGCTGCCGTGACAAACCCCCCAATTCGATCGTCTTTACAAGTACACGAATGAGCGTAGAGCGCTTGGGGAGAGTTATGCACATGCGCGCCGGGGAAACCCTTGTCGACCGGGATCGGAGCTGGCATCACGCTTTTGCCTGGGCCGCCTTCGCGCTTTCGCTCATTGTTTATCCGCTTCTGTTGTTGCACTACGCGCACGCAAACTCCGCCACTTTTGACGAGGGCATGCACATTGCCGCCGGTCATCGCTATTGGGAATGTGGGGATTACGCGATCAATCCGGAGCATCCACCGTTGCTGAAGCTTATCGCCGCTATGCCGCTGCGGCACTGGCGATTCGACGCGTACAGTTCCGCGTGTGGCAACGCCTTAACGAATAATATGCAGTTGATCGGCACTGGCTATTCGTTGATGAATGGCCCCGCCGCCAACCAAATTCTAGCAAAAGCGCGCACAGCAGCGATGGTGTTTCCAATTCTCCTGCTGGTCACGATATTCTTCGCCGCGCGCGCATGGTTCGGACCGCTCGCCGCCGGCTGCGCGGTGATCCTGACGGTTTTCGAACCCAACTTGACCGCGCACGGTCCGCTGGTAACAACGGACATAGCGGTCGCAGCAACCGCGTTTGCCGCGGTGTTTGCCGCCGACCGCTATTTGCGCAGACCCGCTACATGGCGGTTACTGTTGCTTGGCGTCACGTTAGGCCTGGCGCTCGCTTCCAAACACACAGCCGTCTTCGTCTCACTTATCCTGCTTCTTCAATTCTTGGCTTACTACTGGCTTACGCGTTCGAGTTCGCCGCGTTCTTCACTGCCGCGCCTTGTGCTGGGCTGGTTCACAGCCTGCTCGATTGCGCTCTTCGTTCTCTGGGGCACCTATCAATTCCGCTACTCCGCGCTGCCTGGGCGCGCGCAGGCATTTGAGATCCCCGCGACACTCCAAAACAACGAAGAGTCGCCGACAATGGTCGGCCGTACGATCCAGGGCATTACACGTTTCCACCTCTTGCCGGAATCCTATGTTGCCGGGCTCCTTTATGTGATTCAAAACAGCACGCGGCCCTCATACATTTTCGGAAAACGCCACGACACGGGCGTGTGGTACTACTTTCCTGTCACCATCCTCGTGAAGACGCCGCTTACGATTCTTCTGCTAGTCATTCTCGCACTGGCCTCGCCGGCGCAATGGCGGAAGCACAAACGTGAAATTGTAGTCGTGGCCATTCCCATCGTCGTGTTTTTGTTTTCTGCCATAAGCAGCAAGATCAATCTCGGCGTGCGACATATTTTGCCCGTTTACCCCTTCTTGATCGTGCTTGCCGCTTCTGCGATTGCCTACTACGCCGCGCGCTCCAGAGTCGCAGCTGCTCTCTGCGCCACGCTTATTGTGTTCCAGGCAGGGTCGTATGCGCGCAGTTATCCCAATGAAATGGCTTATGCCAACGAAGCGTGGGGCGGACCACAACATCTATATAAGTTTCTGGGCGACTCCAATGTGGATTGGGGGCAAGCGCTATATCGTGTGAAGGACTACATTGCCGCGCGAGGAATTTCCGATTGTTGGATCGCGTGGTTTGGCGCTCGCAAACCCACCTTGGACGGCCTGCCGTGCCGCATGCTGGCCGGTCCCGGCTATGTGGAAGCGGTGGACCCGCAGCTGCAGCCAATACTGGCGGAGAAATTTTCCGGCACTGTTTTCGTGAGCAACACGCTCATCGACTACGATTTGTACCCTTACCTATATTTTCTGCGGCATCCACCGGACGATGTCGTGGCCGGAAGCATCCTCGTCTATCACGGTGAGTTCGACTTGCCGGAAATTGCCGCAGAACGCAGAGCATCGCGCGGTTGGTGGTACCTGAATCACCAGCAAGCGGCTTTGGCCGTCGAAGAGTTCGCCGCCGCTGAACCTCACGTAGTCGCGCGTGGAGAGGTCCGTTCCCTCTACGCTTGGGCGCTGGAAGCTGCGGGCCGCCCGAAGGAAGCGCGCGTGAAATACGAACAGGCTGCCGCGGACTTTGCCGGTAAACCAGCCGATGCACAATGGCGCAAAGCCGCGCTCGATCGTGCCACCGCCTTGCGCCAGACCGAGTCGAATCCAGCTCACGTCGACTAACGCGATTCGCCGGCTCAAGAAATTGGGCGAGGTGCCAATGACTGGCGCTTACCTGTCCCGCTTCAGCCAAATCTAACCAAAACGGAACAAAAATGCCGCACTCTCAGTTTCGCTTGCGCTTCTCCACCCCTTGGTACAGTCTGTACCCTGTTCTTGAGTCTAGTTACTTTCACGTGAGAAAATGAATTATTGTGTTTGATACACGCTTTCCCGCGGACTATTGTTTGTTTACCCCGGGCCGGAAATCTGCGTGGGGTGTGCTGTCCCTTGGGAGGACCGATGTGGGGGAATAAAAAACCGGATACGCCTCAACCAGCGCAGCCGGAATCGAAAAATTTTCCAGTCAATCCGCCGCCAAAGCCAGCTGCGGCAACTTGGGAGGGAACTACCGCAATGAGTACAGATGCTATGCGTCCGTTGGGAGCAACCGCAGACCGTTCTACGGCTCGGCTCGGTCCCAGTTTGCACGTGAAAGGTGAAATCTCCGGGAATGAAGATTTAGTGATCGAGGGCTCGGTGGAAGGATTGGTTCAACTTGACGAGCGCAAACTAACCGTCGGCGCCACCGCTAAGTTGACCGCCGATGTAATTGCCCGCGAAGTTGTGGTTTACGGCAACGTGAAAGGGAATTTGCGTGCCAAGGACCGCATCGAAATCAAGAAGGATGGCTCCGTCAACGGCGATCTCACGACCGCCCGCATCATGATCGAAGACGGCGCCTACTTCAAGGGTTCGATCGAGATCGACAAGAGCGCCGAAAAGGAAACCGGAGCAGGCGCGTTCGCGCGCACCGCTTCGCCCGCTGGCGTCGGCCCCAAGACCATTTAAGTTTGATCATTAAGTTTGTTTGACGCGTAGTCTGTTCTCCCAACACGGCGCCCCGATTCGTTCGGGGCGCCGTTTCTTTTTCTGATTGGTTTTCAGAGCGGCATCACCGCGATGCTGGGCGGAAAATCCGCTTCGGTCTCGCTCGCGGACATGAATACGGTGGTTCTCACTACTCCGGCAGTCGCCGCCGGTCCGCCGCAGCTCGTGCTGACGAATCCCGACGGCGAAACAGTTTCCCTCGACGACGCCTTTACGGCGCAATGATTCTGTCTTAACCTTTCCTTGGCCCGTTTCATCCTATGAGTGCGCCCCACGCCGCGCTCTTCGCGGGCGACTTCGTCCATCTCAGAGAGACCTATGAAGACCCGCAAACTCGGAAATTCCGATCTGCACATCACCCCGACAGGCTTTGGCGCGTGGGCCAGCGGCGGCGGAGGCTGGGAGTATTCCTGGGGACCCCAGGATGACCAGGACTCGATTGCCGCGATTCACAAAGCCTTGGAACTAGGCGTGAATTGGATCGACACCGCCGCGGTCTATGGCCTCGGCCACTCCGAAGAAGTGGTGGCGCGGGCATTGAAGAAATGGACCGGACCGCGTCCTTATGTTTTCACCAAATGTGTACTGCGTTGGGACGCCACGCGCAAAATCTCTCCGGACCATGGCGCCAGTTCCATTCGCAGGGAATGCGAAGACAGCCTGTTGCGTCTGCAAGCGGAAACCATCGATCTTTATCAGATCCACTGGCCGCCCACGGACAACGGGCCCGGGCTGGAAGAAGCTTGGCAAACTCTGAATACCCTGCAAAAAGAAGGAAAAGTGCGCTGGATCGGCGTCTCCAATTTTGATGTGCCGCAATTGAAGCGCGCCGAAAAGATTGCCCCGGTCACTTCCTTGCAGCCGCCCTATTCCATCTTGCGCCGCCAGATTGAAGAGGAGGTTTTGCCATATTGCGAACAGCGCAACATTGGCGTGATCGTTTATTCGCCCATGTTTTCCGGCATGTTAACCGGAGGAATGACGCGCGAACGCGCCGCCGGTCTGCCGGCCGATGATTTCCGTAAACGCAATCCGGAATTTCAAGAGCCTAAGCTTTCGAAGAACCTAGAACTGGTCGAACGGCTGGGAGAAATTGGCGCGCGCTATGGACGCACTCCCGGTGAAGTGGCCATTGCCTGGACTTTGCATAATCCGCGAATCACCGGCGCGATTGTCGGGGCGCGCAGCGCCAATCAGGCCGCAAGCGTCATGCGTGCCGGGGATTTCCGCCTCAATGCCGAGGAGATCGCGGAGATCGAATATTATTCCGCGGGCATTGCCAAAACGAAGACTGCGTCCTGACGACTGATGGAAAATTGTTCAAGGAGAGTTCGCAATGAATTTGGGCCTTTCGGGAAAATTGGCCGTAGTTACGGGTTCGACCGCGGGGATCGGACTGGCCATAGCCGCCACGCTCGCCGAAGAAGGCGCGCGGGTGGTCATCAACGGCAGGACCCAGCCGCGCGTGGATGCAGCGTTGGATAAATTACGCATGCGCAACCGCGGCGCGGAGTTCACCGGCGTGGCCGCCGATCTGGGCACCGTCGAAGGCGTCGAGCAATTTGTCGAGGCGGTGCCGGTGGCGGACGTGCTCATCAATAATCTGGGCATTTTCGAGGTGAAGCCGTTTCTGGAAATCCCCGATGCGGACTGGCAGCGCTTCTTCGAAGTGAATGTTCTTAGCGGCGTTCGCCTCAGCCGCCAGTATCTTCCCAATATGCTCAAGCGGAATTGGGGCCGCATCATTTTTATTTCCAGCGAATCGGCACAGCAGATTCCGATGGAGATGGTGCACTACGGTATGACCAAAACCGCGCAGGTCGCGATCGCCAACGGCATTGCCCGTTCCGTTGCGGAAACCGGCGTCACTTCTAATTCCATCCTCGTGGGTCCAACCTCTTCGGAAGGAGTGGGTACTTTTCTTCGTGACGTTGCCCGGCAACAAGGGCTCAGTCCCGCGGAGATGGAAAAAGCGTTCTTCACCAAGGCGCGGCCCAGCTCGCTACTGAAGCGTTTCGAAACTCCAGAAGAAGTGGCAACGATTGTCGCCTTCGTAGCCAGCAATCAAGCTGCCCTCATCAATGGAGCCGCCGTCCGCGCCGAAGGCGGCGTAGTCCAAAGCATCTTCTAATGGAATGCGGGGACCCAGTTCCCGCTTTCAGCCCCAGTTCAACAATTCCGCCTCACGATCAGCGGCAGCCCTGCTGCTGCCGCCGTCAAACGAAAGCACGCCATTCCGAATAAAGTCCGCGGAGTCAGGAATTTCTCCGCGGTCGCCAAGAGCCCAATCGTCCTCACGCCCGCATATAATCCGCGCGCCAGTTCTTCACCATCTGCTTGATGGCCTTTACGTCCGTCACTCTATCGTTCAACACGTTGCGCGCCAACCCCGGCAATTCTTCATCGCTCGCAAAGCGCAATGCCACCAGCTGACTTTTCGTAAATTCACCGATACGCGGGCGCAAATCCTCCGGCAGTAGTCTCGCCAGTCGCTGGCGCTCTTCGATGCGGATCACGCGATCCTGCACGGCAAGCGCGAACACACGCGCATTAAGCGCAAATACAAATAGTGCCGCCGCCGTCAGAAGATGGATTATGCCATCCGAGCTGAATCCGGGACGGATTAACCGGAAGACGCACCATCCAAAATTCAAAATAAATACCGGCAGCACAAAAAAGTGATACGCCGGCACCCACCGCACGTGATTGGAAAAATTCTGTTCCGCCATTTCGAGGATTCCTCCTGTGAGCCCGCATCTTACCAGACCTACCCGTCGGGACAGGTATCGGACTAGCTACTTCCGGTTGCGCCCCGGCTCAAATCCCGCTGTTCAGGCGCACAATGAACGAATGTATTGCAGCTTCCCGGTGGAAGCGAGGAGCAAACCATGACGAACCTCAGCCTCGCGCGAATCATGTACGGCACGAGCCAGGAATATCACGCAACAGTTGCGCATACGCATTCTTTTGCGCCGCTGATGAATCAATCCTCGACGGAATCAACGAAAAGCTCATCGAGAGCGCCAGAGACACTAGGCGAATTGCTTCACCGCGCCTGGATCAGCCTCTCCGGCAAGCGTTGAACACGCCGCTTCACGTTCCCAAAAGATTGCCCTGAATCCTGTTATATCCGTTTTCCTGCGCCCACAAACTGAGCGGGATCGCCGCCAGGTCATCCACAAGCGGAACGGCGTTGCCATCCTTGGTAAGATCGATGGTGCGAAGAAAGTGTTTGCAGGTGTCGCAGCACTCCACGCGCACGTGCGGGAACTGCTCGGCAATGTACACCGGAAGTTCCTGTTCCTGTTCTTCGCCGCAGTACGCGCACAGTATTCTGCGAAAATCCCATTCCTGCGAACAGAAGGAACACTGTAAGAATCGCTTCCCGCCGTCCCCTTCCCGCCGTAGCACGCCTAGCAGCGGGAGGGAATTACAGCGCGGGCAGCGACACACGGTCATGTTCAAAACCGGCGGCAATTGCGCACCGCTCAAAAACTCGGCATACGGTTGCAAAAACGCGCGCGCCAAGAATTCCGTCAGCGGTTCATTGCCGGCTGGTTCCAGCATTCCCGTCTTCCAAAAGTCGGTGAGCGCATTTGCCCAAGCAGTCTCTTCCTGTAAACGCAATTCTCGCGAACTCATCGAAAGCGGACCCGGGCCATCAGATTCGACTAGTGAGAGAAATCTGCCGAACGGTTCCAGCAATATATCCAGATTCAATTCCGAACGAATATTGCCGCCCGCCGGCGCGACCGGCCGCTTTCCGCGGAGCTTTGGCACCTGTTCATAAAATTCTTTTTGGAATTGTGCCACGTGGCCGTAGAAGCCAAGGATCTGCCGCGCAAAAGAAAAGCGTTCGCCAAGCAAAGCGGCCCGTTCGATCCGGGAACGATAATTGAATTGTCCGGTAACGAACAGGGTCATTTAGGCGGTTCGGATGAGCCGACAATTTCCTTATACCAGCCCGGATGGTACCGTTTTGCAAATGCCAGGGAAACGTCTCCACGTATGACGGAACCGAACGCGCCCCGCTCCGCGAACACGCCCATGTAAATATGAATCATGAAGTTCGCGATCGTAATCAATGCCGCGATGGGGTGAATCAGCACAGCGGTATAACGCAGCCAACGCCAGCTCCACGGAAGCCGGTCGCTGAACCACAGCACCAGTCCGCTGAGCAGCAAAACCCAGCCCGCGAAGAAAAACGACCAGAACAGCAGCTTCTGTCCGGCATTGTAGCGGCCCGCCGGCGGCATTTTTTCATCTTGGTTGGTGATGTAATAGTGCAGCGACTTCCACCACGCGCGGTCCACAGCCGTAAACTCCATCTGCCGCCACCACATTACGAACATATCCGTGACCGCGACGACGAAAATAACACCGACCCAAGGATGCAACATTCGCGAAATCTGTCCGCCGCCGAACACCCACGTCAGCCAGAACAACCATGGCGACCAGAACGCCAGTCCCGTCGCCAGCAAATATAAATACGAGCCCGCGGCCACCCAGTGCGTCAGCCGTTCCTTCAGCGTATAACGCAACACGTGCCCGTGAGGAGTAAGCTGTTCCGGGTGCGTCGTCATCACTCCCCTCCGAACGGGCGAATGTCTTCTTCTTCACGCGCTTTCGGTCCGAAGCGCAGGTAGTGCACGAACAATCCAATCAGCCCGCCCGTGATGGCCAAATTGCCAATCCACTTCAGCGGGTGCTTCCAGAGTCTCACCGAAAGAGGAATCTTGGGATTGCTCGGCAGGCCGCCGTACAGTTCAGGTTGCGTCGCGTCATGCAGCACGTAAATTACACCCGTGCCGCCGACTCCCGGTGGATCGTAAACTCCGGCATTCGCAAAGCCATAGTCATCTTTCAATTGTTTGGCGCGCTTCTCCGCCAAATCTTTCATGTCGTCTTTCGACCCAAAGTGCAAGCAGCCCGTGGGGCAAGATTTGATGCACGCCGGTTCCAGGCTTTCGCTCACGCGGTCCGCGCACAGCGTGCACTTGAACACGCGATTGGTCTTCGGATTCATCTTTGGAATGTCGAAAGGACAGCCGGTAATGCAGTAACCGCAGCCGATGCAATGATCCTGCTGAAAATCCACCACGCCGTTCGTGTATTGCACGATGGCGCCATCCGCGGGACAAGCCGCCAGGCAACCGGGCTCCGCGCAGTGCATGCACTGGTTCTTGCGCATCAGCCACATCAGCGAACCGTCTTCCTTCTCATGCTCGTTGAAGAGAATCAGGTTCCAGTAGTTCCAACGCGTTTCCGGCATCGTCTGGTACGTATTGTCGAAAACCGTCTCGCCAAACGGCAAATCGTTCCACTCCATGCATGCCACTTCGCACGCCTTGCATCCGATGCAGGTGGTCGTGTCGATCAGCTTACAAACGGTATATTCGCGCTGCGCGTCGTTCCCGGGTACACTGCCGGCGTGGCCGGACATTTTCTGAATGCGTAATGTGGCTTGGCTCATGCGCGACCCCTAAACCTTTTCGACTCTCACGAGGAAGCCTTTGAATTCGGGCGTGTGCGCGTTTGGATCGATGATGGTTGGCGTCAGTGCGTTAACCACCATACGCGAAGTCTTGCCTTCATCCTCGGCGATGCCGCGGTATCCCCAATGAAAGGGAATGCCAATCTGATAGGTTTTCTTGCCGTCGATCATCATAGGCTTGATGCGCTTCGTAACCATCGCCTTTGCGACATATTCACCGCGCGCGCTCGAAACCTTCACGTGTTCGCCGCCCCGGATTCCCATTTCGTTGGCCATTTCCGCGCCTACTTCGATGAATGGCTCCGGCACAAGCTGAACGTTCATGGGATTGTTCTTTGTCCAGTAGTGATAGTGCTCGGTCAGGCGGAACGTCGTGCATATCACCGGGAAATCTTTCACGGTTCCGTATTTGTCGTCAGGCGTAGAGAAGCCCGCCACCACCGGATTGTGATTCTGTTGCGGATGCAACAAATTTTGCACAGGGCTTTCGTACGGTTCGTAGAACTCCGGGAATGGCCCGTCCGCAAAAGCTGCCAGAGGACCAAATATTCGTCCCACGCCTTCCGGGTTCATGATGAACGGGCCCATGTGATCCTTTGGTTTAGAATCGACTTTGAAATCCGGCACGTCGTTGCCGACCCACTTCTGCAAGTCCTCGTTCCACCAGATCTGGCGCCGCGAATGATCCCATGGTTTCCCATCCATATCGCAAGACGCCCGGTTGTACAACACGCGGCGATTGGCCGGCCAGCTCCAACCCCAGCCGGGGTGCACGCCCATGTCGGAAGGATCGGAGGGATCTCGCCGGGCGGTCTGGTTTCCCGCTTCGGTGTACGCGCCCGAATAAATCCAGTTGCCACAGGCCGTAGTGCCGTCGTCCTTCAGCCAGGAAAAGCCAGGAAGTTGCTGTCCGCGCTTAATCTGCGTCTTGGTCGCCGGATCTTCCAAATCGGACAGCGCTCTGCCGTTCAGTTCTTTCAACACTTCAGCGAGCGACGGGTTTAGCGGATCCGTATAACCCCAAGCGAGATTGACGATCGGGTCAGGGTACTTGCCGCCATCTTTCTTATACAGATCACGGACACGCAGAAAAATCTGCGCAACGATGGCCTGGTCCAGACGGCAGTCCCCTGGTGTCGGAACGGCTGCGTTCTTCCAAATCAGCCAGCGCGCGGAATTCGTGAAGGAACCGTCTTTCTCGGCGAAACCAGCGCACGGCAAGCGGTAGACCGTCGTCTGAATCTGTTTCATGTCGCCTTGTTGGATCACGCGGGGCGACCGCCAGAATTCGCTGGTTTCGTCGGGATAAATTTCTCCAACCACAAGGAATTCGGCTTTTTTCAGCGCGTCAATGTTCTTGCCGGAATCTGGACCGATCGCAACGCCGTTCATTCCAAAGGCCAGCATGCCTTTTACGCTGCCCTTGTACATGTCGTCCCACAAATGCACCCACGAATAATCGCGATCCACTTTCGGCAAATAGTCGAACGCCCATTGGTTCTGCTTGGTGGCTGCATCGCCGTACATCGATTTCATCAAGCTGACCGCGAATTTTGACGTGTTGCTGTAATAGTTGAAAGAATCCCACGGCGCTGGTTTCGAGGCAGTGGGTGTAGTGCGCTTTATCCATGCGTCAAAGGAAGTGTCCGCAGGCGTGGGCACCTTCAAATATCCCGGCAAGCTGTCGTACAAGCCGGCCATGTCCGTGGCGCCCTGGATGTTGGAGTGCCCGCGAAGCGCGTTGACGCCCCCGCCCGCGCGGCCCACGTTGCCCAGCAGGAGTTGCAACATCGCCGCCGTTCGAATAATTTGTGTGCCAAAGCTGTGTTGCGTCCATCCGACCGCGTAAATCACCGTCCCGACTTTCTTCATATCGCCGTCTTTGCGAATGGAAGTGTACAGGTCGGCGGCTTTGAGGAATTGCTCCTTGGGAATGCCGGTTATACGTTCGACTATTTCCGGGGTGTAGCGCGAATAATGTTTCTTCAACAACTGAAACACGCAATTCGGATTCTGCAGCGTCAGGTCGTAATCGACCTTTTCCGGCAAAGGAGGCAGTGCCCCGGCAGCCGCCGAGGGCTTTCCGCCCGAATAATTCCAGCTGGCGCGATCATAACTTCTCGTTTGCGCGTCAAAACCAGAGAAAACGCCGTCCGTGTCGGCGGGCAGCTTGAAGTCGCCTTCGATGATGAACGCTGCATTCGTATAGTTGATTAGGTACTCTTTGGCGATGCGGTTGTTTTCGATCGCGTATTTGATCACGCCGCCGAGGAACGCAATGTCCGAGCCCGCGCGAATTTGGCAGAAAAGATCGGCAACCGAGGAAGTGCGGGTAAAGCGTGGGTCCACAGAGATAAGCTTCGCGCTGCGGTTGCGCTTCGCTTCAATTGCCCACTTAAAACCGCACGGGTGATTCTCCGCTGGGTTCCCGCCCATGATCAGCATCATGTCGGTATTCTTGATATCGACCCAGCCGTTGGTCATTGCCCCGCGTCCGAATGTTGGTCCCAAACTTGAGACCGTGGGGCCGTGTCAAACCCTGGCTTGGTTTTCTATATGCACGACCCCCAGGGCGCGCATCGCTTTGACCACCAGGAAGTTGAATTCATTCGTATCCGTGCAGCCGCCAATCCAAGCGAGAGATTCCAGACGGTTGACAGTATTTCCTTTGGCGTCCTTCTGTACGAAAGTCTCGTCGCGCGTCTTCTTGATCCTTTGCGCGATTTCCGTCAGCGCATCGTCCCAGGAGATGTCCTCCCAGTCCGTCCCGCCCGGCCGGCGCACTTGCGGCTTCAAAAGCCTTCGATCATTCAGGATATCTTGTTCGAGCGACGCGCCCTTGGGGCACAGCGTGCCTCTGTTGGTGGGATGATCTGGATCGCCTTCTACATGAACTACCTGAGCTGTAACGTTCTTTGCGCGGTCGCCAATTGTGTAGATGATTGTCCCGCAACCCACAGCACAATATGGACATGTGGACCGCGTTTCATTTGCACGGGCAATTTTCAGAACTCTAAGTTCGGCGAAGGCGGGCTGTAAGTCAAATCCAAAGACTGCGGCTGCTGCGCCGCCAACCGCTGTAAGCCTCAGAAAATCCCGGCGTGACGCTTCCATAAGCCTCCCCTGGGAACAGTTATCCAAACAGCGGCCCGGACCATTTGTATTCCTGACGGCGCATCTCTGTCAAGTTTATAAGATGCAACTGAGGGACAAATGGAAGCGAGAAAGTGAGGGACGCAAAGTTTCTGGTTCCAGCTAAATCAAGACAATGGACTTCGCATAGGCCATAAGCTCGTCCCGAAAGTTCGGATGCGCGATGCTGATGAGCTCCAATGCCCGTTCGCGCGTCGATTTTCCGCGCAAATTCACGCAACCATACTCCGTCGCTATGTATTCCACGTCCATGCGCGTGTCCGTCGCCATCTGCACCCGCGGAACGATCCCGGAAATGGTTCCATTCTTCGCGGCGGATTTCAGGCCGATGAAGGATTTTCCGCCTTTGGAGAAAGATGCGCCTTTAACGAAGTCAAATTGCCCGCCCGACCCGCTGTATTGATGCCCGTTGATAAACTCGGCGTTCACCTGGCCATACAAGTCTACTTCGATCGCGGTATTCACACTCATCATGTAGTCGTGCTGCTTGATGATGTGAATGTCATTGACGTACGAAGCCGCGTAGCTCTCCATCGATGGATTGTCGTTGATGAACTCATACGCCTCGTCATCGCCCATCGCAAAGGTGAACACATGTTTGCGCGGGTGCAGCGTTTTCTTCCGCCCATTGACCACTCCGCTCTTTATCAGATGCACGAATGCGTGGCTGAACAGCTCCGAGTGAATTCCCATGTCATTGTGATTTGTTAGATACTTGGCCACCGCGTTCGGCAGATTGCCGATACCCAACTGCAAGGTGGCGCCGTCGGGAATCTGTTCGGCGATGCATTTCCCGATCTTCATGGAGTCCGGGTCGGGCTCGTGATACGGAAGCTGCACCAGCGGCACATCGTTTTCCACGATGGCGTCGACTTCGGAAATGTGCACCAGCGAATCCCCGAACACCCGGGGCATGTTGCGGTTCACTTCCACAATGACCCGATCGCAGTGGCGCAGCACGATCGAGGCGTAATCGTTATTCGTCCCCAGGCTGAAATGGCCGGATTTGTCCATCGGGGAAACGGTGATCACGAAGGTGTTCACGTGGATGTGTTCCGTCAATACACGCGGAATGTTCGAAAAATTGATTGGCACATAACTGAGATTCTTCTTTGCTTCCTTGATGCCGTAAGCCACCATCTTGCGATCCGCATCGCCCATGAAAAAACAGCGGGAATTGACCTTGTACAGCACCTCCGGGCGAATCAGCGTCTCCTCGCTATATTTCATGGAGTGCTGGTAATACAGATTCAAATCCGTCAAATCGTCTGCTAGGATGCGGTCCGCCACCGCTTTCGCCAGCCCTTGCGGCATTCCGACTGCCAGCGCCAGGCACAAGGTGCTGCCATTTTTGATCGACTCCACCGCTTTTGCCGACGTCGTTAGCTTCGCCGCGTACTGCTCACTCGGTGCTGGACATCCCATGGAAACCTCGTTGAATTGACCTGGTAAAACCTTTTGCGGCGAGCGCGTCCGCGATACGTTCAAGTTGGCCCATAATTTGCCTTTTTTGCAAGGGCACCGGACACTCCCATGAAAATGCCACTGGAAGGAAGCCCCCGAACTGTACCAAAGTGCCAGTTCCGGCTGCGGCACACTCCCTAGATTTCCTGCGCCAGAACCATCCGCATGCCCAAAAATAGGGGAGCGCGTGGATTCCGTCGTACGGCCTGCTCTTTTATTGAGGCGGAGAACCCGGTTCGCTCCGCTGCAGTTTTTCTTCCGGGTCCACGCATGTTCCTATGGCAGAAGAATTCCCGTTCGCGCAAGCTCGAGCTTTGTCTCCGGCCCCGATTTCCAGGGAGCTGCGATTTGCATTGTATTTTGGATTCGCCGCGCTGCTGGCGTCTTTGCTTGCGGCATTGTTCATTCCCGAAGGATTCGCGCTGAATGCATTTGGAGATTCGCTGCAGGTACTCCTTGTCGGAGCCGCAGCTTTGTTCGCCTTTCGGAATTTCCTGCGCAGTCATTCGCGCGCGCGCATCTTCTGGTTTTTGATCTCCGCGGGTGCGTTGCAGTGGACGATCAGCAATGCGATTTGGGCCACTTATGAAGTGGTGCTTGCCCGGCCGGTGCCAGACCTTCCGTTGGTGGACATTCTCCTGTTCCTGAAAGTCGTGCCTTTCACGGCGGCGATTGCCATCGCGCCGGATCGAGAAAACGTCGCGCAATTCCGCGTTTTCGGCCTGCTCGACGTGTTCGTCCTGATGGTCTATGCGCTTTATTTGTTCGTTTTCGGAGTCCTCGCCTATCGTCTGCTTCCGGGAGCGCAAGCCAGCTACAACTTCTACTTCAATTTGGCCGACGCGCTGAGCAATCAAACTCTTGTAATCGCCACCGGCATCGCTGTGTTGTCTGCGCGCAACCACTGGCGAGCTTTCTATCGCTTCTACTTTTTTGCCGCGGTCTGCTACGGGCTCGCTTCCAATTTCATCAATGTGTCCATAGATTTGGGACACTATTACACCGGCAGCCTCTATGACGTTCCGCTCATCGCGTCGCTGGCTGCGTTTCTCTGTTTCACCTTGGCCGGGCGCACGCCAGATCAGGAGCAACTCCCGGAGTCTGCTCCGAACTCAACCGACGCTTCGCTACGTCCAGCCACATTTTTGTCCGAGCATCTCGCGATGCTGGTGGCCCTGTCCACTCCGGTGATCGGAATCTGGCTGCTGTTCAGCAACTCCACTCCGCCACAGTTGCGCACCTTTCGCCTGGCCATCACGCTTCTGACAATTCTCGTCCTCACCCTCCTCCTTTCCGTGAAGCAAGACATTCTGGCCACGGGACTGTTTCAATCGCTGCAGCGTCTTTCGGAAAATTATCGCAGCATCGAGCGTTTCAAGAACCACCTGACGCAAAGCGAAAAATTGGCGTCGCTGGGGGAACTGGTCGCGGAAGTCGCTAAGCAGATCAAGCTGTGCATGGCATCCATTCTCGAAGCGGCTTCCCGCATCACCTCGCAACCCGGAGCGGATTTTGGCGTGCAGAACATGGCTGGAAAAATTGCCCAGTATGCGCAGCGCACCGACGGTCTTGTAGACAATATGCTGCACTTCGCGCAGGAGACTCCGATGCGTCTCGCGCCAATGGACATCAAACCGCTCCTGGAAAGCGCGTTGCACCTTAGCCGCATTGCCAAGCTACCGGCCGTGCGCGTCGAATTGTCGCAGGAAGGTGACTGTGCGCAAGTCCATGCGGATTCCGGGCAGCTGCTCCATGTTTTCCTGGAATTGATCTCTAACGCCATGGATGCGCTGCAAGAGGCAGGTGGGGGAAACTTCGACATCAAGCTGCGCTCCTCAGGCTCGCAACTTCTTATCGAATTCGCCGATTCCGGACCTGGCCTTAAGGAACCGCAACGCGTTTTCGAACCGTTTTACACCACCAAGCAGGTGGGTAAGGGAACTGGCTTGGGACTCAGCACCTGCTACGGCATCATTCAACAGCACGATGGCGATATTTCCTGTCGCAATCGCCCTGAGGGCGGCGCCATTTTCACCATTCGAATTCCATTTGCGCTGGCGACCGCGGCGGAGACCACGCACGAAGCCGGTAATCTGCTCGCGGAAGGTGTGTCGTGAGCCTTTCTCCGCGTCAAAGATTCTATATCGCGCTTTCCACGGCGATATTTTTAGCGCAGTTAGTGGTCGCCGGTGTGGCCAAGCCCTCGTTTGCTCTCACCATGTATGGAGACGCCAACTCGTGCGCGTTTGTAATTCTGGCCTTCCTGGCGGCGCGCGAAAATTTCCGTTTGCCCGCGGGAATTCTTCCCCTTTTCTGGAAGTTGTTCGCTGTCGGTCTGGCGGTGATGCTTGGTTCGGAAGCGTATTGGTTTTATTTTGACTGGCGCCGGCTAACCGTGCCCACCAGCCCCGTCCCCGGCGATTCGCTCTTTATCTTGGCGCACGTGTTCTTCCTTTCGGCCCTGGCGCTTCGTCCGCACTCGCTCTCGGCCGGTCGCAATCTTCGCATACGCTTTTTGGACCTGATTCTGTTGAGCCTCTGGTGGCTCTTGTTATACGCCTATTTCAGCCTCCCTTGGCAGATCGGCCGCCAGGATTTCGCACACTACAATCCGTCGTACTACTTTCTGGCGCTGAGCCAGCACATTGTGATCGTCCTTGCACTGGCGATTCTGGCCGCCCGCAATGTCGGTCCCTGGCGCAGATTTTATTTGCAGCTGCTCGTAGTATTTGCCTGCATCGGCGCGGGAAATTTCATGTTGAGCGTGGCCATCGATTCCGGCAAGTATTACTCAGGAAGTTTTTACGACACGCCGTTCTTCTGCGCGATTTATCTTCTCGTGCCCATCGCGGCCTTTGCGCCGATGTTGCAGCCGCAGCCTGACAGCCGGCCTAACCGCGAATTGATCCAGAGTGTCTGGACCGCCCGCTTTGCCATGCTGGGCATGCTTTCGTTGCCGGTCATTGCGCTGCCCGGCCTTTTCACTCGGGACATTCCCGCCGGCGTCGCCATCTTTCGTCTGCGCCTGGTTTTTGGCGCCATGGCCCTGCTCGGCGCGCTGGTCTACTGGAAGTTCAATCTGCTTGCGCTCGAGCTGCGCCAGTCGGTGCAACTCACACGCGACTCCATCGAAAATCTCAGCGCTGTTCAGCAGCAGGTTACGCATTCGGAAAAGCTTGTAGCCCTCGGACGCCTGACCGCGGGCGCCGCGCATGAAATCAGCAATCCTCTGACGGCCATCTTTGGCTACTCCGAACTGCTCACGGATATCCCCACGCTCACTCCCGAAGATCGCGCGAATGGGGAACTGATTCGCCAGCAGGTTCACCGCGCTCAATCGGCCGTGAACAGCCTGAGGAATTCCTTGCGCCAATCGCCTGCTCCCGGCACGGTCTTGGTCGATAAAAAGCCAGCCTCCTGATACATTCCCCTTGCAAGCCCTGACCTGTAGCCACTAAGGCTCCCCGCTGATTGGGCCGCTTTCTACCGCGCTTCCCGCATCCAGACCCTCCAATCCCTTCCCTCACACCATTTTTCTCCCACAGCGCAACTTCTCCGGTAAAATGGCCATGTACCGAATCCACCCGCTCCAGAATCGATATTTCTAGCAGTGTGGATGCGTATCTAAACCAGGCACAGTCGTGAACAATCGAGGAGTAGCCGCCGCATGGCGACGCCACCTAAAACCCTGAAGCCCGATTTGTCTTCGTTGCGCATTTCCGACACCAAGCGCACCAATCCGCGCCGCAGTCGGCGCTGGATCTGGATTGCTTTGCTTGTCATTCTCGCGGGCCTTGTGGGTGGCGCCGCATTTGCCTATCGCAACCGCAAAGCCGAAGTCGAAGTTGCCGCCGCCACTAAGCCTGCCACCGGCCCAGCCGGCGTGCTAAATGCCAGTGGCTACGTCACCCCTCGCCGTCGTGCCACCATCGCTGCCAAGATTACCGGGCGCGTGACTGGCGTTTTCTTCGACGAAGGCACACGAGTAACGGAAAGCCAGCTCCTGGCCACTTTGGATGATTCCGATGCTCGCCGAGCTCTGGATTCCGCGAGAGCCGATCGCGACTCTTCTCAAGCCGCCATCCTCGACTATCAAGTCCAGCTCAAAAACGCGGAGATTGTACTGCACCGTACGCAGCAGCTCGTTAAGGAAGGTGTGTCGACACAGGAGGCTTTGGACTCCTCGGTCATGACCGCCGACAGCTTGCGAGCGAAAATCGCTTTGGCGCAGCAACAAGTGGTTGCTTCCGACGCCCGCATCCGCGAGCAGCAGCAGGCCGTGGACAATTGCACCATCCGGGCGCCATTCGCTGGAATTGTGGTTTCGAAAGACGCGCAGGTCGGCGAAATGGTCTCGCCCATTTCCGCGGGTGGCGGTTTCACGCGCACAGGCATTGCCACCATCGTCGATCTTCACTCTAACGAATTTGAAGTGGACGTCAGCGAAGCGTATATCGCCAGAGTGCATGACGACCAGGCCGTCAATGCCGTTCTCGACGCTTACCCAGACTGGACAATTCCCGCGAAGGTGCGCACGGTGATACCCACGGCCGATCGCCAGAAAGCCACTGTAAAGGTTCGTATCTCGGTCACAGAACCCGACCACAAGAAGCTTTATGATCCGGCAAAGGATCCGCGCATCCTGCCGGACATGGGCGTGAAGGTCACTTTTTTGGAGAACGAAGCAAAACCAGGCGCCAAGCAGGACAAAAATCCAGCGGTCGCTCTTGTGCCGCAAAAGGCCATTCGCCAGGACAATTCGTCGAAGTATGTTTTTGTCCTCAAGGGTGACACCATCGAACGCCGTGGGGTTACTACCGGTGAAGCACGCGGCTCTGACGTCGAAATTCTCGCGGGCCTTCTGCCCGGAGCTACCGTGGTGGTCAACGGCCCCGATACTCTCAGCGACGGTCAATCGGTCCAGATTCAAAAATAGGAGCATTCCCAATGGTCAATGTCGACGGCAGCAATGGAAAGTCTGGTCTCATCCAGGTCCGTGACCTCGATAAGACCTATCGCCGCGGCGGTGAAGAAATCCACGTTCTCCAGGGACTCAATCTGGATGTGTCCGCGGGAGAGTTCGTGGCGTTCATGGGCCCCAGCGGTTCGGGCAAAACCACGTTGCTCAATCTTCTCGGCGGCCTGGACGTTCCCACGCGTGGCAGCATCACCGTTGCCGGCGATGAGATCACCCATATGTCTTCCGGTAAATTGACGGATTGGCGTGCCCGCCATGTCGGCTTCATCTTTCAGATGTACAACCTGATTCCCGTTCTCACCGCGTTTCAAAACGTTGAGCTGCCCCTTTT
>Ga0210383_10001127_pt1 | contig 24658 bp, 33 predicted proteins | sample IncBWC14OmetaG_FD_160072 | JGI IMG/M metagenome (GOLD analysis project Ga0210383, IMG submission 160072) | Forest soil microbial communities from Barre Woods Harvard Forest LTER site, Petersham, Massachusetts, United States - Inc-BW-C-14-O ... | reverse complement strand
TGGGTTTGATTTAGGAGAAGCAATGGGACAAAAAGTCCATCCTTATGGTTTTCGCCTCGGCTTCACCAAGCCGTGGAAGTCGCGCTGGTTTGCCGAGCGGGATTACGACAAGCAGCTGCACGAAGACGTCAAGCTGAAGGCCGAGCTGAAAGACAAGCTGAAGTCGGCGGGCGTTAGCTCGATTGAAATTGAGCGGCCGGGCAACAAGCTGCGCATCATTATTAAGACGGCGCGGCCGGGGATCATCATCGGCCGGAAGGGCGCGGAAATCGACAAGCTCAAGGCCGAGCTGCAGAAGAAAACGGCGGGCAAGGATATTTTTGTCGACATCCAGGAAGTGCACAAGCCCGAGCTTGACGCGCAGCTGGTTTCGGAATCGATTGCGTTGCAGCTCGAAAAGCGCGTTGGCTTCCGGCGCGCCATGCGCAAGGCGGTTGACTCGGCGCTGCGTTTCGGATGCAAGGGAATCAAAGTTCGCGTGAGCGGTCGGCTGAACGGCAACGAAATCGCGCGCTCGGAATGGTATCTGCAGGGGCGTTTGCCGCTGCACACGCTGCGCGCCGATATCGACTACGGCTTCACCGAAGCGCGCACGACGTACGGCGTGATCGGCGTGAAGTGCTGGGTGTACAAGGGCGAGATTCTGCCGCAGAAAAAGCGTGAAGCAACGACGGCGGCGGGCGGATTCTAGGCGCCGAGAAAAGCAGGTTCCTCACCCGCGCTTTGCGCGTGTTCGGAATGACACGGGTTTTAGGGTTTAGCTAGGAGCTAAGAGCTAGAAGCTTAAGAGCTGATTCTTATGTTGATGCCAAAGAAAGTGAAGTATCGCAAGCAGCAGCGCGGGCGCATGACCGGCAAGGCCTGGCGCGGGTCGACGCTGGCGTTCGGCGATTTCGGACTCAAAGTTTTGGAGCCCGGCTGGATCACCGACCGGCAGATTGAAGCCAGCCGCGTGGCCATGACGCGTTTTGTGAAGCGCGGCGGCAAGATCTGGATCCGCGTGTTTCCCGACAAGCCGGTCACCAAGAAACCGGCTGAAACCCGTATGGGCAAAGGTAAGGGCGCTCCTGATCATTGGGTCGCGGTGGTGAAGCCCGGCAAGATTCTGTTTGAGATGGAAGGCGTGACGCTGACCGATGCGAGCGAGGCTATGCGGCTGGCATCGCACAAGCTGGCGCTGCGCACGAGTCTCGTGAAGCGCGAAGGTGCGAAGCATTAAAAAGCTGTCAGCTTTCGGCTGTCAGCCGTCAGTGACGGCGCAGTTGATTGGGCTGAAAGCTGAGAGCCGAAAGCTGAGAGCTATTTTATGAAAGCAGACAAAATTCGAAACCTGACTGAAGTGGAGCTGGGCCATCAGGAGCGCGAGCTCGCTGACCAGCTCTTCAAGCTGAAATTTCAGCTGAACATGGGCCAGACGGAGAGCCTGAAAAAGATTCGCGGGCTGCGCAAAGACATTGCGCGGGTCAAGACGATCCTCGGCGAGCGTGAGCGCTCGGCCGCGGCTCAGAAGAAGTAGCAGCGGAAACAACGGAGAAACTTATCATGGCGGAAACACGAACATCGAGCCAGGCGACGACGAAGGCGCAGGGGCGCCGCAAGGAAGTGGTGGGTGAAGTGCTTGCCAACCGCATGCAGAAAACGATTGTGGTGCAGGTGACGCGCAAGAAGGCACATCCGTTCTACGGACGCGTGGTGGCGCGCAATAAAAAGTTTTACGCGCACGACGAGAAGAACGAGGCGCATGTGGGCGACGTGGTGCGGATCGAGGAAACCCGTCCGCTGTCGAAGCTGAAGCGCTGGAAGCTGAAAGACATTGTGCGCAAGTCGGCGCTGGTGCCGGAAGCGATTGTCGAACCGGTTGTTTAGAGGCTTGCTGGTGCCAGGGAAAAGCAGGTTCCTCACCCGCGCTTTGCGCGTGTTCGGAATGACAAGGCATTTAGGAGATTGACGCCATGGCTGTGATGATGAGATCGATGCTGGAGGTCGCCGACAATTCCGGCGCCCGCAAGCTGCAGATGATTCTGCCGCTGGGGGGCTCGACCGGATTGAATGCCGGGCTGGGCGACATAATCACGGCGGCCGTGAAGGAAGCGGCTCCCGAGGGCCAGACGAAAAAAGGAACTGTGGTGAAGGCGGTGATTGTGCGTACGCGGAAAGAGTCGCGGCGGCGCGATGGAACATATATCAAATTCGATTCGAACGCCGCGGTGCTGATCAACGATGCGGGCGAGCCGGTGGGGACGCGTGTGTTCGGTCCAGTGGCGCGCGAGCTGCGCGAGAAGAAGTTTTTGAAGATTGTTTCGCTGGCTCCGGAAGTTATCTAGAGAAGTTTCAAGTTTCAAGTTTCAGGTTTCAAGGAATTTATGCGAACTGTAAGCACTGAAAACAAGCGAGTCGACCTCCGGCGGAACGACACCGTGAAGGTGATCACCGGACGGGACAAGGGCAAGGAAGGGCGCGTGCTGCGCGTGTTTCCGAACGATGCCAAGATTCTGGTCGAGCACGTGATGATGGTAAAAAAACACGTGCGGCCGAACCCGCAGCGCAACATCAAGGGCGGCATTGCCGAGCAGGAGAGCCGCATTGCCATCTCGAACGTGCAGCTGGTGTGCGCGACCTGCGGGCCGGTACGCATCGGCCACGAAGAGCGTGGCGACCGCAAGGTGCGCGTGTGCAAGAAGTGCGGAACGACGCTGGACAAATAGCTGTCAGCTATCAGCCATCAGCTTTCAGCTTGTGGCGACAATGCGGGGAGCAGGTACGAGATTTTGAGTCTCACGAATAGGTAGACGCGGAGTTTGAAACTGAGAGCTGACGGCCGATAGCTGACCGCTTCCTCCGTGAGAAGGATTGAAGGACATGGCAAAAGATAAAGACAAAAAGGGACAGAAAGAATCGCAGGAGCAGAAGGCGCCCGATCAGGCGCGGCATAGCGCGAAGGAACGTCCGCGGCTGCGGTCGAAGTTTGAGAAGGAAGTAGCTCCGGCGCTGTTGAAGGTACTGGAACTGAAGAACGTGATGGCGGTTCCGCGCCTGCACAAAATTGTTGTGAACATGGGCGTGGGAGAAGCGACCCAGAATTCGAAAGTGCTCGACCCGGCGGTGAACGAGTTGGGACAGATCACCGGGCAGAAGCCGGTGGTGACGCGGGCGAAGAAATCGATTGCGGCGTTCAAAGTGCGCCAGGGTCAGTCGATTGGAGCGATGGTCACGCTGCGCGGCGACCGAATGTACGAATTTTTCGATCGCCTCGTGAATATCGTTCTGCCGCGCGTGCGCGATTTCAAGGGAGTATCGACCAAGTCGTTCGACGGGCGCGGCAACTTCACGCTCGGCCTGCACGACCAGCTGATTTTCCCGGAGATCTCTTACGAGAAGGTCGACAAGCAGAAGGGCATGAACGTCACGATTGTGACCACGGCCGCGAACGACAACCAGGCCCGCACGCTGCTGAAGCACATGGGCATGCCGTTCCGGGCATAAGGGTCGGTGGGCGAGTCGCCGATCGGACAGCCGGCGGGACGCCGGCGCTACGGCGCTACCAAGTACGAAGAGTTAGGAGCTAACGTTGGCGACAACTGCGAAAAGAGTGAAGGACGGCGTCGGGCTGCATCAGAAGCCGGAAGACGTAAAGAAACCGAAGTTCTCTACGCGCAAGCACAACCGCTGCAATTTGTGCGGACGGCCGCGCGCGTTTCTGCGCAAGTTCGGCATTTGCCGCTTGTGCTTCCGGCAGCTCGCGCTGCGCGGGGAGATTCCCGGGGTTTCGAAGTCGTCTTGGTAAGCGCGACAGCGCGGGGCAATTCGCCCGCGGGAAGTCGTGTCGACGGTAGAGATCCTTCGCGGCAAAGAACGCCGCTCAGGATGACAACACGGAATTGATGGCGCACGAGATGGCAAGACGCGAGATGGCAAGGCTGTAAGGAAACAAGCTGCCGCAGGTTCTCCGCTTCACGCGGAGCGAACGGGTGGCAAGAGGAGAAGCAAACGATGAGGTTGACCGATCCGGTCGCAGATATGTTGACGCGAGTGCGAAACGCACTCCAGGCCCGGCACCAGAAGGTGGACATCCCGGCTTCGCGCCTGAAGCTGGAGATTGCCCGCATTCTGAAGGAAGAGGGCTACATCTCGAATTTCAAGCCGACGGAAGAAGAAGGCCACAAGGTCATCCGGATTTATCTGAAGTACGGCGCCAACAACGAAGCGGCCATCTCTAAAGTCGAGCGCGTGTCGCGCCCCGGCTGCCGCGTCTACGTGCGCCGCAGCGAGATTCCGCGCGTGCTGGGCGGCATGGGGATCAACATCCTCACCACCCCGCGCGGCGTCATGACCGGCCGCCAGGCCCGCAAAGAGGGCGTGGGCGGCGAGTTGCTGTGCCAGATTTATTAGTGAACCGCTCTTGGCTTTTGGCCTTTGGCTATTAGCTGGAGCAAATGCAAGGTCACAAAGATTCTAGCCAAGAGCTAAAAGCCAAGAGCTAAGAGCGCCTTATGTCACGAATTGGAAAAAAGCCGATCCCGATCCCCAAAGGGGTGACGGTCAAAGTCGAAGGCAACACGGTCGCGGTGCAGGGGCCGAAGGGCAAGCTGGATACGGCTTTGCCGGCGGGCATCAAGATCGAACAGAAAGACGGAAACATCGTCGCCATCCGCGAGAACGATTCGCAGGCCGCGCTGCATGGGCTGGCGCGCGCTCTGGTCAACAACGCCGTCGAGGGCGTGACCAAGGGCTGGACCCGCGAACTGGAAATCGTCGGCATCGGCTACCGCGCCGAAATGAAGGGCAAGTCGATGGTGGTGTTCAACCTGGGCTATTCACACCCGATTGAATATCCGTTGCCCACGGGCGTGGATGCGACGGTCGATCCGAAGCAGACCAAGATCGCACTGACCGGCATCGACCGGCAGCAGGTGGGGCAGGTGGCGGCGGAAATGCGCTCGCTGCGTCCGCCCGATCCGTACAAGAACAAGGGTGTGCGCTATGCTGGCGAGCGCCTGAAGAAGAAGGTTGGAAAGACCGGGGCGAAGTAAATCGTCGTTTCGTCCGGCGGCGGCGCGAACTTTGAGAATTACGGAATCGTCGGGAGCCTTGGGCTAACGATGAACGACCAACGACCAAGGACAGATTGCAATGCTGACTCGAGTTACAAAAAACGAAAAGCGTGGACATGTACACGACCGCATCCGCAAGAAGATGCAAGGGACCGCGGAGCGTCCGCGGTTGAATGTGTACCGTTCGCTGAACCATATATATGTGCAGGTGATCGACGATCTGCATGGCGCCACGCTGGTTTCCGCCAGTACGGCCGAAGGCAAGAAGGCGGACCGGCGCACCGGCGGCAACGTGGCCGCTGCTAAAGCCATCGGCAAGACCATTGCCGAGCGCGCCAAGGCGAAGGGTGTGACCAAGGTGGTGTTTGACCGCGGCGGCTATCTGTATCACGGACGGGTGAAGGCTGTGGCGGAAGCGGCGCGCGAAGCGGGATTGAAGTTCTAGAAAACCGCTTTTGGCTTTTGGCTCTTGGCTGTTAGCTGGAGCGAAAGGGCCAAGAGCCAAAAGCTAAGAGCCAAAGGCTAGGTTTATAAATGCCAACAGTAATCAAGAAGCTGGATGCAAATTCGTTTCAGTTGAAGGATCAGGTCGTGGCCATCAACCGCGTGACCAAGGTGGTCAAGGGCGGCAAGAACCTTTCCTTCGCTGCGCTGGTCGTTGTGGGCGACCCTTCGGCCGCGGTGGTGGGCTACGGTTCCGGTAAGGCCAAGGAGGTTCCGCAGGCCATCCGCAAGGCCATTGAGTCGGCCAAGAAGAATCTGATCAAGGTGAACTTGACGCAGACCAGTATTGCTCATCTCGTGCTCGGGCGTTATGGTTCAGGCAAAGTTTTGCTGAAGCCGGCGCCGGAAGGCACGGGCGTGATTGCGGGCGGCGCGGTGCGCGCGGTCATGACTTCGGCGGGTGTGCAGAATGTGCTGACGAAATCGATCGGCACCACCAACCCGCATAACGTGATCAAGGCGACTTTCGACGCGCTCAAGCAGTTGAAGACCCGCGAGGGCGTGGCGCTCATGCGCGGCAAGACTGCGCAGGAATTGTAAGTACAGCTCCATTGTCGAGCGAGAGAGTGGAACAGGGATTTCGAGGTTACGGAAAATGACGGCGAAGAAAACGAATTCGGGCAGCGGGAAGATTCACCTGAAGTGGGTGCGCTCCGCCATTTGTGCCCCGGTGAAACAGAAGCTGGTGATCAAGGGCCTGGGCTTCACGCGGCTGAATCAGGTCATTGAACGTCCGGACAACGGCGCCATCCGCGGCATGGTGGCCAAGGTGCCGCATCTGGTCGAAGTGGTGGAATAGAGAGTTGCGAGCTTTGAGCTGCGAGCAAAACATAAAATCCAAGCTCGTGACTCGTAGCTCATAACTCACTGAGAGCTTACTTATGAATTTATCGAACATTCGAGCACCGAAGAAGGCGACGGAAAAACGCAAGCGCGTGGGCCGCGGCATGGGCTCGGGCATGGGCAAGACGTCCACCCGAGGACACAAGGGGCAGCGTTCGCGCACCGGTTCGCGCATGATCCGCGGTTTTGAAGGCGGCCAGATGCCGCTGCACCGCCGCATGCCGAAGCGCGGCTTCACCAACATTTTCCGCAAGGAATTCAACATCGTGAGCCTGGAGCGGCTGATCGAAATGGGCGAAGAGTTTCACGGCGAGCCTATCACGCCCGAAGTGCTGCGGAAAGCCGGAGTCATCAAGACCAAGCATCCGGTCAAGATTCTGGGCGACGGCGAGCTGACGATCGCCATCACCGTGCACGCGCACAAGTTCTCTAAAGCGGCGCAGGAAAAAATCACCAAGGCGGGCGGCAAGGTTGAGGTCATAGAAGCAAAGGCGGTAAAGCCGGTAGTGAAGGCGGGGAAGTAAATGTTCGACAAACTGGCTAACATCTTCCGGATTCCGGATCTGCGCAAACGCATCCTGTTTACTCTGGCGATGCTGTTCGTGTACCGGTTGGGCGGCCATCTGCCGACGCCGGGAATTGATACGGCCAAGCTGGAAAGTTTCTTTACCCAGGGCTCGACCAGCGGTTCGCTGCTGGGTTTCGTCGACCTGTTCTCGGGCGGCCAGTTGCGCCGCATGACGATTTTTGCCCTGGGCATCATGCCGTACATCACGGCATCGATCATTCTGCAGTTGCTGACGGTGGTGTATGAGCCGCTGGCCAAGCTGCAGAAAGAAGGCGAACTCGGCCGCAAAAAAATCACGCAGTGGACGCGTTACATCACGGTGATTCTAGCCTCGGTGCAATCGTTCGGCATCGCCGTCGGCCTGGAGAAGGGTGGCTTTGCGCTGAACCCGGGCTGGGGCTTCCGGCTCATGACCATGCTGACCCTGACTACGGGCAGCGCGTTCATCATGTGGCTGGGCGAGCAGATTACCGATCGCGGCATTGGCAATGGAATGTCGCTGCTGATCTTTGCCGGCATTGTTGTAGGCTTGCCGCGCGGCGTGGTTGACCTGATCGGTAAGGCCAAGAACGCCGCATGGGGTGCAATGACTTTCCCGCTGCTGGTTGGCCTGATCGTCTTCATGGTCGCGGTGGTGGCGTTCATTGTCTACGTCGAACGCAGCGAGCGTCGAATCCCGGTACAGTACGCCAAGCGTGTTGTCGGACGCAGGGTGATGGGTAATGGGCAGTCGACGCACCTGCCGCTGCGCGTGAACGCCGGCGGCGTGATGCCGGTAATCTTCGCGTCTTCGATTTTGACGCTGCCGCAGACCATCGGCTACGGCTTGCGCAATAACCGATATTTTGCCGACCTGTTCCGCTGGCTCCAATTTGGCGAGCCAATCTACACCTTGCTCTATGCGGTCGGCATTATTTTCTTCGCGTATTTTTACGTTTCCATCGTGTTCAATCCCAGCGAAGTTGCCGACAACATGCGCAAGTATGGCGGATTCATTCCTGGCATTCGCCCCGGCAAGCGCACGGCGGACTTCATCAATGATGTGCTTACGCGCATCACGTTGGTGGGTGCGCTCTACCTGATTCTGATTTCGTTTATTCCGGAGTGGATGATTGCCGGTATTAAACTCAACCACCTTTACGGGCCGATCGGGAGATTCTTCGAAGTTCTGCCGAACTGGATGTTGAACGGTTTGGGCGTGAGTTTTTATTTTGGCGGTACGTCGCTGCTGATCGTGGTGGGCGTCGCCATGGACACGGTGCAGCAGATCGAGGCGCAGCTGATCATGCGCCACTACGACGGGTTTACGCCGCGCAGCGGACGCATTCGCGGCCGCCGCACCTGGTAGTTCGGCATTGGTAAACTTTGGGGCTGGATTTTGTTCTTGTGGGGTTGCTGCACCTTTGCACCTCGGCCGCGTCGCCGGGGAGACTGAGCTCGGGAGGCTTGGGCCAATCCGATGGCGCAGGAAACCTCACGTGAGGTAGGTCCCGTGGTATTGCTCGGCCCGCCGGGTGCCGGAAAAGGCACGCAGGCCAAGCGCATCATGGAACGCTACGGCATTCCCCAGGTTTCTACCGGGGACCTGCTGCGGGAGAACGTTGCCCGCGGCACCGCGCTAGGCCTCGCGGCCAAGGCGGTGATGGCCCGCGGGGAGCTGGTTTCCGACGACGCGGTCTGCATCATGGTGCGCGAGCGGCTGCTGGAGCCCGACTGCAAGCGCGGCTACATTTTGGACGGTTTTCCCCGGACTGAGGCCCAGGCCGAGTGGCTCGATGCACTGCTCGAGCATGAGCTCTTTGACAATTCGCGCCCCACCCGGGCTTGGCCGATTGTGATCCGCCTGGACGTGGACTATAATCAATTGTTGCTCCGGATTACTGGACGCCGTTCTTGTCCCACCTGTGGACGGATTTATAACGTCCACCTCCAGCCGCCCCGCGTGGATGAACTCTGCGACGAGAGTCACGCAACCAAGCTGGTGACTCGCAATGACGATCGGTTGGAAGTGCTTCAGCCTAGACTCACTGCATACCAGGAGCAGACTCGTCCGGTGTCAGACTATTACCAGCGCACCGGGCGGTTGATCCCGATTAACGGCGATCTGCCGATGGACGACGTGACGGAACAGATTTTCCGGATTTTGGAAGATCATCACGCTTGAGGATTGCGATCGAGAAGCAAGACCGGAAACAGGAATAGAACTACGAACTTTGAACGAAGAATGGCGATTGTTTGTAAATCAGCGGCGGAGATTGAAAAGATGCGGCAGAGCGGCCGCATCGTACGCCAGGTTCTCGACTATGTCAGAACTCTGGTAGCGCCGGGTGTGTCGACGATGGACCTGGAGCGCGCCGCCGAGAAGAAGATTAAGGAACTCGGGGCCAAGCCGGCGTTCAAGGGGTACTACGATTATCCGTGCGTGCTGTGCACGTCGGTGAATGAAGAGATTGTGCACGGCATTCCGTCGGAAAAGCGGATGCTGCAGGCAGGCGACATCGTTTCGATTGACTGTGGCGTTGTGCTGGACGGTTATTATGGCGACGCAGCCATAACGGTTCCGGTGGGCGACGCGGTGAAGCCGGAGTTGCAGAAGTTGCTCGAAGTTACTGAAGCGTCGCTGTACCGGGGAATCGAGCAAGCGCGGATCGGCAACTCGATCGGCGATGTGGGCGCGGCGGTGCAGGAACACGTGGAAGCCGCGGGATTCAGCGTGGTGCGCGAGTTTGTAGGACACGGCATCGGGACGCGGTTGCACGAAGAGCCGCAAGTTCCGAACTTTGGGGCGCGCGGTCACGGAGCGCGGTTGCGCGAAGGCATGGTTATCGCAATTGAGCCCATGGTGAATTACGGCAAGCCCGAAACGCGAGTGCTGGGTGACAAGTGGACCGCGGTTACGGTCGACGGCAGCTTCAGCGCGCACTTCGAGCATTGCGTGGCAGTAACGAAAGATGGTCCGGTGATTTTGACGCAGTGAGCTGCGAGTCATGAGCTACGAGCTATGAGCGGATTGGGTTTCTTCGAAGCTCATAGCTCGCAACTCGAAGCTAACTTAAGGAGTCGATGAGCAAAGAAGACGCGATTGAAGTGATGGCTGTGGTCCTGGAACCGCTGCCCAACGCCATGTTCAAGGTAGAACTGGAAAACAAACACCAGGTGCTGGCGCACGTTTCCGGCAAGATGCGCAAGAACTTCATCCGCATTCTGCCCGGGGATAAGGTCGCTGTCGAGCTTTCGCCCTACGATCTGAATCGCGGACGAATTGTGTATCGCTATAAATGATTTTCGTGAGCTGACAGCTAAGAGCTGACAGCTGAAAGCTGGATTATGAAAGTACGAGCATCGGTAAAGAAAATTTGCGACAAGTGCAAGGTCATCCACCGCAAGGGTGTGGTGCGGGTGATTTGCGTCAACTCGAAACATAAACAGCGCCAGGGATAGAAGTTCAAGATCCCCACTTCTCGCGCAAAAGGCGCGCGAGAAATGGGGCACCCGGCAGAGGATTGGGAAATATGGCACGTATTGCAGGCATCGATCTTCCGCGCCAGAAGCACATCAACATCGCGCTGACGTACATCTACGGCATCGGACATCCGCGCGCCAGCCGCATCCTCGATGAGGCCAAGGTCGACCCCATGAAGAAGGTGCAGGACCTGAGCGAAGAAGAGGTCAACCGCATTCGTACCGTTATCGAGGCGGAGGGTCTGGTAGAGGGCGATCTGCGCAAGGAAGTTTCGATGAACATCAAGCGTCTCATCGAAATCGGCTCCTATCGCGGATTCCGTCACCGCCGCAACCTGCCCGTCCGCGGCCAGCGCACGCACACCAATGCCCGCACCCGCAAAGGCCCGCGCAAGGGAACGGTCGCTCAGAAGAAGAAGGCGACATCGAAAACTTAAAGCCGCTGTTGGCTGTTGGCTCTTAGCCTTTGGCTTGGAGCTAAGAGCTAATGGCCAAGAGCTAAAGGCTAACTATGGCAAAACCAGCAGCAGCGGGCGGCACAGCCGCCGCACCGGATAAAAAAGGCAAAAAGAAAACCTTCAAAAAGAAGGAGCGCAAGCACGTGCCGCATGGACTGTGCTACGTGCAGGCGTCCTTCAATAACACGATCGTGACCGTCACCGACATGAACGGCAACGTTCTGTCGTGGAAGAGTTCCGGTTCGCTCGGCTTCCGCGGATCACGCAAAGGCACGCCCTTTGCCGCCCAGCAGGCCGCATCGAATGCCGCGAACATGGCGCGCGATCATGGCGTCCGCAGCGTCGACGTCCGGGTTAGCGGTCCCGGCTCGGGCCGCGAGTCGGCCGTTCGCGCGCTGGCCGCATCGGGAATCGAAGTGCGTTCTATCCGCGACGTCACGCCGATTCCGCACAACGGCTGCCGTCCGCCCAAGCGCCGCAGAGTGTAAACAAGTGGTCAGGGGCTAGGGGCCAGGGATCAGCAAACCAAAACTGACCTCTGACCCCTAGACCCTGACCTCTGATTTTCGTCCGGGACGAAGGGTGAAGCCAAACCCGTAAACCGGTCATCTAAAGGAGAGGAAACTTGGCACGTTATACCGATGCAGTCTGCCGTCTATGCCGCCGCGAGGGCATGAAGCTGTTCCTCAAAGGCGCAAAGTGTTTTAGCGATAAGTGTCCCATCGAGAAGCGCAACTTCGCTCCCGGACAACATGGCAAGGACCGGAAGGCCAAGATTGTTGGCTACGGCCTGCAGTTGCGCGAGAAGCAGAAAGCCAAGCGCATCTACTTCACGCAGGAAGGCCAGTTCCGCAACTACTTCGAGAAGGCTGCGCGCTCGCAGGGCGTAACCGGCGAGAAGTTGCTGCAGCAGCTGGAACGTCGTCTCGACAACGTGGTCTTCCGCTTGGGATTCGCCCAGTCGCGGCGCCAGGCGCGCCAGTTGGTGCGTCACGGTCACGTGGCGGTCGACAATCGCAAGGTCAACATTCCTTCGTATGAAGTAAGCGCGGGCGAAGAAATCGCGATCCGCGAGAAGAGCAAGAAGCTTACGGTACTCGAGTTGGCCAAGGAATTCGCCAGCCACGGCACGACCGTAAGCTGGCTGGAAGTCGATCGCGATAATTACAAGGCGAAAGTGCTCTCGCTGCCGAAGCGCGAAGATATTCAGTTGCCGGTTAACGAGCAGCTGATTGTTGAGTTGTACAGCAAGTAAGAGATTGAGCGCCTGGGCGATTGAGTCAATGGGCGATTGAAAAATCGCTCAATCACCCGATCGCACAATTTTCTGGTCCAAATTTCGAGCCAGATCAGCCTCTGCTGACGATTGACCTGAGTCCGGACCGATTCAGGGAGTCAGCTCTGAGCCAAACGGCCGAAGGAGAAACAGATGCTTTGGAAGGGTTTTCAAAAACCGAAACGTCTCGCCACCGACACCTCCAGCCTCACCGACAAGTACGGCATGTTCTGGGCGCAGCCGTTTGAGCGCGGCTTCGGCACCACCGTGGGCAATGCCCTGCGGCGCGTGCTGCTGAGCTCGATTGAAGGCGCGGCCGTCACCGCCGTCAAGATGGAAGGCGTGCTGCACGAATTCCAGTCGATCCCCGGCGTGGTCGAGGACGCGACCGACATCATCCTCAACCTGAAGCAGATTCCGTTCAAGCTCTCGGGCGACGCGCCCAAGGCGATCTACCTGCGCGCCGATCAGCCGGGCGTGGTCACCAGCGGCATGATCGAAGCCGATGGCGACGTCGAAGTGCTCGATAAAGACGTCTACATCGCGACCGTCAGCGAAGGTGGGAAGCTCGACATGGAAATGCGCCTCAAGCGCGGCCGCGGTTACACCTCCGCCGACAAGAATTTCGACGAGGATCTCGGCATCGGCTTCATTCCCATCGATTCCGTGCACTCGCCGGTGCGCAAGTGCAACTACACCGTCGAAGCAGCCCGACTCGGCCAGATCACCGACTACGACAAGCTGACGCTCGAAGTGTGGACCAACGGCTCCATCACACCCGCCGATTCGCTCGGCCTGGCCGCGAAGCTGCTGAAGGACCACATGAACATCTTCATCAACTTCGAGGAAGAAATCGAAACTGGCACGTCATCGTCCGACGATCGCAAACCCGAGATCCACAACGAGAACCTCAATCGTTCCGTCGAAGAGCTCGAGCTTTCCGTGCGCAGCTACAACTGCCTGAAGAACGCGAACATCCAGACCATCGGAGAACTCGTGCAGAAGACCGAAGCCGAAATGCTCAAGACGAAAAATTTCGGCCGCAAGTCGCTGAACGAGATTAAAGAAATTCTCTCTTCGATGGGCCTGAGCCTGGGCATGAAGATCGACGAACACGGAAATGCCGTGCCCGGACCGACGTCGAATGTCCCGTTGCCCGCATCCGCTTACGGACCGGACGACCAGCTATAAAACAAGTGGTCAGTGGCTAGGGGTCAGTGGTCAGAAAAGCAAAACAAAGACCGGCTAGCCACTGACTCTAATATCTGAATACTGGCCACTGACCACTGGCCACTGATCACTGAGGGTTCGAAAATGCGTCACAAAGTTGCAGGCTACAAACTCGGACGGAACACCGCGCACCGGCGCTCGTTGCTGCGCAACCTGGTCACCTCCGTCATCGTCGAAGAGCGCATTGAAACGACGATTCCCAAGGCCAAGGCCGCCAAGCCCATAGTCGAGAAGATGATCACTCTCGGCAAGCGCGGCGACCTCAGCGCGCGCCGTCTGGCTGCCGCCTACCTGATGACCGACGCGGCCGTCGTGAAGCTGTTCGACACCGTCGGCCCGCGCTTCGGCGATCGCGAAGGCGGCTACACGCGCATCATCCGCACTGGGTGGAACAAGGGCGACGGCGCCGACAAGGCTTTTCTCGAACTGCTGGGCAGCGAGAAAATCCTCGACGAGAAAAAAGAAAAACGCGCCGAGGCTCGCGCCAAGAAAACCGCCGAAGCCAAGAAAGCCATGGAAGAGGCCGAAGCTCAGGCGCAGGTCGAAAGCGAGTCCGCGCCGTCCGAAGGCGGCGAAAAGAAGGAAGAATAGCTTCCCAGGTATTCAGAAGGCACAGCATGGCGCTGTGCCTTTTCTTCTTTTCTGGCAAGTGCTCAGGCCACTGCCGAGATTCCTTCCGGCGGTTGAGAACGGCCATTGTCGCCGGCGAACTCGGCTCGCGCCCGCGGTAACGAATTGGGATGGTGCTGCTGCAGGAACGCGACCAGTTTCTCGCGGACGTAACAGCGCAGGTCCCAGGCCTCCGAACTTCCGGGTGCGCTCATCAAAGCGCGCAATTCGACGGCGCGCTCCGACAAGTTTGTGACTTGCAGACCGCACACTTTTCCATCCCACATACCAGACGCCTCCAAAACGCGGTGCAGTTCTTCGCGTACCTCTTCTACCGGAACCGTGTAGTCCGCGTAGAGAAATACAGTTCCCAGCAAATCGCTGGTCTGCCGGGTCCAGTTTTGAAAAGGCTTTTGGATGAAGTAAGAGAGCGGCAAAACCAGGCGGCGCAAGTCCCATACCCTCACCACCACATACGTGGTCGTGATCTCTTCGACCCAGCCCCATTCGCCTTCCACCACCACGGCGTCTTCCAGGCGAATCGGTTGGGTGAGTGCGAGCTGCACACCGGCCAGAAGATTCGAGAGGGTCGACTGGGCAGCGATTCCGCAAACGATGGCGGCTAAACCCGCTGAGGCAAAAAGGCTCTCGCCTACGTGGCGGATGTCAGGAAACGTCATGAGCATGATTGAGATGGTCAAAATGACGACAACTACAGTCGCAATATGACGCAGGACCTGCATCTGCGTGCCCAGGCGGTGGGAGTGCAGGTCGGTCCTGGCAACCGGATGGAGCGCAGCGATGTAGTTTTCAACGGCGACAAGGAACTTGACCGTGCACCATCCGACAGCGGCGATCAGAGCAAGCCCATCCACATGCCCAAGGGAGGCGCGAATGGCGGGTTCCAGTGGCAACCACGGAATCACGAGTAAAAGCGCCAGAAGCGGCAATATGATCCGCGTGGAGTCTACGACGTAGCTGACCCATATTTTTAGGAATACAGTTGGCCGCCGCCGCGTGGTTCGCGCTCCGAGCGCGGAGACAATGCGCTGAATGCAGAAAGCGGGCAAGAGGGCGCCGGCGGCGAGTGCCAACGACACCAATATTTGGCGAAGATCTAACAGATACGGTCCTTCCCTTCCGACAAATGCGCCTTACTGGGATGCCGTCGGTCCACAGGCGGATGCCGGGAAAAAGTTGGCTGCCTCAGGAATCCCGGCGATCCACTCGTACATGGCCCTCCGTGTTTCCCACTGGTAATCTTCCCTCGCGCGGGCCCGTTACTTAAACTTCTGTTAATGGCTTTTACGCGCACACAGATCGGCATTGCTGTCGGCACTGGAGTTCTGCTCGTTGGAGTTTTTGTCGGCTACTTGTGGTGGCTGAGCGACCAGGGGCCGGTGCTGGCGCGGTCGGAAGATCGCGATCCGCTTACCGGACTGCCGGTCAGCATCGAGATGAATCCACTGCGCGACCGCTCTACTGAGAAAGCTGCCAACAAATTTCTCCGCGAGATGCGCGACGGCCACTGCGACGATCTGCTCTCAAAGTGGGAGCACGACTACCACAAGAAATACGCCCACTACATCTGCAAGTCTGAGGAGCAGCACCCGCTGCTGTCCTGGCAGCTGGTGGACTGGGAAGATGCGCCGCCGCTGATCGTTCTGCACTATCGCGGCAAGCGCCCAAGCAACGCTCGCCCGGATCAGCCCGGAATCGATCAGGATCTCTTCACCGTCACGGTGGAGCATAAGGGCGGCGACTGGGTCGTTACCAAGTACGACGCGATGTACTGAAAGAAGCTCTCAGCTCTCAATGCGCGAGGTTTCGCGATGCCGGTTGGTTGTTCGCCGAAGCCTTTCTTATCTTCCTGCCTTTTCCGTGCCTCCGTGTCTCCGTGGTAAAACTCTTTCATGCCTGCTTTGCCCAGTGAGCGCGAGCCGTCCGCAGCGCGCAACGTTTACGTGTTCGGCGCCACGTCATTGTTGAACGACACGGCCTCGGAAATGGCGTACTGGGTGCTTCCCGCGTTTCTGGTTTCGCTCGGCGCAGGGCCGGCGCAGTTGGGATTGATTGAGGGCCTGGCGGAGAGCGTCGCGTCGTTCGCGCAGCTGTTTTCGGGATATCTCACCGACCGCATCGACCGCCGCAAGCCGCTGGTCGTGGCCGGATACTTCGTGGCCAACGCGGTGAAGCCGCTGCTTGCCGTGGTAAGCGCGTGGTGGCAGATTCTGCTGATTCGCTTCAGCGACCGGCTGGCCAAGGGAGTGCGCGGCGCGCCGCGCGATGTGATGGTAGCCGAATCGGTGCCAAAGGAGCGGTTAGGATCGGCCTATGGCCTGATTCAGTCGATGGACTCCGCGGGCGCGATCCTCGGACCGCTCGTCGCTCTCTTTCTGCTGGCGCATTACGGAATCCGCAGCGTGTTTTGGGCTGCTGCGATTCCCGGTGCGCTGTGCGTGGTGGTCGCGTTGTTTGGAATCCGCGAGACGAAGCGCGGTGCGCCGGACCGCGGTGATCTCAAATCTGCGAACGCAGCCGGCACTCCGCCAGATCCCCCCGTCTCGCAAAAAGCGCGAGACATGGGGCACCCTGCCGCGTCCGGCGTGACGCTGCCTGGCTCCTTCTATGTGGTTCTGATTGCGGTGAGTTTATTTTCGCTGGGAAATTCCAGTGACATGTTTCTGGTGATGCGGGCGCAGAACGTGGGCATCCCGGTGGCGATGGCGCCGTTGCTGGGGCTGGTCTTCAATATCACCTACACGCTCGGCTCGTGGCCTGCGGGATGGATCAGCGATCGTTTCTCGCGGCGGGGAATCGCAGCCGCTGGGTATTTGATTTATGCGGCGGTGTATTTCGTGTTCGGGCGCGCGCCCTCTACGCTCGCCATCTGGATCACGATGGCCGTCTACGGTTTGTACTATGCCCTCACGCAACCCGTGCTGAAGGCGCTGGTAGTCGAAACCGTGGGGCAGGAAGTGCGCGGGCGGGCGCTGGGCGTCTATGCATTTGCGACCAGCGTGGCCACGCTGGCAGCGAGTTTGATTACGGGACAATTGTGGAAGCACTACGGTGCGGGTGTGCCGTTTTATTTTTCGGCGGGGCTGGCAGCGACCGCGGCGGTGGTGCTTGCCGTTTCAGGAAACGCGCGCAAAAACTAACCGGTGTAGCTAGGTAATCTGGTTAGGGAAGGGCATCGAACGAACCTTCCAACCATCCAAAGAACGATTGCAGGTTAGGTTTCCAGAGGTTTGCGGGCACGCCGCTTCATCCACAGCAAAACTAAGATCTGCGCGGCGATTGCAGCGCAGGTGTCGAGGACGACGTCACGGACGGTGCCGGTACGAGTTGGGATGAAGGTCTGATGCCACTCGTCGAGGCTGGCCACGAGTGCGGTTCCGAGCACGGAAATATTCGCCCAGCGCCACGTCCACTTCGGATCGCCGAGTGCGGGCAGGGTCTCACGCCACGCGCGAAAAAAAAGGATGCTCAGCAAGCCATAGCCGAAGACGTGGCCTCCTTTGCGAAGCAAGAAGTGCAAGGGCTCGAAATGTTGCAAGTCCATGCCGAACAGAAAATGCAGCAGAGGATAGAGCATGCGGCTGGTGTTGTTGGCGGACGCCATGGCCGTCGATTCCATGGCGATGACGATCAGCCACAGGATTGCGGCGATCCAGGCTTTGAGAACGCTGTGACGGTCGGTGCTCACGCGTGCGACGGGCTCACGGCGCACCCACCCTTCGCAAAAAGCGCGAAGGATGGGGCACCCAAGTTTGCCTCGCTGTCGGGTAATGCTTCCGCGCTACTCGATGGCATAGTTCGGGGCCTCGCGGGTGATCATTACGTCGTGGACGTGGCTTTCGCGCAGGCCGGCGCCGCTGATGCGGACGAAGCGCGTCTTCTGCAGCAGTTCGGGAATGGTTCCGCAGCCGCAGTAGCCCATGCCGGATTTCAATCCGCCGACCATCTGATGGACGATCATCGCGACGGAGCCGCGGTAGGGAACGCGGCCTTCAATGCCTTCAGGGACGAGTTTGTTGAGGCGGTTGCCGTCGCCGTCGCCGGCTGAGATGGACGATGACGATTCGCCCTCCATGCTCTGGAAGTAGCGCTCGCTCGAGCCTTGGGCCATGGCGCCGATCGAGCCCATGCCGCGATACGACTTGAAGGAGCGCCCTTGATACAAAATTAATTCGCCGGGACTTTCGTCGGTGCCGGCGAAGAGTGATCCGATCATGACGGCGCTGGCACCCGCGGCCAGCGCTTTGGTGACGTCGCCGGAATATTTAATTCCGCCGTCGGCGATGATGGGGACGCCCGCGTCTTTGGTGGCGCGGTAGGCTTCGGCGATGGCGGTGATTTGCGGCACGCCGGCGCCGGTGACGACGCGCGTGGTGCAAATTGATCCCGGGCCGATGCCGACTTTAATGCCGTCGGCGCCGGCGCGGGTGAGCTCGCAAGCGCCGTCGAAGGTGGCCACGTTGCCGGCCAGCAGATCGATGTGAGGCAGTTTCGATTTCACCAGTTTCACGGCGTCGAGCACCTTGGCGGAATGGCCGTGCGCGCTGTCGATGGCTAGCACGTCGACTTTGGCTTCGGCGAGTTCCTGGGCGCGTTCGAGAAAATCTCCGGTGGCTCCGATGGCTGCGCCTACGCGCAAGCGGCCCTGGGAATCTTTGGCGGCGTTGGGATACTTCAGTTTTTTCTGAATGTCTTTGACCGTGATCAGGCCCTTCAGGTTGTACTTGTCGTCGACCACCAGAAGTTTTTCGACGCGGTGCTGGTGCAGAATTTTTTCCGCTTCTTCGAGCGTGGTGCCGACAGGGACGGTGATGAGATTTTTCTTGGTCATCACTTTGTCGATGGGAATATCGAAGCGGGTTTCAAAGCGCAGGTCGCGGTTGGTGAGAATGCCTACCAGCTTGCCGTGCTCGGTAATGGGCACACCGGAAATTTTGTACTTGCGCATGACTTCGAGCGCGTCGCTGACCCGGTCAGTGGGCGACATGGTGACGGGGTCGACGATCATGCCGCTTTCCGAGCGCTTCACCTTATCGACTTCGTTGGCCTGCTGCTCGATGGTCAGGTTGCGGTGAATGATGCCGAGACCGCCCTGCTGGGCCAGCGCGATGGCCATGTGCGATTCGGTGACGGTGTCCATGGCGGCGCTCACGATGGGAATGTTCAGGCTGATGGTGCGGGTGAGCTGCGTCTGCGTGCTGGCTTGCGCGGGGATGACATCAGAGCGAGCGGGCAGCAGCAGGACGTCATCGAAAGTAAGAGCCTCAGGTACGGGAAAATGAATCATAAGTTTCTCGGGAACTTTTCTCGGGCAATCTTCTTCGGTAATCTCCCAGCCGTAGGGGGATTCTTCATTCTAGAGAGGGCGGGGGATTGAGGCAAATGGGGGCCCTGGAGATGGTGAGCGTAATGGAGATGCTGCGATCACTAACTTGAGACAGTGACGAGGCTGTCTCGGTCAAACGATACTTTTTGAGTGCAGGGGAAACAACATGCCACTTTACTTGCACACCTCGGGTATGGCGCCGTTACGAGCTTTGAGATTAGTTTTTAGCGCCTGATAGCAAACCTGATTATCATTAGAAGTTCTGCTTATCCAGAGCTTCAGGATGCGACTTAGTTCCTTAAGATTGGCCTCTTCCGCGGGGGTGCTTGCTTCAACGTCGGCCTCATCGAATAAGAAGGAGACCCGCTCCTGAGTTACGCCCTCATTCGTGAAGATCACGGCCCGCAGTGCCGCCTTAGCGTAGCAATCACCAATCCTGGTGTCCTTGCTCTGGGAAAGAGCAGATGCGGTGAGGATGACTATCAATGCCATGCAGATATTGATCTTGTTAATCACTGGTTCTCTCCCGCCGCGCTATTGAGCGTGGCCAATCTTCCTGTCAACTCCCGAACAACCCCAAGAAGGCGCTCACTTTTATCCGTTCTTCTCAGAGAACGCTTGACGAGGGCCTACTTGCGCTATGGAAGTATTGCTGAAATCAGTTTTCGGTCACCGACTTCGGTTGAGGTCCGGTTTCGGAGCATGCCACGAACCACCGAAATGTCCTAGTTGGGCGATTGCAGCAGGTTCGCATACCTGCCCGGGTTGCCGACACAGAGAGTCAGATTCTTCACGGTCGCGGGCGGAGCAGGACAGGCTTGGCCCCAGGCATACTCTTTGCCCCAGGCGTACTCTTTGATCAGGTCGAGCGAAAAGGCGACGGCCTCGGGCGTGAAGTAATATTCCCATGTGGCGGATTTTTCGTCTCGGCGCAGGAGTAAAGCGGCGCCGTCTGGGGAACCATGCTGGTCGAACTGGGTTTCGAAACTCTCTTCCAGCGCTATGCGCTTGGCTTTGTACTCCCCGGCATTCATTGTGACTTTGTACCGACCCTTGATCGTGTCCATGGCGGCGCTCCCAGCCGTAGAGGGATTCTACATTCTAGAGAGGGCGGGGGATTGAGGCAAATGGGGGGCGGTACGGGTGAGTGCTCGCAGCTCCTGCTGCGGTGTCATTTGCGACGCTTGGTGCAAGCTGTGGAATCCGCGCCACGCTTGATCAGACCGTCGCGCCACAGTGGCGAATCGCAGGCGTCGGCCAGTGCCCTGGTTAGCTCCTGCTTGCCAGCTCCGGCGGCTAGCAGGCGATCAACAAGGGGGAAGATGTCTTCCAAAGGAGGGGCTGACCATACAACGTGCCCGACCGCAGAGCGATCCTGGCTGTCGACAGCGTGAATGTCGTGTTGACGACCGAGTGCGTCGTCAATCATGTCCCAGGCACCGGAGGCGGCTGCACGCATAAGGTAGGTCTGGTCCGGCTTGCCCTCGTTTTGGTAAGTGTCGAGGAATAACTGAGTCGGGTCGGCTCCGGCGGCGATCAGCATTCGCGCCACCTCGATATTACCGTCACCTGCCACGTGGCCCAGCGCCTCTTGGATGCCAGCTTTGTCCGCCTGAACTGAGGTATTCTCAAGCAGGGCCTTGAAGAGCTCGCGCTGACTTTCGGGGTCACGGGCGAATGAGGCGACTCGGAGAAGGTTTATGTTGTCGCCGTTTGCGTTCTGGACTTTTGCCGGTACTCCTGCAGCAAGCAAGCTCCGCACCACCTGTCCCTTGCCTTCCTTGACGGCATAAAGCAGGACTTCCCCTGCCTGCTTCGAATTCGGCGTGATCTCCGCTTCCTGCATCGCCGCAAGCGTCCCTGGCCCCGTGCTTACCCAGCGTTCGGTACCGGCCGCTTGATCCGCCGCATCCTCAAGTTCACTGACCACAGCGGGCATGCCGACCCAGGTACCCACGTAGTCGATGACGGTTTTCTTTTTTGTGCCGACGACCAACTGAAGGCAGTATGTGGGATTGTCTGTTACTCCCGCTCGGTACTCGTCTTTGAGCCCGAAGAAGTTTGCCATTCGGAAGCGTTCGAGAAGTCGCGCCGCCGCCTCTGGATCGATGTGCCCCTGATGGACGCCCGCGATCGCGACATAGCGCTTGCCGTGGAACTCGATCTCTCCATCACCGTGAACGACTACTGAGTAGCTCGGACAAGTGCCATAGCATCCCGAACGAGAAAGCTGGATCGAGAAGCCAGTCGGTTCCACCAGCGCAGGGAAGTTTGCCCCAGCTCGCGGTGAGGCCGGCAGTGGTGCAGGCTTTATTCCTACTTCCACCTCGTCCTGCGCCCACCCCTCTACGGGTACGCCGTTTCGAAGAAATGGACGATAGGTAATCGTCCGAACGGATTCAATGATCGCATCAGTGCGGTAGTCGAAGGGAAAGGGCGCGTCGGTCTTAAAGTCTCGCACTTCGAGGACTCGGCCCACGGCATCGACGTGGACCCAAAAGGTGACATTCTGCGGGCCGCCGCTGCTCCCACCGATATGCAATTCCGACAATGGCAAGCGATGACGCTCTGTCTCACGAAGCCCCGCCGTCAGCATCCCCTCCGGCGGCTGGAACTTCTCCCTCTGCGCACCAGATGAAAGAAATAGGAAGGGAACAGTAACGACGAACGCGCCGAACAACGTCGAAGCTCTTGACAAGGCCCTCACATTCACATTAGACACCGATTATCGGTCATTTAGCGATAAACAGAGACGGCGCTCCAAATCCTCGGCCCCCGATGTCCCGGAGCCGGTTTGTCTTTTAGTCACTAGGGGCGTATATTAGGGAACTGAGAACTGTTGTGTAATACCGGCATTTGGCGAAGCACACCAGTGGGCGCAAGCCCACTTTTTAGTTTGGAGCCCTCGGTTGTTGCTGCCATCCGCCAGTAAGTTATTTGATTCATGGCACTTGACGTTGAACGTGTGCGGGAAATCGCGGAGCGGGTGGCGGCCTCAAGCGGGCTCGAAATTGTTGAAGTCGAGTTTCTGGGCGGAGGCAAGGCGCGCATGCTGCGGGTGTTTTTGGATAAACCTGCGGCGGGAGCGGATCCACTCGCGGGCGTGACGCACGGAGACTGCGCGAATTTCAGCCGCGAGTTTGGCACGATCCTCGATGTTGAGGATGTGATGCCGGGATCGTACACGCTGGAAGTTTCATCGCCGGGGCTGGACCGGAAGTTGACCAAGGCCGCGGATTTTGCGCGCTTCGCCGGCAGCCGCGTGAAGTTGACGACGCGGCAGGCGGTCGGGGCCGGCGATAATCGCCATTTTGAAGGGCGGCTGGAGAGTTTTAACGACGGGCGGTTGACGCTGGATTTGAGCGTGGCCAGCCACAAGTCGCGCAAGAAGATGGGCGCGGCGGCCGGCGAGAAAATTGAAATCGAACTCGCCAATGTGGAGAAGGCGAATTTGGTGCCGGAGATCTGAAGAGATTGAGTAATTGGGAAATTTGGTAATCGAGTAATTGAAAATCGTCAGCCTCATGTGAGTTGGGTTTCAATTTCTCAATTACCAAATTCCTCAATTACACAATTTTTTAAATTGGTTTTCTTATGGCAAGCGAGCTCTACAACACGATCGACGCACTCAGCCGGGAAAAAGGGATTGATCCGCAGATTGTGGTCAGCGCGGTGGAAGACGCTATTGTTATGGCGACGCGCAAGTACTACAAGTCGCAGGAAAACCTGCGGGCCAAGCTCGACAAGGATACCGGCAAGATCAACGCCTTCGCGGTGAAGACCGTGGTGGAGACGCCGGAACAGGTCGAGGACCCGAACCTGCAGATCACAGTGGAAGATGCGAAGAAGGTCGATCCGGCGCTCGAAGTCGGCGGGGAGTTGCTGATTCCGAAAGTGACGGAAGGGATTCTGGGACGCATCGCGGCGCAGCTGGCGAAGCAGGTGATTTTCCAGAAGGTGCGCGAGGCGGAACGCGACACGGTTTACAACGAGTACATCGGGCGCGTGGCGGAGATTGTCAACGCGACGGTAAAGCGAGTTGAAGGCCCGGATGTGATTTTTGATATTGGGAAGGCGGAAGCGCGCATGCCGCGCAAGGAACAGTCGCGGCTGGAATCGTTTGCCATCGGCGAGCGGGTGCGAGTGGTGATTGTGCGCGTGGAACGGGCGGCGAAGGGGCCGGGAGTGGTGGTTTCGCGGGCCGCGCCGGACCTGGTGCAGCATTTGTTTCAGACGGAAGTTCCGGAAATTTACGATGGGACCGTGGTGATTCGGGCGATTGCGCGTGAGGCTGGCGAGCGAACGAAGATTGCGGTCATGTCCAAGGACAAGGACGTGGACGCGGTGGGCGCTTGTGTGGGCATGAAAGGGATGCGGGTGCAGTCGATTATCCGCGAGTTGCGCGGGGAGAAGATCGACATCATCGAGTATCACGAAGATGCGGTCACGTTTGCCGAGAAGGCGCTGCAGCCGGCGAAGGTGAGCCGAGTCACGATTGTCGACAGCGGCGACAAGCACCTGGAAGTTGTGGTCGACGACAGCCAGCTTTCGCTGGCGATCGGCAAGAAGGGGCAGAATGTCCGCCTGGCGGCGAAGCTGCTGGGATGGAAGATCGACATCAAGAGCGAGGAAGAGAAGCGGCAAGAGGTTGAGCTGCAGATGGCCGCGATGGCTCCGCCGCCGACGACTCCGCTGGAGAATGTGACGGGTCTGGGCGAAGGGCTGGTCGAGAAGCTGAGCGCGGCGGGCATCACAACGGTCGAAGCGCTGGCGGATATGACGCCGGAGCAACTTGAAGCCATCGAGGGTATCGGGCCGAAGACGGTGGAAAAAATCAGCCTTGCGGTGAATAATTACTTTGCGAGCCTGGAGCAGGGTGAGGCGGTCGCCGTCGAGGGCGAGGTATCTGCCGAGGGCGCGATTGCTGAAGGTGAGGCTGTAAGCGAAGCTGGGGCGGAAGCTGCTGAAGTTGTCGAGGGTGAAGCCGCGGCCGAAGGTGAACCGGCGGCTGCTGAAGCGACGGCAGAAAGTGAATCCGCCGCGCACGAAAGCGAAGAGCATGAGCCGAAAGATGGCTCTGCTACGGAAACTACTGAATAATCATGTTAACGCTGGCACGCGCGGAAATTTGCGATGGCGTGCCGGTGCAGGACGCTGACTCCGTGAGGCTACGATGAAGACCTAGCACAACACGGAGTACAAGAAAGGCCGGATGAGTAAGGTTCGAATCAACGATCTCGCCAGGGAGCTGGAAGTTAAAAGCAAAGCCATTCTCGACACGCTTCCCATCGTCGGGGTGACGGAGAAGAA
>Ga0210383_10001124_pt1 | contig 24678 bp, 28 predicted proteins | sample IncBWC14OmetaG_FD_160072 | JGI IMG/M metagenome (GOLD analysis project Ga0210383, IMG submission 160072) | Forest soil microbial communities from Barre Woods Harvard Forest LTER site, Petersham, Massachusetts, United States - Inc-BW-C-14-O ... | reverse complement strand
TCTCACCCAGACGAGTGGCGTCTTTACGGTCGGCCCCGGCAGCGGATGCCACAGCTTCGGCGGGCGCACGGCCAGACGCCATGCCAGTCGCGCACAGCAGATCACTGCGAGCACGAGCGGCGCCGCAGGCCATCCTTCGATCGCCGCCACACCTACCAGCAGAAGCACGGCGTACGGGAACCTCCGCCGCCAAGCACAAGCAGCTCCAACAGCCGTCAGCGCCGCCGTCGAGAGCCCGCTCGTGGCCAGTGTCGCGATCGTCGTCGTCACCGCGGCCGACCTCCAAACCCACTGCTCGATCAGCACGAACGCCGCCGTCCGCTCCAAACGGTTCTTGCTCGATCCGACCAGATACGTCGGCAGCTCCAGCAAGGCGATCAGAAGCCGGAACGTGATCGGGCCCAGCAGCAGCAGCACGAGCACCAGCAACGCCGTCAAGGGCGGCAGCACGCCGAAGGCTCCTAGCAGCAACGCCACCGCAGCCACGAGGACGGGGATCGGCTTTTTGATGTTCACGACGGCCGCAGCAGCAACCGCCACGTCCGCGATCAACGACTGTCGCCAGCCGACCAGCAGCACGTACAGACCGACGATCCCCAGCCACGATCCCCAAACGTAGAGGGGTTCATTTCACGGCGAGGGCTTACTCGACATCGACAGCGGCCGGAAGGAAGTCCAGCAGGTCGTCCTGTGCTTTCGGCGAGCTTCGGTCTACCTGAAGCGTCTCGGTCTTGCCCGCCATCGTGATGGTGATCGTTATCTCGTCAGGGTCCGTCGGCCGTCGTCTTCGCACCGCTTCCGCCGCGAGGCGCTTGAGCGTCTTGAGCGCCAAGCTGATCGAGACCAGAGCCGCGCCCGCGTTGATCGCGTCGACTCCGATCGTCATCACTTCGCCGAGCTGAGCCCCCCTCGTAACGAACGGTCGCACCGCATCGCCTGTGCCGATCAGCTCCTCCGCCAGCTCGGCCGGCAGCAGCACCCTCATCATCCGCGGCTTCACCGCCCCCTGAGGCGCTGATGACGGACTGTCCTGAACGGACTCCCCCTCGCGCTTGGCACTCATCTCCTCGCTTGACCGTCCGAACAAGGCGAGCTCCAGATCCGGGCGCCCGATCAGCTCGCTCCTACGGTCGATGCTGTAGCAGAGAGACAGCTCCAGGGACGCGCTTCGCGTCGCGCGTCCACAGCTCCGCCGGCCGGCCATCCGGACCATCCGCGCCTCCCAGCGCTTCCCGGATGTGGGCTGCCTCGATCGCCGCGGCACCACGAGCGCGCGCGATTCGCGCTGCCCTGCGCAATGCGTCGAGTGTCTCCGCATCGAAGCGTTCAAAGCCAGCCCCCTCAGTCATTCGCACCGCCCCAACGAGTCCCCGGTCCACACTAGAAGCCGAATAGCCGACGAGTTTAGGGAATCCGAAGACGACGGCAGAGTCACACCAGGACCGCCTGAAGGTGCCCCCAGCCACTCGAGATCACCCAGCACCGCCTTGCGGTAGCGACCAGTTCCGGCGCTCGTATCGATCTGGCGGCGGCACTTGGAGCAACGTCTTGAGTCTTGCAATTGCCTTCGAGATGCTCCTTACAGATTCCTCGGGACGAGACATGACAGATCAAATCGTGCGACGCGTGGGCATCGTGCTCCGCAGCGTCCCGCATGTCCGCAGAAACGAACGTGCCGTCCGCGAGCTGTTCTCTGTGAGAGGCGACATCGTCCACAAAGGCCAGGAGGCGACAAAGGATCTTCGCCCAGCGCGCCGTGCCTACGCCGCCGTCTTCTTGCCCGTTGCTCTCGGGCTGCCCGCTGTTGAACCCACCTCAAGCGAGCCTATCCGGATGCTAGTCGGGGATCAGGAGGGCGTAACGACTCAAGCTCGCGCTTAAGCGGCGACCGCCTCCCGCAACCCGGCGCCAAGTCCCTCCTTGCCTTTGTCAAGTCCTGCTTTGGGACAGCGGATACGAATGTGACTGCGCAGCCGAATGCCACTACGCATCGTGGGCGGCTACACTCGCGCCCTGATGGACACAACGACGCTACAAATGCTCACCAGCGTTATCTCCGGGCTGCTGAGCGGCGGCGCGGGCGCGGGGACACAGGAACTGCTCGAGCGGCTGGGGAAACTGCGCGAGCGTAGCGGAGCACCCGCCACGTTGCCCGCGTCTGAGGCGGGGATCGATGAGACAGCACGCGGGCTGCTCGCGGCGGCCGAACAGGACGAGTCGCTGCGGGACGCGCTCGCACAATGGTTGACGGACGCGCAGAAACGCGTGTCGCCGGATCTAGTGGTGAACAACACGGTGAGCGGTGTGATCATCGGCGGATCGATCATCCAGACCGGGATCGCGCCGAAGCATTGCCCCCCGAGATTGGATACGGGTCCCCGTCGGCGACGGCGCCACGCGGTGGCGGACCGTCAGCTGCGAACGGACCGTGCTCGTCGTTGTGCGAACGTTCACGACCGTCGCGTGGCTGCTAGACCTACTGCCCGCGCTGATCGGTGACCGACGGGTCCAGGTCCTGTTCACCCTGAACGGAGACGGGTCCGCATACGAGGCCGGGGTAATCGAGCAAGTCCGCGCGCTCGGCGGACGCAGCCTGCCCTGGGAGCAGGCGGTCGCGGAAAAGTTCGACCTGGCGATCAGCGCCAGCCACTACGGCGGCCTACAGGAACTGTGCAGCCCACTGCTGATTCTGCCGCACGGCGCGGGATACGGGAAGACGATCAGCCATCCCCAAGACGGCCTCGGGCCGCTACCGGACGTAGAGGGGACTCCGCGGAGCACGATCGCGATTGAGCACCAGAACAGCGCCGGACGCTGGCGCAACGACCCCGCCCAAGGTCAACAGATCGTAGTGACCGGAGACCACTGCTACGACCGACTGCGGGCAAGCCGCGCCGAGCGTGTCCGCTACCGTGCCGCACTAGGAGGGCTTGGCGAAACGATTGGCGAAACCCCTTGACCGCATGATCTGGAAAGCCTAGCGTCGGCGGCTCTATACAAGTTGGCCGGGGCGACCGTTGTAGCGGCCCCCCGGCCGTGACACCGAAAGGTTGGGCCTTCCGATGCATGACGAGAGTACCTCCACCGAGCGCGATTTCGACGTTCTGGAACGCGAGACGGTCTATCTGCTTACCGACCCGACGCGCCAGCCGACGATATGGGCACTCGTTGATCTCGGCCGTGAGCTTGAGACGCACGACCCCGAGGCGGTCATCGCGCCTTTGGTCCGCGCGGGCCTTGTGCGCCGTACAGCCGAGGATTACGTGCTGGCGACCTCGGCCGCTTTCAAGTGGGTCGAGATGGTCGGACACGTCATCTGAGAAGACTGCGGGAGCGCCGCGCCGCTTGGACGGGGCGCGGCGCTCCCGTGGGGATCTCCCAAAGTTCGTTGGCGGGCGGGAAACCCCCGCAGCACAACCAGCAAGCGTCAAGCTACTGATCCGTCAGGACGCCTCCGTGCCGTCCGCACCTCTCCCTACTGTCAACAAAAGCTCTCCGCCTTGACCTTGGCGGGCCGGGGTTGCCGAGAGCCAACCAGCTATCGAAGGAGGTCCGCCAATGGCGGCCTTTCCGCAGCCCCAGGTACCCCCCGAGGTCTACGTCTCGTTCTCGGCAGAGATCAATCCCAATACCACGGAGACTCTGCTCGGCGCGATGGCGAACTGCGCCACACAGGGCGTTCCCAAGGTCACGCTATGCCTCTCCACACCCGGCGGCGGCGTCATGCTGGGCATGAACATCTACAACATGCTGCGCGCGATGCCGTTCCAACTCGTCACGCACAACGTCGGTAACGTCGATTCGGTCGGAAACGTCATCTTCCTCGCCGGTGAAGAACGGTTCGCATGCCCCAACTCCACCTTCATGTTCCACGGCGTAGGGTTCGAATGCCCGACCGGGACGCGCTTTGAGGAGAAGGGTCTACGGGAGCATCTGGACGGCATCCTCGCCGATCAGAAGCGCATTGGAGCGGTCATCGAAGAGCACAGCACATTGACCACGGACCAGATCGAAGCCCTGTTCTTGGAGGCCCGAACCAAGGATGCTAACTACGCTGTTGACGCTGGGATTGTTAACGCGATCAAGGACGTTGACGTGCCTGCTGGCATCCCCGTAATCTCGCTGGTATTCCAGCGCTAGCCCGTTTAGCTTTTCCATATCGCGGAACTCCTCTCGTCGCTTATACCATTGTTGATCGGCCAGCGCAAGCTGGCCTTGAGTGACCGTCACGCTGCATCAGCGACTATCTGTCGCTGATCGCGGTGTAGCGTACACGCCAACTGCGCGAGGATCGTAAGGTTCGCGTGAAGCCGCACACGCTCGATCCTGCGCACGCGCAGCGGCGTCAGGCTCCATTCGTTCTTGAGCCTGCCGAACGCGCGCTCGACCGACGCGCGGCGGCGATACAGCCCCTTCGAGCGCAGCGTCTCGCGCGGGATGAGCGGGTGCAGCCTGCCCGCCTTGATCCACACGGACGCGGGCTTGCACTTCCCCGTCGGGCAGCGCCACTTTGTCGCGCCACGTTTCTGATCTGCCCCAGCAAACGTCCACTCGCCGTGCTCACATGTCGGCGGCTTGTGCTCGCCACGCTTGACGGCCGGTGTCTTGCGCAGCGCGACGACCGGCAGGACTTCGCGGTCCATGCAGGCGTTGTGGACGGTGCTCGTGTCGTAGCCCTTGTCCATCGCGCACGTCTCCGGGTTGATCCCGTGAGCCTTGAGCTTGTCGAGCAGCGGCGCGACGGTTGGCCCTTCATTCTTGCTCGCCGTCTCGACCGTCCACGCGAGGGGAAGGTCGGTCTTCGAGCAGACCGCCATGTGCAAGCGGTAGCCGTAGAACCCGCCACCCTTACGTGTCGAGATGGCCGAGCGGTGCCCCCACGTCGCGTCGGGGTCGCTGTACTTCTCGCGTTCCGGTCCGTTCTTGGACTTGAAGCGCTGCCCGTTCGCATACGCAGGCATATCCGACGCGTCGATAGCTACGTCCCAGCCGAGCAGCGGGTTACGTCGCTTCAACTCCTTGACGACGCTGGCAATGCACGTCTCCAGCAGGTCCGCGTGAGCGCGCAGCTTCGCCGTGAAGCGATAGCAAGCCCACTGAGACGGCACATTCGCTCAGCTCGACGTGGGGTCCCGAATCGCTGATCGGACGCGACCTAGCGCTGCGTGTCTGCGCGGCGCGTCTTACGGTCAACGAGGAGCGGCCGGTGTCCTGGCTGCTTTCGGAGCTGACTGACCCTGACAGGCGGCTGCAGCAGATCATCCGAGCCCGCGTCGCGATCGGCCAGCTCGGCGTCGAGAGCCGCGATCTCACGCCGACGGTTGACGAACCGCTTCGGTGCAGGCGGAAGCTGGCGAGGAACCGAGCCAGTCGCAGCTGCGGGGAGGGTCAGCTGCAGCCCGCCGACCTGGATGACCGTGCCGGCAAGAACCGTGCCGTCTACGCGGTTGGAGACCTCGAAACCTCTCTGGGATGCAGCGGGCTGCTCACCATCATGCATAAGCGAACGATACGGGTGAGACGGCAGAGCGCGGCGGCAAGAACTAACTCGCGGACGGCGCAACCCTGCTGCGGACCCTCGGCGGAGTGGTGTTCGAAGCGCGAACACCACTGATCACGAGTCAGCCGAGCAGCAGGCTTCCCAATCATGGCCTACAGGACGCCCCGTATCGGCCTACTCCGACCCGCTCGGCGTCGATTGGTACGACGACGAGATTCCGGAGGAAGCACGCTGCATGAGTGAGTAGAGCGGCGTCTTGCGCCGAGGTGCGCTCCCGTAGGCTATGCGCAACGGTATTGCGAAGCTTGCGTCCGAGTGGATCAACCAGCAAGGACATTAGGTAGGCGTGCCAGCTAGGGGTCGGAAGGAATCCCCGGAGGGCATCCAAAAAAACATCGCCGCGAGGCTCGTTGATGATCGGTATTCCGACAAGTGCCGCGAGGTCACGGACGGCACGCTCAATTCGCGGCGCGGCTAGGTGGGCGCTCTCGTCGGGCAAGTCGTCCCAAAGCAGGGCGAGGGCTCGGGCGAATCGCTCTGCCAGCGCATCGTCCAAGATGCCTCCGCCGAAGGCTGCCGTCAGCTCCCCGGGCGAGGAGCTGACGTATCGCTCCTTCATACGCCCGAGAATGTTCAAGGCGAACACGCTCCAGATCTCCGCCGCAAATGAGCGCGAGTGCAGCCCGTATTCGCCCCTCCTGGTGAGTACTTAGATTATGTCCAATCCCCGCAGAGGCCCGGCCGGCTCCTCCGTTTACACAGTCATTCTAAGGTTCACCTTCAACCATCGTCCCATGCACCTGCAGATTTGTGCTTTTCGCCAGGTAGGTGAGCGTAGATTTTGATATACCCCCATAGGTCACAGTCCACGAGCATTTCGCGTGGGCGGCGTAAGTTCCCTTACACGCCTGCAAGAGAGATTCGGCCCACGACCATTCACCGGATCCTTTTTCGGGCGAGATAGACGAAATTGTACCGGACACGCCCGATGTGTTTTCAATTGCGACTACGGTGCTGCCAGCTCCTTTAAGTGTACGAGGCGTTGCACTCATTTGGAAATTGAATTCTTCACCCCCGCCTTCGCAAGCGAGTGCTACAGACGCCGGAGCGAGCAGCGTGATGATAAGACTTATAGCTAGAGCGGTAAGTCTTTGCTTTGATAATCTAAAGCCGACCATGAAGATGCCTTCTTTCTGTTAGCCTTTTTGTGACGGTCAAATGAGTTCTTCTATGGCCTTCTTTACATCGGCTGTTTCAATGAGTGAGACAGGGTGTTGCCATTCCGAGCTAACTCCAGCTATATATCGTTCACCGGAAGGTCTCGTGCGAACGATATATTTGTGATAGGTTGCGACGTGGCGTCCGGAAAAATCCTTCATCTTGCCACCCGTCGGGCCTATGCGGAACGCAGGGCTATCGTGGAAACCTACGTCGCGCGCAGTGATGAGGTCCGCCTCAACAATCTTCGCCATCGCAATTGTTTCGGTGTTTTCCCACTTCGCAAGGTTGAGCCCGGGGATCTGCTCAGCGATATTGCTAACAAATTCCTTGGTGACGTAGTTCGTGAACTCCGTCCCTTGCTCGTTTATAAACGTCGCCACGTAGTTCCAAAGAAGGTTCTGAGCGCCGGCAGCAAGCGCCGCTATTTGTTGTAGATAGAACGGTCGACGATTGAGGGTATCGCTCTTGAAGGAGTGAAATTCCAGCCTAACTACGTTCGTGCGGACAAAATGCTCCAGAATGGACGGCAGCATGATGTCAAACCAGCGGGTCCCATCGCCATGATCCTCAAGATCAATAAACACCTGCAGCGTCACCGGCGCCGTCTGTTGTCCTAGGATGACCCCGTGCTGAGGTATGCCGGTAAGCAACTTCACCACTTTGGCTTGCACCTGGAGCCTCTCGACGTCTGCACTCGAAGCGACGCGGGCCCGTTGGTTTGTGAGGAGCAGTGCCGGGATCACCGTCGCGGCGACGATGACGCAAACGCCGGTGGCACAGAGGCCACGCGTGGACAAACGCCATGAGGACGGTTGCAATAGCCGGCGCGTCCTCAGGGTGGAACTCCCATGTAACCGACGAGCATGCTTCGTCGCCGAGCGCGCGCCGGCCGACGGCGAAGAACCACTGCGGCCTTGATCCCCTGTTTGCACCGATCCTCCAAGGCATTCCGAGCTAAAGGGCTACCCCACTAGTGGCGAGCCACCACAGTAAGCTTACGGCACCATCAGAAGCGAGAGTAGGGATCGAGGATATGGCGTGTCCTGATCGAGAAAGGTCGCGGACGGTCAGGGGATATAAGCCAAAAGCCAGCTTATATAGCTCAAGGGAGATGTCTCCCACTGGCAGGCACCGCAGCATCATGCGATTGAGCCTGGCCTATAAAGTGATGCGTGCCGTGTCGCTGTCGGGTGGGACAGCCAGACCAGAAGCTCCCATAGAATGGACGCACGCTGCACCGGCTTTGTGGCTGGACATTTCCCGTCGAGACACGTGGACGGAGCTGGCGGCATCCGGCGGGGTCGCTAAAGGTGCCGGCGCTTCTGCGGTGAGTACTATCGTTCTGGCAGGCTGGAGCAGCCGGTAGCGATGTGCCGGGTGCTGGTTACAGGACGTAGCGCCAGCTTGCCGGACGTATAGCTTGCATAAAGTGTGCTTTCGGGGGTGATGTCCAATCGAACACACAAACCCTTGTTTTATCGGCCATTCGCGCCCTGCCGACACCACCCACCGAGCCCCAGACCGCCTTTGCAAGCAGGAGGTCACCGACTCCCGTGGCCTCGTTTGCCATGGCGCCGAGCACTGGCGCACGGCGTGGAGCGAGAACTTAGCAAGCTGAGCTCTGTCACTAAGGAACGACCAAAACGCCGGCCACCCGGGCTCCGAGACGCATTCCTTGCACCAGAGCCAGATTCCACCGCGATCGGTGAACCGCACGACACCGCTCAAGACCGCTAGAAACCGCTGGAGACCGCTGGACACCGCAGAAGGTCTCGAAAATCCGGACGTCACCGCTGAGGCCGTATCAAGTTTTCTTGACACGGCCTGGCACAGATCCGGAACTCCTTTCCCAGATCGCGGCCGTCGAAGCACTTCTGCCGGTAGGACGCGCCGACGTAGTTAAGATCGTGGGCGTGAGTGTCTCGGTGGCGGGTCCTCACGGGTACAACGCTTGCGAACGGCGAGCGACATATCACGCCTGAGATTGCCGTAAGCCGCGCTGCTCTCTCGACCACATCGAGGCTCTCCCCCGGCGGAGTTGGGCGACGAATAGATTCTTAGGACGCAGGGATCGTGAATGCCGGCGTGTAGCCCCGTCCGGGACCAAGGTCGTCCCAAAGCTGTGTGGGCGGCATCCGATTCCAGGCGTTGCCGAGCAGAACCGCGGCGGTACGCGGGCCGTACAGGAAGAGATGCAGTCGAGGGTGACCCTCCTCGGCAAGCGTCCGCAGCTCGTGGGTCACAGCATGCGCCCAGCCGAGCACATCCGCTGGGTCCCTCAGAGCGTCACGGCCTGGGTCGAGGACGGAGAGCACCACGAGGCGATCCAGTGGTTGTGAAGCTGCTCGCGCGTGCTTTAGCACGGCCGACGTCAGATCGCCGGAGACGTTCAGGCCCACGGCGAGCTCCGCGCCGTGGGCGAGCTCGTGGTCGGTTCGCGTCACGTTCTGGGTGCTGCGTGGTCCGTCGCTCGATATGTCTCCGGTCCATGTCCCGTCGCCGGATCGGCCGGGGACGGCGACCTGAAACCCTTTGACGTCGCTGAAGACTGTGCCGACGAAGATAGCTGTGGCAAGCCGCAGCGCGCCGTCGATTCGTACGTCGCTGAATCCTTCGCCGCGCACTTGGCTGGCCGCCTGCTCCAGCTCTGGCGCGAAGCGGCTCATCCAGGCCCCGGGGCTCGCGGTCTCGCGCCGCTCGGAGGGGTGCTCGCCGGTGAAGGCGTCGACCCAGTCGAGTGCGACCGTTGCGGTCTCAGGCCACAGGTCGTGCTCGATAGCTTGGATCAAGACTGTTGCCCGCGGTGTTGTTGAGCTGAGTTGCTGCTCCGCGATCAGGCGGCTGATCGTCTCCCCGTCGATGTCACGGACGCCGGTCTGCACCCATCTGCGTGCTGCAAGCATGCCCTTGTCGACGCACTCGGCGGTGGCGCTCATCCCCACGGCGTCCATCACCCAGCGGCAGTGCTCCTGAAGTGCGTTGATGCTCGCTTGGGCGGCCCGGATTCGCAGCGAGCTGAGCATCGTGAGCAATTGCTCCTCCTCGACGCCCAGGTGCGAGGCCCATCCCGAGCGGGCTCTGCCAGCTGCACTCCCGGGCGCTGCGAGCGCAAGCTTGGGCACCAACAACTCGGTGGTTCCATCCAGGCACTCAAGGATCGGGTCGCTGGCGGCGGGCAGTCGGTTGGTGTGCAGCACCATCTCGGGCGCGATCCCGTCGACGGTGAGTTTTGTGTAGGAGGCGTGGAAGCGTTGTAGCGGCGTGCTGCAGCCACCGGGCGCGTCCGTAAACCAATCGCCGGTCAGCGGCCGCCCGGGCTGTGTCGTGAACTTCACCTGGTGGTAGAGAGCAGGCCGTTCGCGACGATGCACGACGAGATCGTCGACGTTGCCAGCGCCATGCTTCTCGAGCTCCACGCGAGTCACCTGCGGGTCGCGATGCACGAGCTGCGCGGCGTGCAGCCACGTCAGCAGGTGCTGGTAGTCGTCGCCAAGAAGTCGCGCCCCACTCGCCGCTGGGCCGCGCTCTGACTTGCTCACTGAGCTTGCTCGGTGAACGGCGGTGTCGGGGGCAGAAGCGCCTGCTCTCGGATGGTGGCGTAGTCCAGCGGCTTGTCGGGAAAGCTCGCGAGGACGGCTCCCGGAATCAGCCTGATTGTCAAGTCCGAGAACGTGTACCCATAGCCGCGCCCGTCCTGCTCGCCGGTGAGCTCGACCAGCTCGCGCAGCTGCGCCGGTTTGAGCGCGAGGTCACTGAAGGCGTCAGTGAGGATCGCCTCTCTGAGCGCGCTGCCAGGCCGGCTGAAGGTGAGAATCGATGCTGCACGGCGCCGTAGCGCCGGGTCGAGCGCGCCTACGCGGTTGGTGCACATCACGGTGAGCACGGGCCGGCGGTCGGCGGCTAGGTGATCGATCCCACGAATCAGGGCGTTGACACCCGCTCGGTCCTCGTGATGCATCTGTCCAAGCTCCCGGGACTGCGCGAGCGCGTCGGCCTCATCGATCAGCAGGATTCCGGCCACTCCGGCTTTCTTGCCCTTTGGCTTCGGGACGTGCCTAGCGACGTAGTCGAATGCATTGGCCAGGAGTTTGGTCATCTCGCCGACAGCCCCGGTGCCCCGTGCACTGAGACTGAGCGGAAACAACATGATGTCGATCGTCACTCTGCGGGCAAGCTCGTCTCCGAATGTCTCGGCTAGCACCGTCTTCCCGGTACCGACGTCGCCGCTGAACACCAGCAGTGGCGTGCGCTCCGCGATCAGCTCTGTCGCCCGCAGCACCTTGCCGTGGTGCCTCTTGCTCCATTCGCCGACGCTTTGGGGGGCGAGGAGTGCGAGCGCCTCTCGCACGACGGTCTCCTTGATGGCATCGAGGCCGACGAGGCTTTGGTAGCGTCGCTGTGCGGTGGCGTCGGGGAGTGATTTCGGCTCGTCGAAGAGGTCGATGGTGTCCGTCATGTCGGGCGAAATCCACTTCGCGCGGTTGATGTGCCGCCGCTCTCGTAGCTTCGGCCGGTCTCCCAGTAGCCGTCCCCGTCGGTGGGGGTGCTTCCCGGGGTCCGATTGATTGGGACTTTGTCCTTGACGGCCCGCTGAGCTGTCGTGGTGAGTGCTTCCCATTTCGGGCTGTAGTGCATGAACGTGAACCAGGACGCACCGGTCACGCCGGCGCGAGCGTAGATGCCGCCGGCTCGCTCGTCAGCTGAGGCACCAGAGCTGACGGTGTAGCGCTGTGAGACGACGCGCTTGCCGTCCTTGCGGAACCCGGCCTCGTAGGTCGCTACGTAGCCGCCGGCGAGCATCTCGACGAGCTCTTCGTAGAGTTCGTCGATCTTCTCCTCGGTTGGTTCGCCGTAGAATGCCTTGAACTGACGCAGGTCGGCGGCGATCTTCGACGCGAGGTAGCGCGCGTTGGTGATCGTGAAAGTGCTGGTGGTCGTGGTGCTCATGGTCGAAAGAGGGGGCCCAGGAGCACTTGCCAGCCTTCGACGGCGCGGCCCTTGGTCGTGGCGTACTGAGCTTCCTGCACAGCGTCGAGTGCCTCGTGTGCCGCTGCGACGATCGCGTTACGCTGCGCGGCCGAGTAGAGCGCGGCGACATTGTTCTCGGCGTTGACGGGGTCAACGATGACCAATGAGCCGGCGGGCAGCTTGGTAAGGGTCTGGAAGTCCTTGAAGCTGATGGTTTCCTCGAGGCCGCTGCGCACGATGTACGCGAGGACAGCTTCGACAGCGCTGGGGTAGTCAGCAAAGCTTTTCCCGGTATCGGCGACGTGTGCGCAGATCAGCTCGATCATGAACGACTTCAAGCGGAACGTTTCGTCGCTCTGCTTGAGCTGGCGGACCCACCACTTCAGGAGCCGCACCGTCTGGGCGAAGTGCAACGGCTGAGCGTCCTTACGGATCCGGATGAACTTGAGGTGCTGTGTGACGGAGGTACGGATGCGAGCGCCGCTGTCCTTGGCGATCAGGTATCCGATATCGTCGTCCTCACCCTCGTAGAGAACGGGTACCACGTCGACGTTGAGCCCCGTGCCGTGAAAGAGGATCGTGACGCAGTGCTGCTGGATCGTGAAGTCCTCAGCGGCCTTCTGGGGGTAGGCGGCGCGAAGGCGCTCGGCAAGCCAGACCAATAGCTGTCGCTCGTCGGCTGGCGCGTCGCCTGCCTTGACGTATACGGCCACGTCCATGTCGTTGATCGTCTTCAGCGCCGTGCCCTTCGCAACGCTCCCGGAGTGGCGGATCTTCACGAGCCCGTAGTCCGGATGCCCGGCGATGTGGCGCTCAAGCTTTGCTCGCAGGTTGGCGACCTGTTCTCGATGCTTCTTGACGTCCTCCCGCTTGAGGTTGACGCGTTCGCCCGCCCAATCACGGATTACGGCGTGGGTCACGAAACGATGGAGCGTCATTGGTATGTACGGTAGTTGCGAGCGCAGACGCCACCTTCCACAAGCGCCATACGTCGGACGCTGCGAGCTTGTCCGCTGCCACCCGTACCTTGGCGTCATGAACGTCGTTCCTGTCAAGTCCTCTTTGCTCGTCGGCGACGACGATCCCGCTTCTGATGCTCTTGTCGCCGAATGCCGCGACATGGCCGAGCGCGTTCGGGCAGGACGCGAACGCGCCGACCGGCTACGAGCACTGGCGGAGCACTCCGAGGCACAGGCGACTCGCGATGAGCGGCTGCTTGCGGAACTGGAATCGGCCCTCGGTCTAGCTGACCAACTCCGCCTCGAGGACCTCGACCCACGTTTGGGCGGCCAGCGCCTTGAGCAGATAGCCGTCGGGCTATTGCGCACCGAGCGGCAGTTCGGCGAAGCGATCCACTACAAGGAGTGGTTCGATCTAGTCCGTCGAGCTGGCCACGAGATAGGCGGCAAGGACCCAAAAGCCACCTTCCTCGCGCAACTCCGCCGCTCACAAGCCGTCGAGGCAGTGGGGCGCCGCTCCGGCCTTTACCGACTTCGCTCCGCCTAGACAACGATTCGCCCATGCCTCTCGGCGGATGGCAGACGGAGTGAGGCCAGAGCTGATGCGGGTAGGTTCGGGAGCGATACGTCGACAGAGTCGGCCAAGGCTTAGATCCGATTCTGTACGGCAGTGACTCGTGCTAATCGTCGGATGGCGCGGTGTCCGATATAGCCGCCCGGCAGGTAGGATCGAGTCGTGCCCGAAGGCTCAGCGACGGCGCTAGCATTCGGAGCCACGCCGACGTAGCTCAGATGGCCAGAGCACTCGCTTCGTAAGCGAGGGGTCCGGGGTTCGACTCCCCGCGTCGGCTCTCGATTTTTCTACCGCTGAGCTACCCGACGACGGGTGTATCGTTTGTCCGGTCGTGTCCGGATCTGTCATCGCATAGAAGGAGACCAAACCCGAGTTAGCAAGCCAAAAATGGCTCTAACTCCCGGTTTTCGCGGCACTCGGACCTTGCGGTTACGAGAGCGGTGCTCTGGCCATCTGAGCTACGTCGGCAAGGCACGTTCATCCTACCGTCCACAGTGTCCATGATGTCCACGGGGGCATCCCGTCACAGCGCTATCGGACGACCGGATACTAGCGTTGAATGTCGCGTCAGAGCCTATGCCGATCCGGGGCGTCTGGTTGGGGTCGAGCCGCAGGCCGAGACGTGTAGCGAGCGCGCTGGAACCGGGGGTTCTGCTGCTCGGACGTGAGGGCGAGGGGGCATCGACGTTGCCCCGATGCCCAGAGGTTCTGGGGACTTCTCCGCCGTTCTCCGATCAAACGCCGGAGATCAGTCCCGAACGTCATCGGCCCTGTCGTGCTGCCCGGCGGCGGCGCCGCAGCTGCTCGCCTCGGACGCGCAGCATTTGGAGGCGCCCTGCTCTAGCTTAGTGCTCTGATTCGGAAGTTCGGCCACGTATTCGGCAGACGAGACACGCCTGCTCTTGACGGCCAGCAGGCCCGTCCGGTGTCGAGACACAGCGCTAGGAAGCGGAAGCTGGTCACGTCCCCCGACCTCGGAGGCTGTTGAGATCGTGAAGCCGCGGAGCTGTGTGGGTCGCTCAGCAATCGTGGTACAATCACAGCATGGCCCACACTGAGAGGCGCATTACCGTTGGCGGCCGTGGGCGACTTGTCTTGCCGTCCGCTGTACGCCGTGAGCTGGACCTGAAACCCGGTACTCACATGCTGCTGAGCACCGAGAACGACGGCTCGTTGCGGCTACGCCCATATCGCGCCGTGGCCGAGCAGAGTCGCGGACTGCTCCGTGGTCTCCCCGGAGGGTCGATGGTTGACGAACTGCTCGCCGAGCGGCGCGCAGAAGCCGCACGCGAGGATACCGAGTAGTTGGCGCCCGTACTCGACGCCTCGGCGCTTCTCGCGCATCTTCGAGACGAGCCCGGCAGCGACGTTGTAGCCGAGGCAATCGCCAGCGGTGCGGTGATCTCGACCGTCAATCTCGCCGAGGTATTCAGCCGCGTCGCCGATCGGGGAGACGACCCGGCGAAGCTCGCGGCTGACCTCACCCAAATTGGACTACTCGATGGCGCGATCACCGTCGAGCCGTTCACGGCCGCTGACGCCATCGACGCGGGACGCCTACGACCGTTGACCCGCGATGCAGGGCTCTCACTCGGCGACCGGGCGTGCCTAGCACTGGCGCGACGGCTGGACGCTCCAGCTCTGACAGACGACACCGATTGGCAAGGGGTAGATCACGGTGTCGAGCTGCGCCCAATCCGCTGAGCACTTGATCGCCGCCAGCCTGCGCGCGCACGACAGGTGCGCGCCGGGCGCTGCGATGACATAGCTCGAACCATGCGGGCCGTCGGCCCCGGCTCGCACCTCCTACCACAGCCCCTTCAGGGCGGTAGGAGGCGGACTTCGTGCGGCGCCGGCCTGGCAGCCGCGTTCGTCCTGCGGTACGCCTGCTGGTACGGGGCTCCACGAACCCCCAGGAGCGCTGTATTACCGACATCCACGTGTGGAGGCCGACCCTCGTAATGAAGGGGTCCGGGGTTCGAGTCCCCGCGTCGGCTTGGCTGAGCTGGTAGACCATCGCTGTCGTACGAGAGACGCGTCAGTATCGAAAACACCTACCAGGACATCGCGAACCTCGGCGTGATCTTCGACGTGGTGGCTCGTGCCGATGCGCTCATCGATCAGATGAAGGCGCATGTAAATGCAAGGGTTTGGCGTCTGGAGTGCAACGTAGACTCGGTTGGTGTCTGCTGCGGTCGCTAGCCAGGTCGACAGGCCGGGCGCGCTGACCGCCCGACCCTCACTCGAGGTCCTCTACGAGCATGCGTTCCCTTCCACTCGGACGGGACCGCTCTACAACGCCTTCTCCTACCCGACCAAGATCTCCCCGGAGGCGATAGCGCTATTTGTCGCATTGCACACTCGGCCTGGCGACACGGTGCTCGACGTGTTTGCCGGCAGCGGCACTACCGGAATCGCCGCGAAGCTGTGCGCAAAGCCAACGGACGAGATGCGCGCGCTCGCGGCAAAACTTGGCGTAACGCCGCAGTGGGGCCCCCGCCGCGCCGTGCTCTATGACGTTGGCGTGCTCGGGTCATTCATCGCAGGGGTCATGTGCGACCCGCCCGACCCGGAGCGCTTCCGCTTGGCGGCGACCGAGCTGCTGCGATTGGCGCGACAGTCTCATGGTTGGCTCTACGACGCCCCGAGCAGCGACGGCTCATCTGGCACGATTCGGCATGTCATCTGGTCGGAGGTGCTTGCCTGCAGTGGCTGTGGGCACCACACGACGTACTGGGACGCCGCCGTGCGACGCATGCCGCTGGGCTTGAGCGAGCACTTTGTCTGCCCGAGTTGTCGCAGTCAAGTCAACGTGCGCGGCTGTGCTCGAGTGAACGAGACCGTCCACGACCGAATGCTGGGTCGCGATGTTGAACGACGGCGGCGGGTGCCGGTTCGTCTGTATGGTCGAACGGGAACCAAGACATGGTCTCGCGACATCACAGACGCGGACCGCGAGTGCGCGGAACGCGCGAGTGTCACCACGTTGCCCGCCTCGGCACCGCTCGCGGGATTGGCGTGGGGAGACCTCTATCGGGCTGGCTACCACACCGGCATCAGTCATTTGCACCACTTCTACACCCCGCGGAACTTCCTCGCCGTCTCAGTGCTTTGGGACCTCGTGGCGCGTTTCGACACGGATCTGCAAGATGCCCTCCGGCTTCTCATCCTCAGCTTCAACTCGACCCACTCGACCCTGATGACGCGAGTCGTCGTCAAGCAGAACCAAAAGGACTTCATCCTCACGGGGGCGCAGTCCGGGATTCTCTACATAAGTGGACTACCGGTGGAGAAGAACGTCTTCGAGGGAGTTCGCCGCAAGATCGCTACTTTTGAGGCGGCGTTCGAGCTGGTACACGGCAGCCCGAGCGAGGTTGAGGTCGTCAATTCCAGCAGCTCGAGTCTTGAGTTGGCGGACGGCAGCATCGACTACGTCTTCACCGATCCGCCGTTCGGCGGCTACATCCCGTACGCGGAGCTCAATCAGATCAACGAGTTATGGCTCGGTAGATCGACCGATCGAAGCGCCGAGATCATCATGAGCAAGGCCGACAACAAGGACGCCGCGACATACGGTCACCTGATGGGCAGAGTGTTCAGTGAGGTCGCGCGCGTACTGACCGACGAGGGCATGGCGACAGTCGTTTTCCACTCGGCCCATCCGTCGGTTTGGCTGGCGCTGACCGATGCCTACGACGCCGCTGGTCTCGCGGTCCGGATGACCAGCGTCCTGCACAAGACGCAACCGAGCTTCAAGCAGGTCGTCTCCCCACTCGCCGTTAAGGACGACCCGCTGATCCTGCTCGACAAGCAGCCCCGCTCTCAGCGCCCGAGCACGGTCTACGAGGTGATGGAGGCTGTGTTTGCCGATGCCGCGAGCGCTTCGATGGACGACGAGCGACAGCGCGAGCGACTGTTCTCCCGCTTCGTAACCCGATGCCTGCTCGAGGGTGTCCCTGTGACGCTTGGTGCCAGGGAATTCTATGAGCGAGCGGCTCGGCCGCTGGAGCACGGTTAGTGCCTGGAGCTCGGCCCATCACGCGCGGCGGAGTCGCGTCTGTCGACGAGCGCCGTAAGCGGCTCGGCCAGTTCTTCACAGGGCTGCAACCCGCGCGACTTCTAGCGGCGCTGGCGGAGATCGAGGGAGCCCGCACCATCCTCGATCCGATGGCGGGCTCGGGTGACATGTTGATAGGCACGCTTTCGCTCGGGCAAGCTGGGCTGCTCGCGGGCATTGAGATCGATCCAGCCGCACATGCGGCGTGCGCAGCGCGTCTCGAAAATGCGGGGCCGGCCCACGCCTTGGTGCTCGGCTCGGCCTTCACATCGCGTAATCTCCTGGCCCTGCCAACCCGTATCTGGGATGCCGTCATCACGAATCCTCCGTACGTCCGCTACCAGAGCGGGTCCCGCGCGGCTGGAGTCGGCATCAGCGTCCCCTCGGGCGCCGCCATCCGTCGCGATCTCATCGCCGCGGTCGGCGAGCTGGAGGCGCTCGACGACGAAGACAAGCGCCTCTTCCGCGAACTCACCCGCGGCTACTCTGGATTGAGCGACCTCGCGGTGCCTTCTTGGATTCTCTGCGCAGGTCTCGTTCGCGTCGGCGGTACCTTGGCGATGCTCGTACCGACGACCTGGCTGAGCCGGGACTACGCCCGGCCGATCCGCTACCTGATCCATCGATGGTTCGACGTGGTGTGCGTTGTTGAGGACGGCGATGCAAGCTGGTTCGACGATGCCCTCGTGCGTACGGCGCTGGTGGTCGCCAAGCGCGTCCCCAGGCGAGCGTCCGCCTTTGACCGCGGACAAGCAGACGGGCACCTTCACGTTCGGCTCACCTCTGAGATGCGCGGCGCTGGCAGCCTGGTGGGTGCGCTGTTCGGTGCCACCCACGACCCCGATCTCGAGTTGGCGAGAACCATCGGTGAACTATCAGCCGCGAGGGAGGCTCCATCAGACCACATCCTCAGTCCACGCTGGGTTTCGGCCGCCAGCGACTGCGAGCGCCTCCGCCACGAGGCAGCCGGTGATGCCTGGCTGGGGAAGCTCGGCGAGCCCGTGATGCATCGACGACGCCCGGGGCCGACTGCGCTTCCAAGTAGCGCGTTGGTGTCGGAGTCAGGCGCCTCGCCGGATCGATGCGTCAGCCTCGAAGACGTTGGCTGGCGCGTTGGTCAGGGGCTCCGTACCGGCGCAAACGACTTTTTCTACCTAAAGGCGGTCGGTTGCGATGAGGGACACGAGTGCCTGCTCCCAGCCCCGAGTTTGGGCGACCGCCCATTCGCTGTGCCTAGCGGGCTCACCCTGCCCGTTCTGCGTCGCCAGTCCGAGCTCCCGGCTGGCTTCACGGTTCACCATGAGCAGCTGGCCGACCGTGTGCTTGTCCTCAACAAGTGGGCGCTGCAGGAGGACCTCGAGGGGCTGCCGCCTCACCCCTACCGGCCGTTGCCGGAAGCTGCGGGTGCGTACGTGCGCGGCGCACAGGGCGTCAACGTTGGCCCCGAACAACAGCCACGATTCATCCCTGAGCTGTCAGCCGTTGCCCCGAACGCCCGCGCCTTCGACCCCGAACGTCCGGACCTGCACGCGCGGTTCTGGTATCAGCTGCCGCCGCTCACAGACCGCCATCGCCCGAGCCTGCTGGTGGCACGGGTCAACAACCGCCATCCGCGGACGCTCGTCAACAATCAGCGCACGGCGGTGATCGACGCAAACTTTTCGACTTTCTGGCCCATGTCAAGGACGGCTCTCAACGTGCTAGCGCTGGTAGCCGTTCTTAACAGCACCTGGTGTATTGCAGAAATGGAGTTGCGCGGCTCCGTGATGGGAGGGGGGGCCCTCAAGTTGGAGGCGACACACCTGAGGAGGCTCGCACTCCCACGCTTGAACGCAGGCGAGGTCAGTGCGATACGGCAACTCGGTCGTCGGCTAAGCGCTGCGCGGACCGCCGAGCATCGCGATGCAGCACTTGAAGCAATAGACCACCTCGTGTTCGCGGCACTTGGTGTATCCCGGCCCGGCCGGGCCGCCGCGAGCGCGCGGGCCCTTGCGGCGGATTGGCTTGGACGGCGGTCCAGTTGAGCCTAGGTGGCCTCAGCTTGGCACTCCGCTGTTCGGAGCGGACGCGATCAAATCGCCCAACACGGTCGCTGCTCTCGTGAGATAGGCATTCCAGGCATGCGGCGATGCTACGTCGCTAGATGCCGGAAACGGTGCGCTGCCAAGCATCAGAGGGATGTCCTCGTCTGGGGCCCGGTATAGCCAGTTCGCGGGCGAAGTGAGGCTCAAGCTCGGGTAGAGAAGCCCGCAAACAGCAACGCGCTGGCCGTCAACTGAAGCGAGATGACTGTAGGCGAAAAGCTGGTACCCGTCAGCGCTCGAGGGCGCGGAAGCTGGTGCGAACTTGTACTTCGCATCGAGGCACCAAACGTCTGTCCCCACCGTCAGAAGGAAGTCCGGATAAAGAGCGAGGGTCTCGCGTTGTGAGCTCCCGGCGGTACCCCACGGCCGCACGACGACGGTATCGCCAGTGCTCACATGGTCGCTGGCGAAGCGCAAGGTGGCTCCGGCGATACGCCCGAAGGCGTCCAAGAGGATCCGCTCCCACAGCTTCTCCGTCGGAACCAGCAGCTCGTACGCCTCGACTGAGTCAGGCGCCGAGTCCATGCCCGCAGTCTGCTCCGTGAGCACTCGCAATGCCAAAGCCAGGATGTCGCCCCACCGCTGCTCGAGCCTGCTCAGTCGCAATGTGCGACCGAGGCTCACGGCGCGAGCAGGGTCGAGGGCTTGCACCTGCCGGAGCGCTCGCAGGAGTATCACTGCTCGGCTGCGGAGCCCGACCGCCATCTCCGAGAGCTGAGCCGGCGCCGACGCGTGGGCCACCATTTGGAGGGCCGCTCTCACGACTCGCAGTAGCGGTGTGTCGTACGTTTGCTCGTCAAATCGGCTGAGCACGCTCGGCCATCCCGTCAGCGCGTGGAAGGCGAGACTGCGGTTGAGCAATCTGCCGCGAGGTGTCGTCATGTCCTCCTCGACCTCGATATACAGCGGCCGTATATCTCGGATCAGCGGCTCCACGGACCCTACGAAACGCCGATGCAGCAGAAGGCTGAGGGCCGGGTGAACGACGCTGGCCGCTGAGACATGTTGGTCGCTGACCGCGAACCGGGTCCTCTCGAGCAGATGCAGGAAGTCCAGCAAGCCTCGCTGGTCGTTCGTCTGGCGACCGACAGGGACGAATGCGGTTTCGCCGATGGGGGCGACCTCGAGCAGTGAGCTCGCTGCGCCAAGGTCCGTCACGTGCGCCTCGGTCAGGGCGGTCGCAATCGCGCCGAGGCGTGCTGGGGAACCGTGCAGCCGGAGAACGTCGCCCTCGTGGATCGTTGCGAAGGCGGATGGCGCGTCGGAGAGATGGACGTCGCTCACCTGTGGTGAGCCGTCTCGCCACAGCTTGGGAAGCACCGTAACCACGAGTGTCGTGCCAGCGGCCGAGAGGACGGCTATCCCGCTTGTGTGCCCGTCCGGGCCTGCCCGAAGGGTGATCCTCACGGTCAGCGGCCCATGTCAATCACCCGTCGCGGCGGGTGTCTCGTCTTCGGCCTCGTCCTCATCGTCGGCATCTGCGACCTTGCCGGAGGCATCGTCTGTTTCGACGTCTCCGGTGGCCGAGTCGAGAATCAGCATCGTCCGGCTGAGCCCGCGACCCGCGATCCGCAGGATGATGCCCAAGCCGTCAAGGAAGGCATCGAACGATGCGAGCGGCTCTGTTGTGAGCGGGTCGACCCCGTTTGCTGCGAGCCATTGGGCGCGGGTCCATGGATCCAGAAGCTCCTCGGCGCCCGCTGCCAGAAGGTTCTCCACAAGCTGAGGCAGGATCGAATATCTCCAGGTGAGCCACGGCTCATCGGAGGTGCTGCCCGCGGCAGCCACGTCGATGCGGCCGAAGTCGCGACCGCTAGGGCCCGGAGCCGTACGTCCTGTCTCGGGGCTGAGCCCGCGCAGTCTGCTCTTGACCGCCGCTGTCGCGGGATATGTCCTGAGCTCGAGCACGCCGCTGCCTCGGTCCACCCAAACGAGCACACGATGCTCGAAGCGCCTCGCGTCAGGGTAGCCAGGTAGGGGGACCCCGTCCTTGGCGCGCGTCGAGAGCGTGCCGCCATGCTGCGCGGTGCCATCCAGAAACAGCCGCCAAACCGGCGCACTCGGCTGGTACTTCAGCCTGATGCCGTCGTACTGTGTCCCCTGGTAGGAAACCGAGAAGCTGTCCACGCGTTGCCGGTCCTTCGCCTGCTTGACGCCGGTGGGAGTCGTCAGTGGATAGAAGAGGTTCTCGCTGCCGCTCAGGTCGATCTGGCTGCCGTTGGCTCCCTGCCCTTTGCGCACCTCGAGCCAAACGGCAGACGTAGCCCCTTTCAAAGCGGCGTTCAATCCGGGCATGACGTCTTCCGGTTCGGGGTCGAACAAGTAACTGTGGCCCAACATGGCGTCGGGTCCGAGCGCGCGACGCAGCACGGAGTTGACCGCCGTCAGCTGTTCCACGGACTCCTCGAGCAGCGTCCTCGCCTCTCCGCCGCGCACCTCATCGATCGCGTCAGCGAGCTCTTCGCCACCTAGCGGCTGGACACGCACGAATGCAAATCGCCTGCGCAAAGCGCTGTCGAGCGGCGCAATCGACCGGTCCGATGTGTTCATGGTCCCGAGCAGATAAACATTGTCCGGGATCGCAAATATCTCGCCGGAGTACGGAAGGGTTGTCGAGAAGGCGCCCATCCATCGCTTCTTATCCGGGTCCCACTTGGCACGCTTGGAATGCTCCATCGTCATCAGCATGTCGCCGAGCACCTTCGGGATGTTGGCCCGGTTGATCTCGTCAAGAAGGACAAGGAAATCCTGGTCGGGGGCGGCCTCCGCTTGAGCTATCACTCGCCTCATGAAGCCGGGATGTGTCCTGAAGCTCTGGCTCTTCTCGTCGTAGCGCATGCCCTCGACCATGTCCTCGTACGAAGTGCTTGGGTGCAGCGTGATCGCGTACTCCCCGACCCCCGCACCGGTGAGCGGCCGCTGGGCCACCTGTTGCCATGCGTCGGCTATCTGGGAGACAACGAAGGTCTTTCCAGTTCCAGGAGGTCCTTCGAGGACGACGTTGCTAAAGCGGCGTAGTGCCGTGATGACCGAGATCTCGAGATTAGACATATACCGCGTAGCGCATCACATCTGCTGGCTGATGGGAAGGTGCGCAGCGCGACCTGCAGCGGCCCGCGTATGTCCCGCGTTGGTTTCGAGGGGTGCAATGAGCTGGGTGCTGGATGGTGCAGACGCGCGAGCAAGGGAGCCTGCAATGCGGTCCTTAACGTAGCCGAAGGCTCTGGACTTCGAGCATGGCCGCGTGTATGTTCCGATGCATGCCTGCTCACGGTGCGCGCGTGCACCTCGCGCTTCGGCTGCTGCTGGTGGCGATCTGCATCGTCGCTGTTGTGATCGTCGCAGGCACGAGCGTGGCGCTTGAGTTGGCGCCGGCCGCGTTGCTGTTGCTGGCGCTGCTGTTCGGGCGCTACCCCGGTGAGCGGGCCATCCATTGCTTGGCCGGCCGCCTTGCGCTGCCACGCCCCGCTTGCTCAACTGCCCTTCCGCGCGCGCCGCGCTCGCTCGGTGCCCGCCTCGCTGCGTTGGCGATACCCGGCGCGGGGCGAGCTCCTCCAGCTGGCGCTCTGATCTGACGGTCGTGGTCGGCAACTGTGCCGACCACATGGCTGACGGATCCAGGCATCGCGCCTCGGCGCGCGCAAAGGCAACCGAGGCAGCGAACAAAGGTCGGTGCCCATATGGGCACTCTCTTTTTGCATTCACGGAGCGCTCCGTGGGCGCGAACAACAGGAGGCCAACACAGTGATTTCAGCAATCAGCATGAACGGCAGCTAGTCAATGGCTCACGCCACTTCCACGATGGCGCACATGGGCTCGACCACGGCGTCTCACATAAGCGGGATGAGTCGCACGCACTCGATGTCGATGGGGGGCGTCTCGATGTCCATGGGCAGCCATACGACAAACATCCTTCCCAGTTGGCTGGCGGTGGTCTGGATGCTGGTGTTCTTTGCGGTCATCGCCACCCATGGACGGCACGTGCTCGAAAGCGAGGGCCAGCGTCGCTTCTGGCATTCGGGGCACGTGCTGATGGCGATCGGCATGGCATTCATGTTCGCACCGGCATCTGTGGATTACTTCAACATCCCCACGGGGTTCTGGTCGCTGACGTTTGCCAACGGCGCCATCGGCATCCTGCTGTGGATGCTCGTGCAAGCGTTCGCGGGACGTGGCGCGAACATGCTGTGGCTGTTGATGGCATTCGACCTCGGCGCGATGGCATACATGTGGTCACCGACTGGGTTCCAAGCGCCGCTCACCTGGCTGCTCGTTGCCTACTTCACCGCGCAGGCTGTGCTCTGGGCAACCGATCGGATGCGTGACTTCGACGAGCGGACGATCTTCGGTGGCGGTCTCTCGGTGACGCCCGAGGGAGGGTTGGCGGCGAGCGTCGCCGAGCCGCTCATCTGCTTCAAAGACCTGCGGGTCTCGATGGCTGTGATGACGCTCGGTATGGCCTACATGTTCGCCGCTATGCAGCTGGTGATGTCGTGAGTGCCTCCGTTGCAAGGACACGATCTGGCGCTCGTCGGCTGGTGAGCGCGCGTGGCATTCAGATAGCGCTCGGGCTGGTGTGGCTGCTCGATGGGCTGTTTCAGTTCAAGAGCTTCATGTTCACACACAGCATCGTCACGGAAGTCTTCGAACCAGCGATGCACGGCCAGCCGTCGTTCATCGGTGACCCGATGCGCATGTTTGCTGACTTCTACGGTCGCGACCTGACCTTGTGGAACTCGCTCTCCGGCGAGATCCAGCTTGTGATCGGGCTCGGCTTGATGTGCAGCAAGCGGCTGGTGAAGCCGGCACTCACGGTTTCGTTCGCTTGGGCAATCTTCGTGTGGTGGTTCGGCGAGGGCTTTGGCGGGCTGACGTCCAATACGCTGCCATCGCCGCTGATGGGCGCACCGGGAGCGGTGATCCTGTACGCGATCGTCGGTCTGCTGGTGTGGCCCACGGAGAAAGCTGAGCACTGCTCTCCTGCTGCGCTCGGCCCGCTTGGCGACCGCGGCGGGCTGTGTTTCTGGTCGGGGCTGTGGGCGATCTCAGCGGGGCTGTGGCTGGCGAATGTCAACCGCGCGAAGGAAGCCACGCACGGCATGATCACCGAAATGGCAGAAGCCTCACCGCACTGGCTCGCCAAGATCCAAGACTCGCTGGCGAAACACACCGTGGGGCACGGCAGCACGATCGCGATTGTGCTTGCTGTCGTCTCGGTGGCTGTCGCAGTCGGGGTATGGACGCCGCTGCGCTGGCCCGCGCTTGCGATCGGGATTGTGCTCTCGCTTGCCTACTGGCTATATGGGCAGGATCTC
>Ga0210383_10001123_pt1 | contig 24690 bp, 38 predicted proteins | sample IncBWC14OmetaG_FD_160072 | JGI IMG/M metagenome (GOLD analysis project Ga0210383, IMG submission 160072) | Forest soil microbial communities from Barre Woods Harvard Forest LTER site, Petersham, Massachusetts, United States - Inc-BW-C-14-O ... | reverse complement strand
CCGGATTATGCTCCGGTGAAATGTACCGCAGAGCGCGGCCGGTGTCGTCGGCGCTTGACTCCCCGTGCAGGCCGGGGCGATGCTAGCTCCGATGCCGTGCGGCGTGATGCGGCGGCAGCCGGTAGCCGAATCCGGGCGCTTTACGAGGGGTGATCCCGAGGCCCGGCCAGCGCGCGGCGTGATGCGGCCTGGCCAGCGGTGGCGCGGAAACGCGGCGAGACCTATCCGACGTGTCTCGCTGAAAGCAGGCCCCCGCAATGCCCCTCTCCGACTTCTCGGGGATCATCCCCCACGAGTACAGCCAGCAGATCATTGACGAGGTGGAGCAGCAGTCAGCCGTGCTCCAGCTCGCCCAGACGATGCCGATGGGCACGAAGATCACCGAGCTTCCGGTGACCGGGAAGCTCCCCGCCGCTCAGTGGATCACCGGGGCGAACCTGCAACCGGCGGGCGCTGGACGTAAGCAGTACACCGACCTGTTCCTCAAGCCGCAGGTGATCACCGCTGAGGAGATCGCCGCCGTGGCCGCGATCCCCGATCAGTACCTTGAGGACAACACGATCAACCTGTGGAACTGGGCGCGGCCGAAGCTCGCGGAGGCCATCGCGCGGCGGCTCGATGAGACGGTGATGTTCGGCGGCGCCGGAATCCCGGCTACCTTCCCGGTCCAGGGCCTCTCGAATCCGCTCTACTCGACCGCTGTCGGGCTCGGGGCCGGGCCGTTCCCGACCGCGATCGACGCGGTGGACGCCGTGAACAACGCCATGAGCTACGTCGAGGGCCAGGGCCTCAACGTCACCGGGCACTCCGCGGACATCGGCGCCAAGGGCCAGTTCCGGGGAGTGCGCGACGCGAACGGGTCGCTCCTGCTGGGCACGGAGCAGGTGGGCAACTCGGCGCGGCCGACCCTCTACGGCGAGCGGATCGCCTACAGCCAGTACGCGCAGGTGACCGCGACCGACTTCTTTACCGGGGCGTGGGACTACCTGGTGATCGGGGTCCGGCAGGACATCCGGTTCCGCATCGACCCGTCCGGCGTGATCCTCGGCGCTGACATGGCCAGCTCGGTGTCGGGCTTCCAAGACAACGTTGTGCCGATCAAGGTGTGGGCCAGATTCGGCTGCACGATCATCAAGCCGATCACCCCGCGCGTCGGAGGTGCCGGGGCGGTCCCGTTCGCCAGGACGCGGCTCCTCGGCCTGACCCCGCCGCCTGACGCCCCGCTGGCTGAGCGCTCCAGCGCCAAGAAGTGACCGTGAGCAGCTCGCCGTCGTGGGAGGCGTGGGCGCCGCCGCTGGCGCCGCCTGCGGATGGCGGGCTGCCTCGGGACGAAGCGCAGGCCATCGCGGATGCGTGGTGGGACGACGATCCGCACCTGGCCGCCGCGCTCATGTGGGAGAGCTACGCCGCGACGCTGCCTCCCGCGATGGCGGTCGCGCAGGTGGCGACCGGCGCGCAGTCGGTGAGCTACGGGCGGGCCACTCCGGGCGGCGAGCTGGGCATGGCGATGGCCCGCGCGACGTGGCACCGCTCGTTCACGAACGCGGTGTCGATCCCGCTCCGCAACGCGCATGACGACTTCCTCCCGTCGATCCCGGCGCCGAACGTGTGGGAGGTCACGTGAGCCTGTTGCTGGCGCCCGATCCGGTCGAGCTGTACCAGGCGGGCGACCTCGACTCGCACGGCTGGCGGGAGGAGGCCGGGCCGTCCGCTCGCCGGGTGTGGGCCGGGATGGGCTCGCTCCAGCTCCTCACCGGGGAATCGGACGCACGTGCGGCCGATGGCGGCGGGCACGGACCCCACGACCCGGCTCGCACCGACGACGGCAACCTGTTCCTCCCGGCCGACGCCGCTCCGGTCGAGGGCATGGCCGCCCGGATACGCGGCGAGGTCTACAGCCTCGCGCACGTCCGGCTGGTCACCGATCCGCTGAGCGACGACCTGACGTGCTTCGCGGCGACGGTGAGGACGATCCGGCATGGCTGACGGCGTGACTTTCACGGTGACCAACCCGCAGGCTCCGAGGCTCGCGGTGCAGCAGAACGTCGCGGAGATCACGGCGCGGATCGCGTCGGCGGCGGCGTCGAACACGCCTCGGCTGACGGGCCGGATGGCGGCGGGCTGGGAGGTCCGGCCCGGCTACTCCGACCCCGGTACGTCGGTCGTGATCAACACTGTCCCCTACGCGCGGTTCGTGGAGTACGGCACCCGGACCCGGCCGCCCCGTGCTCCGCTCGGGCGGGCGCTCGCGAGCGGTGGCGCCTGATGGCCGCCGCGCCCGTGATCGTTCAGCCGGACCTGGAGGCGTGGGTCTGGGCGAACATCAAGGCCCTGACGAAGCTCGGGGACCTGACCTCGTTCGCGTACTCCGCGACGCAGCTCGGGGGACCGGGCTGGCTCTACGCCCACTTCGTGCAGATCGACGCGCGGCATAAGCGCAAGGAGGCCGCGCGAGCCCTGGCCGAGACGGTGCGTCAGACCGTCATCGGCCTGCCCGACGTGCCCTGGTCTGAGGGCACGGTCTGTTACGTCCAGGCGGTCGAGGGACCGTTCTGGCTGCCGGATGACGACGGCACCCCGCGATACACGGCGCGGTACGAGATCCGTGTCCATCCCCGCCGAAGCGCAGCGGAAGCTCCTGCTGAGGCCCTGTAGGAAGGAACTTCGTCATGCCTCCAGCCCCACCCGCAAACGGCGAACTGGACCCGAGTGAAGTCCAGGTAGGCACCGCGAACGGGCCAGGAATCTACCTGGCACCGCTCGGCTCCGATCTCCCCGAGGGCACCGACGACGACTGGCCCGATGAGTGGAAGGTGCTCGGGTACCTCAGCGACGACGGGCCGACCGTGGGCCAGTCCGTCGACCAGGAGGACATCACCCCGTGGCAGTCGGTCGTGCCGATCCGGTCGGTGATCACCGGGCGCAGCATCACGCTCCAGTTCACGCTCTGGCAGCTCAACGGCAAGACGCTGGCGCTGTACTTCGACGCCGACGAGGAGACCCCCGACAGCGAGGGTCTGCTGGACATGGACCTGCGGTCGGACACTCCTGCCCACCTCTACATGGTCGGGATCGACAGCCGCGACGCGGAGCGGGTGTTCCGGCTGATCTTCTACCGGGCCGGTCTCAGTGACGCCGGGGACATGCAGATCACGCGCGGCGCCGCCGTGCCGCTGGACTGCACGCTCTCGGCTCTGGACGACGGCGGGAAGCTCGCGAAGGTGCTCCTCGGGCCGCCCGCCGCCGACGCTGGCGCCCCGCTCCGCACCCGCAAGGCCCCGGCCGCTGAAAAGGCGGCGTGACCCCCGACCCGAGCGCTAACGGCGACGGCGTATTCGACCTGGAGGCCGCAGCGGCGGCCGAGGCGACGGCTGCCCCGTTCGCGTTCCAATACAAGAGCAAGGGGTACGAGCTCCCGCCGATGTCGGGGTGGTCGATGACCACCGTCCGGGCGGTGGCTCAAGGTGACCTGGAGGGCGCGCTCTCGGAGCTGATCGGCGCCGAGACCTACGACGGGCTGTGCGAGGCCGGTCTGACGATCGGGGAGCTGACGGCGCTGTTCCGGGCGTCGGGCGCGGTCCAGGCCGGGATGAGCCTCCCAAACTCCAGGCGACCTGTGCGGCGCGCTTCAACCCGGACATCGAGGCGGTAATGCTCCAGGTGTACGGGGTCGACGTGCTCGACCCTCGTACGTCAACGCGGCGGGTCGCGGTGCTGCTGGACCGCCTCCCGCCCGAGGCTCGCCGGTTCGGGGAGCTGTGGAGCACGGAGTCCGAGCTGCTGGCCGCGCTGGTCGATCACGTGGCCGGGCTGTCGTGGATCACGATGCGGGCGCACGGCGCCAAGAACGTGCCTAAGCCCCGGCCGATCCCCCGGCCAGGCCGGGCCGTTCCCGCCGCGACGAGCGCTCCGCGGACTGCTGGCGAGCGGCGGGCGGGCACGTGGGCCGAGGCCGCCGCGACGCTCGCCGGGATGCCGGGCGTGAAGGTGGAGCGCAGCGATGGCTAGCTACACGTACGGGGCGCTCACGATACCAGTGAGCGCCGACACCCGGACTCTCAAGCCCGACATCACCCAAGCGGCGACGCAGGCGGGCCAGTCGGCGGCGAGCGGTGTCTCCTCGTCCATGACGGCCGGGCTGAGCGCGGTCGGCGGGCTCGGGATGGCGGTCGGCAAGAGCGTGGCGACCGGGCTCGCCGGGGCCACCGTCGCGGCGGCCGGGTTCGGGGTGGAGGCGTTCAAGACCGCCTCCCGTGTGAGCGAGATGGACACGACGCTGGTCGCGCTCGCTCAGGCGAACAACCTGAACGTCGACTCGCTGCGGAAGGTGGTCGGCGGGGTCAAGGCGCAGGGGATCGAGCTGGGCGTGGCGCAGGGCCTCACGGCTCAGTTCGTCCGGTCGAACCTGGACCTGGCCAAGGCGACCGACCTCGCTCGGGTCGCGCAGGACGCGGCGGTGATCTCGGGCCGCAACTCAACCGAGGTGCTGGATGACCTCGTGCATGGGATCACGACCCAGAACACGATGGTCCTCCGAAACGCCGGTATCCAGGTCAACGCGACGAAGGCGCAGGACGACTACGCGAAGACGCTCGGGAAGACGCGGGCGCAGCTCACCGAGGGCGAGAAGGCGCAGGCCACCCTCAACGCCGTGCTCCAGGAGGGGAGCAAGGTCGCGGGTGCCTACAAGCTCGCGATGGAGGAGCCGGGGAAGGTGCTCCGGTCCTTCAAGCGGGTGACCGACGACATCAAGGTCAGCGTGGGCGAGGGGCTGGTGCAGGCGTTCGGCCCCGTGATCTTGCTCGCCTATGACATGGCCAAGGCGCTGTCGGCGGCGGTCGAGCCGGGCGGGGTCCTGTGGCCGATCTTCGATGCCATCACGGTCTCGGTGATGCAGCTCATCAAGCCGATCGAGGGGCTGGTCAAGAGCTGGACGGAGTGGATCAAGAACCTCAAGCCCGAGCAGATCGAGCGGGTAACCGAGATCATCAAGCGGTTTGGCCCGCTGATCCTGGCCGGGGCGGCGGCGGTGACCGCGCTCGTCGCTCCGGGCATCCTGTCGCAGATTCCCGTGCTCGGCGGGGCGCTGACCAACCTTCTCGGCCCGGCGAAGCTCGTCGCGGGCGGGCTGGGCTCCGTGGGGAAGGCGGCGGCGGTCCAGCTCATCCCGAGCCTCGGCGGCGCGGTCGGCCCGATTGGCGGGGTCGGTGCGGCGCTCGGCGGGCTGGCGCTCCCGGTGACCGCCGCCGTGGCGGCGTTCGCTGCCCTGTTCATCGCCAGTTCTGATTTCCGCGAGGGGGCCATCGCTCTCGGTAAGGGGATTCTCGATTTCCTGATGCCCGTGATCAAGGGGCTCTGGGAGGGGGCTCTCAAGCCGCTGGCGCTGGCCATCTGGGAGATCGTGAAGGCGGTAGGTGACGCTCTCGGGCCGGTCCTCAAGGAGCTATCGAAGCTCCTCAAGCCGCTAGGCGAGCTGTTCGGCCAGGCGGCCGGGGGCGGCGGCGCGGAGGGCGGCGGCGCGGCCGGGCTCGGCGCCGCGCTGAACATCCTGGTCCCCGTGATCGTCGGCGCGATCAAGGTCATCGGGTTCCTGCTTGAGGTCATCGTCAAGATCATCGTCCCGATCGCGGAGCTGGCTATCAAGCTGCTGACCTGGGTCAACGCGATAACCTCCGTGGTTCACCCGATCAAGCTCCTCGGCGCCGCGCTGGAGTGGCTGATCGGCATCGTGACGAAGCTGTGGCACTGGATCACCGGGAACTCGCCGGGGCTGATCCCGGCCTTCGGGCTGCTGGGCTCGGCGGTGTCCGCGCTGGCCTCGCTGCTGAGCGGCCCGATCTCGGCGGCGTTCTCCGGGCTGGTCTCCGTGGTGACCTCCGCGACCGGCGCCATAAGCGGCGCGGTGACCGGGGCGTTCCGGGCCATGCCGGGGATCGTGTCCGGCGCCATGAGCCAGATTCAGGGCGCGGTGTCCTCCGGGTTCTCCTCGATGGTCTCCACCGCCCGGTCGGCGGGAACCTCGATGGTCGAAGGGCTCAAGACCGGGCTATCGGCGGCGAAGTCGATGGGCGGCTGGATCGGCTCGAACGTCACCGGGCCGGTCGTCGGGTTCATCAAGTCCGGGTTCGGGGTGTCGTCGCCGTCCACGATCACGATCACGATCGGCGGCGACGTGGTGGCCGGGCTCAAGGCCGGGCTGGAGAAGGCCAAGCAGCTCGGCGGGTTCATCCAGCAGAACGTCGCCGGGCCGGTCCTCGGCGCGATCAAGAGCGGGCTCGACGCGGCGGCCATGACCCCGGTCGGCCAGCAGATGATCGCCGGGCTCCAGCAGGGCCTATCCGCCGCGAAGTCGATGGGCGGCTGGCTCCAGGCCAACGTCACCGGGCCGATCATGGGCTCGATCAAGGGCGCGCTCGGGATCGGCTCCCCGTCGAAGGTGATGATGGCGGTGGGCGAGGACATGGTGGCCGGGCTGGAGATCGGCCTGGAGGATGTCTCCTCGATCAGCCTCGGGAAGCTCCCCGAGATCGGCTCGCCGCTCGGCGGGCTCGGCGCGCTGTCCGGCGCGGGCGGGATGTCCGGCGCGGGCGCGACGATCAACGTCTACCCGCGCGAGGGCCAGAACGAGCTGGAGATCGCGGCGCTGGTCTCGCGTGAGCTGGCGTGGGCGACGGCGGGGGGTGTCGCGTGAGCAGGATGCCGCTCAGGGCCTCGCGGGTCGCGGTGCGAGGCTACGAACGCGACTTCGACTGGACCTACCAGGTTCCGCGCGATCCGCCGCTGGTGCCGCTGATCCCGGTCGTGTGGGACGGGCTCTGGCTGAACACGGGCGACCAGGCGAGCGGGCTGTGCGCGGTGGTCGAGGACGTGGGCGGGGTGCTCGACTCGCCGCCGCTCGACGGGAACGACGTGGCGCGGGTGATCTCGGACGGGTCGGCGTGGGGACCTAAGACGCTGGGCGCGCGGACGATCACGATCCGGGGCGCCGCGACCGGCCCGGCTGACCAGCTCGTGCGGCTCCGCAACGATCTGGTGATCCGGGCGGCGAACCGGGAGCCGGTGCTCCTCGCGTTCGGGCTGATAGACGCGCAGCGGGTCCTGACGGTTGACGTGCGGGCCGGGACCGAGCTGTTCCGGGTGACGCCGATGGGCCGGGGCGGGTTCCGGTACCAGGTCACGCTGACCGCCGCCGACCCCGCGCTGTACGACTCGATCTGGCAGACCGTCACGCTCACCAACGTGACCGAGGCGACCGGCCGCGACTACCCGAAGTCCTATCCGTGGGGGTACGCCGCGCTGATCCCGAACACGGCGCTCCTGAGGAACGAGGGCAACCATCCCGCTCCGGTGTACGCAGGCTACGAGGGCGACCTGTCCGAATCGCTGCTGACGGACGGCCAGGGCGGCATCCGGCTGGCCTACCTGGAGACCGGAGTGCAGCTCCTCGTGTCCACTTCGACGCTCACCGCCGAGGCGCCCGGAGGGTACTCGCGGGCGAGCTTCATCCTGCCCGGCTCCCGGCCGCTGTGGATCGCTCCGGGCGCGGCGGCGCGGTGGACGCTGCGGTCGGGCGGGCGCGGCTCGGTGACGCTGGCGTGGAGGTCGACGTGGGTGTGAGAGCTGCGGCGCCGATGCCGGTCGGCCTGCCGATCAACCCGTGGGTTCCGATGACCCCGCTCCCCGGCGAGTGGACCTTCTGGGCCGAGCAGATGGTCCCGCCGTTCCGGTCGCTGGGCATGGTCGACGTGTCGTCGTTCTACTGCGTGAAGCGGGTCAGCGCGTTCGGGCACGGGAACATGACCGTGAACCTCCCGTGCGGGCTCGCCTCCGAGGTGCTGATCAACCTGTGGTCCTGGCGGGTCTGGGCCTTCTACGCGGGCGAGCCCTACTGGTGCGGCGTCCCGACCGGCCTCCAAGACCAGGACGGCTCCGCGCATGTGCAGTTCACGCTGATCGAGCTGCCCGGCTACCTGACCAGGCGGCAGCAGGATCAGCACCCGTTCCTGGAGTTCGGCAACGCAGCCGGGCCGGGAGGCAACCCGCCCGAGCAGACCGTGGAGCAGACCGTCATCGCCCGGCAGCTCGCGGAGCCGGTGCAGGAGGTCGGCGTGGTGGTCAGCGCCGAGGCGGGGCCGGGCAGGGGCCGACGCCGCAAGTACGAGTTCTTGGAGGGCGGCTCGCGCGGCCAGCTCTTGATCAACCTGTGCGGCGTCCTCGATGGCCCGGAGTTCCGCACCGAGTACGGGATGCGGCCGAACGGGCGGCCTCTCTGCACGCTGCGGATCGCGTACCCGAGGGTCGGCAGCGACTCGGGCGGGCTGGGGGTGGCGGTGCCCGGCGCGATCCTGAACTACCGCTTCGCGATGGACTCCGACCAGCTCCGCACGCACACGTTCGCGGTGGGAGACCTCGCCAGCGACGCGCCCGAGGGCGCGCTGCGGCCGGTGGCGATCACCTACATCAACAACCCGAGCCTGCCCCGGCTCGACGCGGTGGATGACTGGCCGGGCACGATCCTCGAATCGACGCTGTGGGAGCGGTCGAACACGGGCACGATCATCAACTCGATCCCGGCGCAGCAGGTCACCGGGAGCCCGCCCGAGTCGCATCCGTCGATCCTGACCTACGGCGCGGGCGACACGGTGACGGTGCGGGCGGTCACTCCGCTGATCCCCGAGGGCATCGAGTTTCAGGCGCGGCTCCTCCAGATCGAGGTGAACGCGGCGACCGGCATCGCCACCTGGTCGGCCACGCTGACGAGCCCGCCGCAGGCCACCCGGACGAGCATCAACGGCGCGCTCACGCGGATGGACCGGCAGGTGAGCCAGGCATTCCACCAGGGCGGATTCCGACAGGCAGGAACGAGGCGAGTCCAGTGAGCGAAGCACCGGGCGGCAAGCTCGCGTGGGGCCAGGGCGCGAACTACGACGCGGCCGACGACAGGGCTGTGATCACGGCGGTGACCGGGGGCCGGATCGGGCTGGTGCGGCCGGTGTACGTCCGGGCGGGGTCGGGGCTCCAGGTGATCATCGAGGGCGGCTGGGTCGGCGTGGCGAGCTGCGACGACCTCACCAGCGCCGTGATCGGCACCCGCGACGAGCTGGTCGTCCAGGCCAATCCCGGCCCGGCGACTGATAGCCGCACCGACTACGTGTGGGCCGACACGAATCCCGACGAGGGCACGTTCGAGCTGCGGGTGATCACCCCGGCGCAGGCGGGCGGCCGGTCAGGGATTCCGCTGGCCACCATCACCGCCCCGGCCAACTCGAACACCTCTGCGGCGATGACGCTGCGGTCGGTGGATGCCGCGATCGAGCGGCGGCTGATGGCCTACCAGTTCCGCAACGACAACGCCGTCCGGCAGAGCACGAGCTTCGCGGCGTCGTCCGGGTTCGAGCTGGCCTCGCAGGAGGTCAGGATGGAGCCGGGCCAGTGGTACCGGGTCAGGTTCGTGACCAACTCGGCGCAGCTCGTCGCGGCGCCGAGCGGGTTCCGCGAGAACGGCGAGCTGCGGATCGGGATCGGCTACCGGACGGCTGGGCAGGCCGCCGTGGTCGCGCAGCTCGCCCGCGAGGCGGCCTTCAACTTCTCCTACGTCGGCGGGGTGACTCCGGGCTACCAGCAGGCCGAGGTGGAGTGGATATTCCGCCACGCGATCAGCGACGTGCGGTTTGACCGGGTGTTCTCCGGGCGGATGTGGAGCATCATCAACGGCGTCCAGTTCCGGGTGAATGGGACCGGCGTCGCCGGGAACCCGCAGATGATCTCCGTCGAGGACATCGGCTCATGACGACGCCGCAGCTCCTCCGCTGGGGACAGTCGGGCCGGTATGCGGCCTGGGACGACCGGCAGGTGATCACGGCTCTGGCGGCGCGGTCGACCGGCATCGTGACGCCGGTCACCATGAGCCCCGGCGACGGGCTGAACATCCTCCTCGATCCTGGCTGGCTCGCGCTGGCCGACTGCGGCGACGGGACGGTGGCGGTGCTCACGTCCCCGATCACGCTGGAGGCCGTCGCGGCGCCAGGCGGCGCCGACGATCGCACCGACGAGCTGTGGGCCGTGATCGTTGACCCGGAGGCCGCCGAGTACCGGCTAGCTGTCCGGCTCGCGGGCGCGGCGGGCGCGGGCGTGATGCTGGGCACGGTGGAGGTCCCGGCAGGCGCGGCCTCGGCCGAGGACATGACGCTGGTCCCGCGTCAGCAGGACTACGCCGGGTCGGTGCCAGGGCCTCCAGGCCCGCAGGGTCCGATCGGGCCGCCAGGCCCGCAGGGCGAGACTGGCGACCCCGGAGGGCCGCCAGGACCGCAAGGCCCGCTCGGTCCCGAAGGCCCGCAGGGGACTCCCGGCGACGAGGGGCCGACCGGCCCGACCGGGCCGCGCGGCGACCAGGGCGACCGGGGCGAGCAGGGCGACCAAGGCGACCCCGGTCCCGAGGGGCCGCGCGGTCCCGAGGGGCCGCAGGGCCAGGCGGGCACGGCGACGCTGATCGTCGGGAGCTTCGGCCAGGTACAGACCCCGGCCGACCTCCCGCCCGATGGGATGATCCGGGCCGGGTTCGACGGTCCCGGCCGTCCCTCCGAGGACACGCAGCTCGAACCGGGCTGGTCGCTGGTCTACGTGGTCGACGGCGCGCTGTGGACGTTCCTGCCGAACTGGCCGGGCGGGTGGGGCTCGCCGGGTCTCATCCAAGGCCCGCAGGGCGAGCGGGGACCGGAAGGCCCGCAGGGTCCGCAGGGCGAGCGCGGCGAGCCTGGACCGGGCGGCGTCGACCTCAACATCGGGCCGTGGCGCACGCTGCCGAATCCGGGCTCCCCGGCCGGGCTCAGCGCGCAAACCCTGCTCCGCTACCGGCTGCTCGGGTTCCTGAACAGCGTGCAGATCGACTTCAGCGCGCACATCACCGGGACCGACGCGGCGAATAACCGGACGTGGAGCTTCGGGAACATGACCCCCGACTGCTGGCCGAGCCTGCCACTCAACCAGCCGCGTATCTACGCCCCCGGAGTCGGCAACGCTTCGGTGCAGGCCGGGGTCGGCGGCGACCACCAGTGGCACCGATGGTTCTTCGGCGGCGAGGGCGCCGTGCAGTTCATCGCCCGAGCGACGCCGGGCGGCACGGGCGTCATCACCCTCAGCCTGATCATCCCGCGCGACACGACCCCGCTCGGGGCCGCACGCGAGACGGGCGACTGGCCGAGCTGGGACAGGTTGCGCGCTCGCGCGGCCTTGAGGACCGATGAGTGAAGGAGGAGCCAATGCCGCTCCGCAGAGGCAAGAGGCGCCTGATCAGGCGCGACGACACGTACACCGCCGACGAGGACGTGGAGCTGGAGCCGGTGGCCGAGGACCCGGCGATCGTGCCCGAGTCCGAGCAGGTGGGCGACCTCGATCACGAAGGAGCACCCGATGGCGGTAACTAGAGCGTGGTGGCCGAGCCAGCACTACTCCGGGGGCGGCCTCGGCGCGCGGGTGATCGCGTTCCACACCACCGAGGGCTCCACGACCGCCGAGAGCCTGCGGAACTGGCTCACCAACCCGAGCTCCAAGGTCTCCTACCACTTCGCGGTCGACATGAGCCACGGCGACAACTGGGCCGCGAACTTCGTGCGGACCTCCGACCGGGCGTGGGCGCAAGCGAACTTCAACGGCGCCGCGATCTCGATCGCGTTCTGCACGCCGGGCGGCGCCGCGTCCGGGTGGAGCCGGGACACGTGGCTGTCCAAGGGCGTCATGCTGACCGCTGCGGGGCGACTGGCCGGGGAGCTGGCCAAGCAGTACAACATCCCGAGGACGGCTCTCAGCAGCTCTCAGGCGCAGGGGTCGGGACGCGGGTTCTGTGAGCACAAGAACTTCGGCGCGGGCGGCGGGAATCACCACGACTGCGGCAACGGCTTCCCGATGGACCGCATCCTGGCCATCGCGGGAGGCGCGGTCGCTCCACCGAGCGGCGGCGGGGGTGGCGGCGGCGGGTCGGCGCCCAAGATGAACGTCGACTACTTCGGCCGGTCCCGCAACAGCACCGTCCCCGACGTGCGGACCTGGCAGCAGAAGATGCGCGACCGGGGCTGGAGCATCAGCGTCGACCAGCAGTTCGGTCCCGCGTCCGAGGACGTGTGCAAGAAATTCCAGCGCGAGAAGGGCCTGTCGGCTGACGGTCTCGTCGGCCCGCAGACCTGGAATGCGACCTGGAGCGCTCCGGTCACCTGACCGGGGCTCCGATCCGCCAACTCGAGATTTGGAGTCGAACATGCCGTACGTCACTGGATACGCCAAGGTCCGCGTGTGGGTACCAGGCCCGCCGCCCGGACTGCCCGGAGGCCCGCCTGACTGGGGCATCGAGGAGTTCCCGCCAGGGGTCGGCATCCCTGGCTTCCCCGACCAGGGGCTCCCCGTCGAGCCGCCCGGCATCGGCGGCGGTCCCATCATCCCCGGATGGCCCGAGCGACCCGGCCAGGGCCTACCGCCAGTCGGCCGACCGCCGCGCCCGGTCTACCCGGTCGTGGATGACCCCGACGACCTCGGCGGGCATCCCGAGCTGCCCGACCTCAACATGAGCCACCGCGTGCAGATCACCGATGGCACCGACCAGTTCACCGGATACGTGCTCGATCCCGAGCCGCCGCAGGTGGAGGAAGGCTACGAGCCGCGTCACCCGGAGCGGGGCCTGCCCGGAACCTGGGTCGCGGTGCTGTACGGCTCCGCGCTCGCGTGGGCGTGGGTCCGCACGCCCGGCTCGCCGCCCGAGCCCGAGGGGCCAGAGCACCCCGAGCGCGAGCCCAAGTTCTAGGAGGCCCAAGCCATGACCGGGACACTCGCGGATGCGGCGCCTCGCCTGATTGACGACGGCGCGGAGCTGCCAGTCGAGATCGCGCTGAACGTCTACCGGGGCGACAACCGTTCGTGGGTGTTCCGGCTCTGGGCCGACGCGGAGAAGACGATCCCCTACAGCCTCGTCCAGGTGACCTCGGTCACCGCGCAGATCAGGCGCACGCCCGACGCTCGGGCGGCGGTGGAGCTGCGGACGCAGGTCACCCAGCCCAACTACGTGTTCTGCCATCTGGACCCCGCGCAGTCGGCTATCTGCCCGAGCGGCCGGTGGGACCTCCAGCTCGTATTCCCCGGCTCGCGGGTGCTGACCGTGATCCGCGGACCTGTCACCGTGACCCCGGATGTGACCCGATGAGCGAGATCGACGTAACCGTTCCGGCGCTCCCCGCGATCATCGACGTGGAGACCGGGTTCCCCGGCGAGGCGGGGCCGCCAGGACCGCCCGGCCCGCAAGGACCCGATGGGCCGCCCGGTCCCTCCGGGCAGGCGACGCTGATCATCGGCACCTTCGGCGCTCAGCGGACCCCGGCCGAGCTGCCTCCTGACGGGTTCGTCCCGCGTGACTGGGATGGGCTCGGGCGGCCGGTGGCCGACCTCCAGGTGGAGATCGGGTGGTCCTTCATCTACGACCCGGACGGGTCGCTGTGGCTGTTCGTCGGAGACCAGAGCCCGAACGGCGTCCCGTGGATCACGCCGGGTGTGCTCCAGGCGCCTCCCGGCCCGGCAGGAGCGCAGGGGCCGCCAGGACCGCAGGGCGGCCAGGGTCCGGCCGGGCCGCAGGGCGCTCGCGGTGAGCAGGGCGCGCAGGGTCCGACCGGGGGCGCGGGATCGACCGGCGCGCAGGGACCGCCCGGCCTCCAGGGGCCGATCGGGACGCAGGGCCAGCCGGGGCCGCAGGGGACGCCCGGCCTCCAGGGGCCGCCCGGCCAGGACGGCTCCGCGACGATCATCATTGGCCAGTTCGGCGTGTCGAAGGACCCGAGCGACCTCGCCACCGAGGTACCGACCGGGTTCCTCCCGGCCGACTGGGACCGGCCCGGCACTCCCGCCTACCAGATGCGGATCGGGGAGGGCCTGTTCTTCCACCGCGAGGGCCACCCGGTCGACGGCACGATGTACGTCTACGTGTCGCAGCTCACCGCTCCGGGCGGCTGGATCGACGTGGGCCGGATCATCGGGCCGTCCGGCCCGCAGGGCGAGATCGGGCCGCAGGGTCCGGTCGGCGCGGAGGGCATCCAGGGGCCGACCGGCCCGGAGGGTCCGATGGGGCCTATCGGGGTGGGGGTACAAGGTCCCACGGGCGCGCAAGGTCCGACCGGCCCGCAGGGCGACGCGGGCCAGCAGGGCGTCCAGGGCGCGACCGGCCCGCAGGGGCCTCCCGGTGTCGACGGCCAGGTCACCCGCGCCGAGCTGCTGTCGGCTCCGGTCGGGGCGCCGCTGTCGCTCGGTCCCGGCTGGCTGGACGGGTCGGCGGGCGGCCAGGAGCCGCCGCTGCGGTTCTACTACCACCGAGGGGTCTGCTGGATTCAGGGCTACGTCACCTGGACCCAAGGCGGGATGCCGATCGCGGGCTCGGTCATCGGCGCGATCCCGCTCGGGTTCTACGCCCCGACCACGATCTACGCCGCCCCGATGCTCCTGATCGGCCCTGGCGGCGGCCGGGCGATCGGGCAGGTGATGATGGCGCAGGGCTACCAGCTCCAGCTCTACAGCAACCCTGGAAGCGACTTCCCCGGCAATACCGGGCTGAGCGCGCTATTCCTCGAATGCGTCCGGTTCGTGCCGGTGTCGGCGCCGCCGTGGCCGCCGACCGGGCGCGAGCTGGCCGCCCGCCGCGACTGGCCGCCGCCCAACTTCCCGGTGCCGTGAGGCACGAGCCCGACTGGCGCGGCATCGCCGCCGTGCTGGCGATCCTCGGCGTGTTCGCCGTGCTGGTCATCGGCGCGATCTACGCCGGGCGGAACCCTACCTACACGATCAGCAGCGAGGAGATCGCCACGGTGTCCACGGTCCTCGGCGCCGCGATCGGCGCGGTGGCGGGATACATGGGCTCGGGCCGCAGGCCGCCGCGCGATCCGCCGAGCGGTACCGGATCGGAACCTCCCGACCCTGGTAAACCCTGAACGGGGTCTGCGAGTCTGCTTAGTGGGCTCGCCGGGGCGAGCCCGCTGTCAATCGAAGGGACACCTGTTATGACGCGATCCACCCGCTTGCGGTTCCTGCTCCTGCCCGTGGCCGCTGGCGCGGCCCTGATCCTCGGCTCAGCGGTGCCCGCGCTCGCCGCGACCAGCGGAGGCCAGCCGTACCCGAGCCCGACCCCGACCCCGACCGTCTACCAGAACCATCACCCGAAGCCCGTCACGCATTGCTTCCTCTCACTGGAGACGGAGCACGACACGCTCACCGGTCAGCCGGTCGGCCAGGGCGACCAGGGCGGCGGCCAGTACGGCGACCAGAAGCACGCCGCGACGATCGAGGTCGTGCAGCTCGTCAAGGTCTGCGTGACCACCCAGCGCGGTCACCGCGACGTGGTGAAGGTCTGGGACGAGACTGGCCCGTTCGCGTGGGAGGACCCGGCTAGCGGTCCCGCGCCGACGCCGTATGGCCTGCCCGACAACATCGGGTCGATGTTCACCCAGCAGGCCAGCTAGAGGTAACCCGCCTGGCCCCCTCAACGTCGCCGGGCGGGTTACTCTGGACCTGGTTATCAACCCGGTCCACGCGCGGCTCCTGGCCTCCGAGTCAGGAGCCGCACGAGCTTAATCGGCGCCAGCTCTCCCCCCCGGCTGGCGCCGGTTTGCGTCCTCGGCCTCCAGCACCGCCCGGATGCCGGCTATCTGGTCGTCGGTCCCGCCGCACGCTCGGGCCAGCCGGACCTGTAGCTCGCCGTCGAGGTCGGTTCGCCAGATCACCTGACCGGGGAGTTCCATCGCCCCGGCCTCCATGTCCTCGATCACCTTGAGGAGCTGGGGGCCGCTGCACACGATCGCGGGATGTGGCAGACGCTCCAGCGACCCGCCGCGCCGTCGCTGGTCCGTCATGAGGGGCCTGGCCCTTCGGGGCCTCGCCGCCGAGCCGCCTCGGCGTTGGCCTCGTCGGCGGCCATCCCGAGCCGCCCAACGAGGCTCGCAACGAGCTGTCGGGCGGCGTGGGCCAGCATGTCCTCGGTGATCCACTCGCCGCTGATCTCCACGCTCACCCCGATCTTGATCCAGGGCTGGCGATCCTCGGTGTCGCTCCGGGTGGCGCCCTCGAACTTGACGTGCTCGGCCTGTTCGGCGGCCGGGTCCTCCTCCGGTGGCCGAGGCTGCGGCGCGGTCACTGGACGCTCGCGCGGGCGTCGGCCATGTGGGCGATCCCGCCGTCCGGCAGGTCGGCCCGCCGCCCGGCCTTGTACTGGGCGAGCACGGTCCCGTCCGGGCGGCGCACCTCGACCGGGGCGCCGCGCCTGGAGTAGCGGCAGGCTCGCGTTATCGCGGTGATCGCGCCCTCCGCTGTCCGGGGCCACAGCTCGGCGGCGGCGCGGTCCCCCTCGATCCAGATGCCGTACATCGGCTGGTCGGTGGTGGTCATCAGTTCTCCTATCGGGTTGGTTGTCATATCTCGCCGTCGTCGTTCACTATGCGGAGGCCCGGCGCTGGCCTCGGTTCGGGGACGTGGTGGGCCAGCTCCCATTCGGCCAGGGCCTCGGCCAGGAGCGGCACCGCCGAGGGTCCGAGGTTCAGCAGCGGCCGGTTGTCGGGGAGCCCGTGGGCGGGTATCCAGTACACGCTCACCAGACCCTTGATCGAGGAGTGCTCGCGGCACTCGTAACGGCCGGTCGGCTCGATCCGCTTACCGCCCACCAGCAACCGCCTCACGCGCGGTCTGGTCAGCCGCGTACGCCTCGCGGGTGTCCTTCGGGAAGTACACGCCAGAGCCCTCGCGGGCGGGGGTGTACGGGAGCCCTCGGGCCATCGCAAAGGCCAGCAGAGCCTTGTTCTCCGCTATCGCCTCCGCGCGGGTGCGGCCGGTGCTGGACGGGGCGATCTTCCGGCTCGGCGGGCGCGGCGCCGTCTCCGGTTTGACCCCGGCGCGCATGTACCGGCCGACCACCTCGGACAGCTCGGCGTCGTGCTCCTCGGACACGTCGATCTCCACCCACACGCCGTCGAGGCCGACGAACCGCGTCCGGGCCGCGCGGGTCTTGGAGTCCTTCTCCACCCGGTCCAGGTCGTCATACGCGGTGATCTCGTGGACCTTCATCCGGTACCGCCTCGCTCGACCGGCAGCTCCTCGCGGAGGCGCCGCCAGCTCTCGTCCAGGCAGTCGCGGCGGGTGATCCCCGCGCCCTTCGGCGCTTTGTATCCGGGCGGCTGGACGTATCGGTACTGGGCCGGGTGGTCGATCGGGCCGCCCGGCAGCGTGGTCAGCGTCCGCTGCATCCCGCAGTCCGGGCACGTGCTGGTGATCTGCCAGCTCCCATCGGTGAACCGCTGGGCCTCGATCCCCCTCGGGAGGAGGCGGCTCTTACCCGCCTTCGGGGCGCGCAGCTTCGGCCATGCGTGGCCCTGACCCCGGCACGCCAATATGGCGTCGTCGGTGTCGTTGAGGTACGCCTCGGCCCGCTTCTCGATCTCCGCATAGTCAACGGTCACGGGATCATCCCCGGCAGCTTCGGCGTCACGTCGAGGCGCACGCCCATCCCCTTGTAGGTCTCGGGATAGCGCTCGGCAAACACCTGGTCTAGCGTCGCGGCCAGGTCGGCGGCGGCCTCGATCGTGGCCAGCCGCCCGCTCAGCTTGACCGCCACCGTCACCTCGATCTCGTCGGGGTCGGCGGCGGTAGGACCCTGGTGCGCAACCATCACTTACCCCCGATCCGCGGAGGCCCGGTAAACGCTGCGGCCTGCCCGTTCGCGGTCGCGGCGCTGCGGAATATGGGGTCGGGCACGGGCTGGTGCGCGTACCACTCGACGCAGCTATCGGTCAGCCGCACCTGGTACCCGGCCTTGAGGTACTCGACCGCCTCAGTCAGCGCGACGATCGGGTCTGCGTACCCCAAACGGCTCGGGGTGGTCTGCTGGCCCTTCCAGGCGAGCACGGAGTACGCAGCGGGTTGATCAGCCTTCGGCATGGTCACTCCTGTCAGGTGGTGGTGTTATCGGGGTTCGGAGTTTGTCGACCTCGTTCAGGTCAACCTGGATTCGGCGCGGCCCGAGCCGCGTCGCGGGTAGCCGCCGCTGGGCGATCCAGCGGCGCATCGTGCGTTCCTTGATCCCCGAGTACGCGCACGCCTCGGCTACGGTCGCCCATCGGGGCTCGGGTTCGGCGGTCACGGTCACGGGGACCTCACAGGTAGTCCGGCCGCCCTGGCGTAGTCGATCACGCGCTGCGGCACGTCGGTCTCGTTGACGCCCTGGCGGCCGAGGAACACGGCGACGCCCTTGCAGAAGTCGCCGGGCGGCCAGGAGTAGCCGAGCGCTCGGGCGAGCGCGTCGGCGTGCAGGTTGGGGCGCAGGCCAGCGGGGAAGTCCCGCTCGTCCTCGGCCACGTAGGCGATCCACTCCTGGGTGCCTATGGCCTCGAAGTGGCCGCCGATCGCGTCGTTGATCGCGGTCGCGGCGGCCAGGTCCCCGAGCGGCAGCCGCACGATCGCGGCGCCTCCTGCATCGGGCTGGATGATCAGGGCGCGCAGGCCCTCGGTCGGTGGTGGTGTGTCCACTACGGTTCCTCTCTGTCGCGGGCTGGTTACGGGCCAGGTCCCCGCGACATACTACGGCCACAAGCGGCCACGCGCACCTATTCGCTGCCATCTGTGGCCGCGTCGGTACCGAATAGGGGCCTTAAACCATATGCGGGCAAGCCCGCGCATGGTTTGCGGCATAAATGAGGCGCCTCCGGTGTTGACAGTAGTGCGGGCACCCGGCCCGCGCCACCACCACCCGAGAGGACGAACATGCAGCACAACGCGCGCTGGTACGACTGCCTGGCCATTCAGCTTGGCCACCGAGGCTTCGTGACGGCGCTGGAGGTCCAGGCCGCCGAACGCCGGGAGGCCGACCAGTACACCCACTATGTGAAGCGAGCCAGCGGCTACGTTGCCGGATGGTTCAAGGGCGAGACCGCCGAGGCCGACGCGGAGGCGTGCGTGGCCGAGTGCAACCGCCTGGTCCCCGGCGACCCCGCGCACATTGAGGCGCTGGACCCCGACGCCTGGGAGCCGCTCCTCGCCGCCGAGATGGGCGAGCCCCACCCGACGCAGATCGTGTTTGAGGGGTACGCGGGCGCCACCGAGGAGACCGCCGACCGGATGCGCAGGGGGTACCCGCGATGACCGAGGAGCGCGGCCCTGGCGTCGAGCTGGGCGACGAGGGCCGGGCGGCGCTGCGGCGCGACCTGGCCGACAACCACGGGCAACTGATGCCCGAGCTGATCTGGCGCTCAGACCGCGAGCTGGTAGAGCTGCACGCGAGCCTGCACGCCAAGGATGACCGCGACACCGAGACCGTGATCCTTGAGACCGTCGACCGCGACGGCACCACGATCAGCCGCGTGACCATGACGCACAAGCAGGCGTACGCGCTGATCTGGGAGCAGCGAGGCGACCCCGCGATTGGCGGCTGGTCGGTGTGGCCGGTGGAGGCGTGATGGACGACTGGATTATCTACCTGCGGCAGTCCGACTTCCGGGGCGACGATCCCGGCGCGCTGACCGCCCGCGCCGACGAGCTGCGGGAGCTGGCCGCCACGATCCCCGGCGCCAACGTGCCCCCGGAGAACGTGCGGGTCGAGAACGACGTGGACCCGAGAACCGGGCGCATCCGCGGAGCCAGCGCGTCGAAGGCGAACCGGCGCGTGACCTCCGCTAACGGGCTCGTGGAGCTGCGGACTCACCGCCCGGTGTTCGACGCCGTGATGCTGGACCTCCAGCAGGGCGCGGCTCGGGGCCTGCTGGTATCGGATGAGAGCCGGATCGCCCGCGACCACCGCGACGGCATGATGCTGCTGGACGCCTGCCGGATCGGCGGGGCGTCGTGCGTGGCGCTGGATGAGGAGGGCGGCGCCAGGTGGGTCCTGACGGACGGCGGCACGAGGCCCGAGCGGGACAGGTACCAGGACCGGATTGAGGACGCGCGGCGGTTCGTGGCCGATCTCCGCGCCAAGATCACCAAGGGTCGGCGCCGCTGGGCCGGGGTCTCCTGGCAGGGCGGGCGGCGACCGTTTGGCTTCCAGATCGAGGAGGGCACCGAGGAGCACGCGCGGAACCTGGTCAAGGACGAGGCCGAGGCCGCCGAGCTGGTGCTGGCCGCCGATCTGCTGCTGGCCGGGTCCACCATGAAGGGCCGGGTCGCTGATCTCCGCGAGCGCGGCGTGCCGACCGTGACCGGCGCCCCGTGGTCGACGCGGACGCTGCGGGACGCGCTGATCAAGCCCGCGACGGCCGGGCTCGCCGTGAAGGGCGGCAAGTGGGTCAAGGCGCCGTGGCCCGCGATCCTCGAACGGGAGGTGTGGGACCGGCTCCGGGCTCTGCTGCTGAACCCTGACCGCAGGACCAACGCCGGTCGCGGGAACGAGCCCCGCTGGCTGGTGAGCGTGTTCGGGACGTGCGGGGTGTGCGGGAAGCCGCTGCGGGTCGGCGGCGCCGGACGCGGCCGGGGATCGGCCTACGTGGGCGCCGAGTGCGGCCACATCCGGCGCGACGCCGTGAAGGTCGACAAGTGGATAGGCGAGGCCGCGATCGACCTGCTCGGCCGACCTGGCATCCTCGAACGGCTGAGGCCGCCGACGCGGCCGGGCGTGGACGTGGCCGCGCTCCACGCCGAGCTTGACCGGCTCGGCCAGGAGGCGGCGCAGCACCGGGCCGCGAACATCGCCGGGCGCCTGACCGCCGCGAACCTGTACCCGCTCCTCGACGGCATCGACCAGCGGCAGACCGCGATCCATGAGCGGATCGCGGCGAGCGCGGCGGCGCCCGACGTGCTGGCCGCGTTCCACGACGCACCCGCCCGCGCGGTGTGGGATGACCTCGACATGCCGCGCCGCCGAGCGGTGATCAAGCGGCTTTACGGCTCGGTGGTGATCCTCCCGGCCGGGCGCGGGAACCGTTTTGACCCGACCAGGATCAAGCTGACGCCGCGCGAGGACCTGGCCGCCTGATCCGAGTGCCATAAAACCCGGCCTCCGGTGTTCGAGAGGCCGGGTTCTAATTAGGCCGTTGACCTGCACAAACGCTCGTAGAAACGTTCTGGTGTAACCATTCAGAGGCGAGGTAAGAGGGCTCTGCGTCGCTCTAGAGAGCGCCGAGCGCATGTTCACCGCTACGTGAGCAACTGGCCACGGGCCATAATGGGGTCTTGACGCCCGACGCTCGGGCCGGCTATGACTGGTGCTCAGCGTGGCGGATCGACACGATGGCCACGTTAGCGCAGGTGGATCGTCACGATGGCCCGCGCCCGACCACCCGAAGGGTCGTTAAACCTCGCGACCAGCGGCGGGAGAACCGCCGCAGCCTCGACCAGCAGGGGCGAGCCCTGCACCCTCCCACCCGGCCGCGCGGTCGGATCATTCCACCCTTCGGGAGCGCATCTTGACTACCGCCACGGGCGGCGATACCGCCGCGCGCATGTACGACCATGAGTTGCTCCGGTCCTGGCGCGAGGAGCGCGGCCTGTCCCGCGAGCGCGTCGGCGTCGACAACGACCTCAGCGCGGCCTGGCTCCAGACGCTCGAACTGGGCGGCGAGCGGGCGACTCCGAGCCTGGAGACGCTGGTCAAGCTCGCCCGCTACTACGGGCACCGCCCCGGCGAGCTGCTGCTATGACGGGGCGTCACCGCCGCCCGGAGGACGCCGAGGAGGCGGCCGGGCGCGAGTGGGTCAAGACGACCAACGCAGCCGTCCCCGAGCTGGGCGACCGCACGGTGGGCGACCTCGCTGCGATCCTCAATCAGGGCGCCCCGGCTGAGCTGGACACTTGCCGCGACACAACTGGGGGTTCCGCCTCAAGATCATCTGACGTAACGTCGGGATCAGCCTGTGAGAACGCCGACCCTCGACAGCCTGGAGCGGGGGTGAACGGGTCGTGACGATCACACGCAAGGGGTCTGGTCGCGGCTTTGTCTACCACCTGGACCGGGTGAAACTACCGAGCGTCACGCAGGTGACGGGGATGCTGCCCTCCAAGAACCTGATCGACTGGGCTGCCAACGCGACCGCTGACTACGCGGTCGACCATCTCCGCGAGCTGGTGGAGATGGCGCCCTCGGCGGCGCTGAACACGCTCAAGCGGGCGCGGTACGAGATCACCGACCCGGCCAAGCGTCGCGGGACCGAGGTCCACAAGATCGCGGAGCCCGCCATCGTCGGGGAGCCGGTCAACATGGACCTGGTGCCGATCGAGCTTCGCGGCTACGTCGAGTCGTACATGGACTTCCTCGACGTGATCGACCCGCAGCCGGTCGCAACCGAGCTGGTCGTGGCGAGCCGGAAGCATCGCTACGCGGGCCGCCTCGACCTGATCGCGGACCTCCCCGAGGTCGAGAGCGACGGCCAGGTGATCCCGGCCGGGCGGTGGCTCCTCGATCTCAAGACCGGGGAGAAGGGCATCTACCCCGAGACCGCGCTCCAGACCTGCGGCTACCAGCACTGTGACCTGTTCGCGCCGAACGACGGGCAACTGCCCGACGAGCGGCCGATGGACTGGCTCCGGGTGGAGCGCTGCGGCGCGGTCCTGCTGCGGTCGGACTCGTGGGAGCTGCGTCCGCTCGATACCGGCGACGACACGTGGATGTGCTTCCGATACCTGCTGTGGATGCTCAAGCGCCAGGAGTCGATGCGGGAGTGGGTCCACAGCCCCGCTCGCGCGATCACGTCGGCTGAGCTGGCCGACGCCGCCCCCTAAAACCGACAGCGGGTGCTCGCCCATACGCGGCACCCGCCGTCCTAGCCAGCCCCCTATGACCCGGTTGAAGCAAAGGAGCGAAGCATGATCACGATGGTAGCGGATCAGGAGCCCCGGTTATGGCAGCCGGGAACGGCGGCGCGTCGGGCAACGGCGAGCTGAGCCTACGCGGGTGGGCGGCCGAGGCCGAGGCCGCCGCGAACATCGCGAAGGCGCTGGCGCCGACCGACTTCGTACCCGACCAGTTGCGGCGCTGGCAGAACCCGCAGGAGCGCGACCCGGCCAAGAAGGTGCTCGACTACGACGGCACCGTCCAGACGATCGCGGCGGTGCTCCTCGCGGGCCAGGAGCTCGGGATCAAGCCGATGGCCTCGCTGCGGTCCTTCACGATCATCCGGGGCACCGTGGCGATGTACGCGATAGCGGCGCGGGCGCTCCTGCTGAATCACGGCCACGAGATCATCGTGGTGGAGTCGACCACCGAGCGGGCCGTGGTCCGGGCTCGCCGGTTCGGGACCGACCAGTGGCAACAGTCGATGTGGGACCTGCCTCGGGCGCGGCTCGCGAAGCTCTACCCCGGCCACCCGGACGGCAACTGGTCGCGGCAGCCGAAGGCGATGCTGATCGCTCGGGCGACCGCCGAGGCGTCGCGGTGGGTGGCCTCGGATGCGCTGCTGGGTCTCCCGTACTTCGCGGAGGAGATCGAGGACGGCGTTTACGAGATCACCGACGCGCCGCCGATGATACAGGCCGCGCCTCAAGCGGAGGCCGATGGGCAGGGCGCGGCAGCGGCGGCGGCTCCCGCGACCAGGACCCGGCGCAAGACCCCGGCTCGCGCGGCGCTCCCCGTGGCGCCGCCGTCGACCGTACCGGAGCCGCCGCAGTCCGCGGAGCCCGTCCGGCCGGTCGCGGAGGAACCGGCCGACGAGCGCAAGCCGACCCGGCCGCAGATGAACAAGCTCCACGCCGGGCTCCGCGATCTCCAGATCACCGACCGGGAGGCGGCGCTGCCTCTGCTCGGGGCGTGGCTCGACCCGCCCCGCAAGCTCGGGTCAACCTCGGAGCTGACCCGGCCTGAGATGGAGCTGGTGCTCACGCGGATCGACTCGCTGCTGTCGATCGCGGCTCACGGTGAGCCGCCCGACGAGGAGACACCCGAGGCGCCTCCTCCCGAATCCGACCTTGAGCAAGACCCGCCATGACGACCGCTATCGAGGACCGGCACCCGTGCCCGGCGCGGCGGTGCCCGCGCGAGGTGCCCGACCACCTCCTGATGTGCGGCATTCACTGGCGGCTGGTCCCTCCCGCGATCCAGCGGGCCGTCAATGCCGCCTATTCACCGGGCGGGATGCGGGGAGCCGGTCTCGGCTCGCCCGCGCTCCACGCGGCGCAGGTCTCCGCGATCCGCGCTGTCAACCGCGTACTCGATTCCACCGAAGGAGATTAAGCCGATGCCGGATGTCAAGAAGCAAGCGCTCCTGCCTCGCGGCGAGGAGAACGGGCTGACCGCGATCGTCGCGGAGCTGCTCAAGGACCCGCACCGCTACCGGGCCGTCATCGGGATCGTGGACGCCAAGCGCGGCAACGTCGACTACGACACGAACGCCGAGGAGGTCACGGTGCGGTTCCGCCGCATCGAGGTCGTGCTTCGTACCGACCTGGGCGCGGCCGAGCAACTGATCCGCCGCTCGCTGGAGTTCCGCTCCGATCAGGCGACGCTCCCGCTGGAGCTGGAGGACGAGCTGGAGGCCACGTTCAAGGAGATGACGCTCGACCCCGAGGACCCCGGCGCCGACCCCGACGAGCCCGAGGCCAAGGGCGGGAAGGGCGGTAAGGCGTGACCACGATCGGCGCCGACCGGGACCGGCAGCTCTCGACGCTGGAGATGGCGCAGAACCTCGCCGCGTCGGTCCACCGCTACGCCCGGCAGTCGAAGGACGACCAGCTCGGGTCGTACCTCAACCAGACGGGCGAGCGGGC
>Ga0210383_10001121_pt1 | contig 24705 bp, 24 predicted proteins | sample IncBWC14OmetaG_FD_160072 | JGI IMG/M metagenome (GOLD analysis project Ga0210383, IMG submission 160072) | Forest soil microbial communities from Barre Woods Harvard Forest LTER site, Petersham, Massachusetts, United States - Inc-BW-C-14-O ... | reverse complement strand
ATCTTGCGCGCATTCTCGAGCGCCTCCGGATCGTGCACCTGGCATTTCGCGCCCGCCTGCAAAAGCTCCTCGACCACCACTAGCGACGGCGCCTCGCGCATGTCGTCGGTGCGCGGCTTGAACGCGAGCCCCCAAATCGCGAACGTACGGCCGCCGAGATTCTCTCCGAAGTGCTGCTTCACCCGCGCGGGAATCAGCCGCTTCTGGCGCGCATTCACCGCTTCCGCCGCGCGCAGCAGCGCGAAATCCAGGTTGTGCTCGCCGGCAGTATGAATCACCGCCTGCACGTCCTTGGGAAAGCACGAGCCGCCGTAACCGACTCCCGGAAACAGGAACGACGGACCGATGCGCTTGTCGGTGCCGAGTCCGCGGCGGACGGCGTTGATGTCGGCGCCGACGGCGTCGCACAAATTCGCCATCTCATTGATGAACGAGATGCGCATCGCGAGCATCGCGTTCGACGCATACTTGGTCAGCTCGGCCGAGCGCGGATCCATCACGAGGATCGGATTGTCGGTGCGCACGAACGGATTGTGAATCTCCTTGAGGATCGCCGTCGCCTGATCGCTCAGGCTACCGATCACGACGCGGTCGGGCCGCATGAAATCTTCGATCGCAGATCCTTCCTTGAGAAATTCCGGCACCGAGCACACATCGGCGCGATGCTTGGCGAACTTGCCGACGACCTCGCGCACGCGATCGTTGGTCCCGACCGGCACCGTGCTCTTGACCGCCACGATATGATAGCCGGTGATCGCTTTCGCGATGTCCTCGGCCGCCTTGAAAATCGCGCTCAAATCGGCCGCGCCCGAGGCGCTCATCGGCGTGCCCACCGCGATGCACGAGACCATCGATTGCTTGATCGCTTCGGTGATGTCGGTGGTGAAGTGCAGGCGGCCTTCCTTCACATTGCGGCGCACCAGTTCTTCGAGGCCGGGCTCGTAGATCGGAATCTTGCCCTCGCAAAGCTGGGCGATTCGCTCCGCGTTGATGTCGACGCAGAATACTTCGTTGCCGCTTTCGGCATAGCAGGTGCCGCTGACGAGTCCGACGTATCCGCTGCCCACGACTGCGATGTTCATCGATAGCCCCTAGAATTCTTCCTTGATTACGTAGATCGGCTTGCCCTGCGATTCGTGATAGGTACGCGCGAGCATTTCGCCGAGCAATCCAATACTCACAAACTGTACTCCGACTACTACTAACAATACTGCCAACAACAGCGCGGGCCGATTAGCCAGTTGGTCACCCAATACTAACTTCTCGATCACTAGTATAAAGGTCCACAGGCTGCCCAGGCCGCCGAGGATTATTCCGATCAAGCCGAAGACCTGGATCGGTGCAGTGGAATAGCCGGACAGAAATTTCACGGTGATAAGATCGAGCAGGGTGCGGACGATGCGCCAGAGGCCGTACTTCGAGATGCCGGCGCGGCGCGGACGAAATCCGATCTCGACTTCGGCGATTCGCGCGCCCTGCTCTGCCGCGATCGCGGGTACGAATCGATGCATCTCGCCGTAGAGCTGAAGATTGCGCGCGACGTCGCGGCGGTAGGCCTTGAAAGTGCAGCCGTAGTCGTGGAGCTTGACGCCGGTCATCGTGGAAATCAGCGCATTCGCAGCCATCGAAGGCATTCGGCGAGTGAACCGTTCTTCCTGCCATCGCTCGGTGCGCCAGCCACTTGCAAGATCGTAACCTTCGTCGAGCTTGGCCAGCAGCTTTGGAATATCTGCAGGATCATTCTGTCCGTCGCCGTCCATCGCGACGATCACGTCGCCGTTCGCATGCGAAAATCCGCACGCTAGCGCCGCGGTCTGTCCCGAGTTGCGCGCGAGCGCGATCACGCGGACGTTGTTGTCGGCGGATTTGATTTGCCGGAGCGCGTCGAGGCTTCCGTCGTTGCTGCCGTCGTCCACGAATATCAACTCGTAGGCGCGTCCGAGACCTTGCATCACACGGCTCAACTCGGCGTGCAGCGGCGCGAGATTGTCCCGCTCGTTGTAAAGCGGAATGACTACTGAGTAGTCCATCTCGAATGATGAGAATCGATTAGGTTGATGAATTCGCGATAGCGGCCGTCGATCTCTTCCCAGCTCAGATCCAACAGCCGCTCAAGCGAGAAGCGCTCGACCACGAACGATGCAACGACGCTGCCGTAAACGACCGCCGTGCGCAGCGACGATTCCGTGACGCGGCCGTGACGCGCGATAAATCCCATCATCGCGCCCGCAAACGTATCGCCCGCGCCGGTGGGATCGACGACTTCTTCGAGCGGATACGCCGGCACCGCGAACATCCCTTCGTCGCTGAATTGCAGCACGCCGTATTCGCCGCGCTTGATCAGCACGGTCGAGGGCCCCATCTTCAGAATCGCGCGCCCCGCCTTCACCAGGTTGTGCTCGCCGGTGAGGATGCGCGCCTCGGTGTCGCTGCACAGCAGGATCTGAATTCGCTCGAGAATTTTCGTAAGACCGGGCCGCGTGTTTTCGATCCAGTAGTCGTAGAGATCGGCGACCACCACCTTCGGACTCAGCACTTGGTCAAGGACGTGCTCCTGCAGCGCAGGGTCGTTCGGCGCGAGGTAGACATAGTCCGCGCGTCGCTGATCGGGCAGCAACTCGGGCGTGAAATTTTCCAGCACGTTGAGCGAAAGCGCGACGGTATCGCGCACGTTCATGTCCTCGTGATAGCGACCATGCCATCGCGTGGTCTGCCCGTCGCGTTTGACGACGCCGCGCACGTCGATATTGCGCTCACTGAACAGCCGCATATCTTCGGCTTTGAAATCCGATCCAACCACCGCCACGATGCTGACCGGAGAAAAGAATCGGGCCGCGATCGCAAAGTAACTGGCGCCGCCGCCGAGCACTTCCTCGACCTTTCCTCCAGGCGTTTCGACCGTGTCGTACGCAAGAAACCCCACCACAACGATACTCATCTATATTGCACCTGCGCTCCCAAATTTTAGAGGTACTTGCCTACGAGCGGACGCAGGTCATCGATCAAGCGCTGCGGGATCGCGGCGCGGTCGGTAATGATCGTGTTCTTCAGCGCGTCCTTGCATACGCAAGTCCGCGGACGATCGCCAAGCATGTGCGCCAGCGCCGACACCGCAGCCTGCGCCTTATCGACGTTGAGTTTCATGACGCGCAGGATCTCGCCGATATCCACCGCCGCGACCGACTCATGCCAGCAGTCGTAGTCCGTCACCAGCACCAGCGCCGCGTAACACATCTCCGCTTCGCGCGCGAGCCGCGCTTCCTGCATCGCCGACATGCTGATAACGCTCGCGCCCCAACTGCGATACAGATTCGACTCGGCGCGCGTCGAAAATTGCGGACCCTCCATGCACAGGTAGGTCCCGCCTTCGTGAGCCTTCGCACCGCTGGAGCTTGTCGCCGCGACCAGATCCTTCGCAAAGTTCGCGCATACCGGATCCGCCAGCGATACGTGCACGACCAGCCCGTCGCCGAAGAATGTCTCGGGCCGCTTGAACGTCCGATCGATAAACTGATTCGGCACGACCAGCTCGCCCGGATGAATCTCCTCTTTCAAGCTGCCCGCGGTCGACACCGACACAAGATGCGTCACGCCAAGCTGCTTCATTCCGAAAACATTGGCGCGAGAATTTATCTCCGACGGCAATATCCGATGCCCACGTCCGTGACGCGCGAGAAAAACGACTTCGATATCGCCGATACGCCCCTGGTAGAACGGATCCGACGACCGCCCGAACGGCGTCTCCAACTCCATCAGCTCGACCTTGTCGAGCCCCTTCATCTGGTAGAAGCCGCTGCCGCCGATTACGCCCAGTACGTTTTGTGACATTTGTTTTTGACGCTTTCAGGCCGGGCTGTGCTGTTCGGCGTAGAGCTGACCGCATGCCGCCGCAATATCGAGGCCCCGGCTTTCGCGGATTGTAGCGGTCAAATTACCGTTCTTGAGGATCGCTTGAAAGGCCTCGACTGCCTCCCGCGAACTGCTGCGCAGCGGCGAATCTGGCATCGGATTGTAGAAAATCAGGTTCACCTTGCCGCGCAACGGCGACAGTAACTTCAGCAGCCGCCTCGCGTCCGCGATTGAATCGTTCAGCCCGGCGAGCATCACGTACTCGAAAGTAATTCGGCTGCGCCGTTTGATCGGCAGATTGCGGCATGCGTCGAGCAGCACTTCGAGCGGGTAGCGTTTGTTGATCGGCGCGAGGCGATCGCGCAACTCGTTGGTCGTCGCATGCAACGACACGGCAAGATTGACCGGCGTCTCGCTCAGCAGCCGTTCCATCATCGGCACGAGGCCGACTGTCGAGACTGTAATCCGCCGCGGCGAGATTCCCATGCCCCACTCCGACGTCATGATGGCGAGCGTGCGCGTCAGCCGCGGATAGTTGGCGAGCGGCTCTCCCATCCCCATGAAAACATAGTTCGTCAGTTCCTCGTCCGCGCCCAGCTCACGTCTAGCCGCAAAGATTTGTGAGAGCATCTCTGAGCTGGTGAGGTTGCGATGCAACCCCATGCGCGCCGTCGCGCAGAACTCGCACGCCATCGCGCACCCGACCTGGCTCGACATGCAAAGCGTCACGCGCTTTTCGGTCGGGATGATCACCGACTCGATTTCTTCAGCGTCGTCGAGGCGAATGAGCAGCTTCCGCGTGCCGTCCGTCGATCGCGACACGAACGACGACACCGGATGCCCGATCGTGAAGTTCTGTTTCAGGTGGTTCCGCAACGACGCCGGGATATCGCGCATCTCGTCGAACGACTCAGCGCCGCGAGCATGCACCCAATGCAGAATCTGGCGGGCGCGATACGATCGATCGCCCGCGTTCGCGACCACCTGCTCGACTTCCTCGAGCGTCAGGTCGCGGAAATCGATGCTTGCGGGCGTCGGCTCGGCCGATGTTTGACGATTCACGTTCACAGCCCGATCAGTGCCCCTCGAAATCGGGTTGCCGGCGCGGATGCGCCTCGGCGAAAGCGGGGATTGCCATGCAGGCGTCGTAGATGCGCATAACCCGTTTGAAGGGCTCGAGATTGCTCTGGAACAGCTGCGCCGGAGTCACTTGCGTAACCAGGCAGATATCGGCGATGGTCGGGTTGTCGCCGTGGCAGAATTTGCCGCTCGAATTCCTCTCCGCCAGCAGTGCCTCCATCGCCTCCAGCCCTGCGCCGAGCCAATGTTGGATCCAGGCCGTGCGGCTGCCTTCGTCGACCTTGAGCACGTCGGTTAGGTAGTTGCGGATGCGTGGCACGATCAGCGGATGCGAATCCGCGGCGTTGATGAAAGCGAATCCGCGCACCCAAGCGCGCGCCAGTGGCTCCTTCGGCAGGATCGGCGGATTGGGGTACTTCTCCTCGAGATATTCGAGGATCGCCACAGACTGGAACAGCCTGGCGCTGCCGTCATACAAGGTCGGCACCACGGCCTGCGGGTTCTGCGCCTTGTACTCCGGCTTGAACTGGTCGCCGCGATCGAGGTTGATGTACACGTCCTCGTGCGTCAGCCCCTTGAGATTGAGCGCGATGCGGACGCGAAACGCCGCCTGCGAGCGCCAAAAAGTATAAAGCCTCACCCAATCCTCCGGCCAGTTATTGTAATCGAAACGGCAGGGTTAAGCGCGACCTCTCCCCTAACCCTCTCCCTTCGTCTGGAGAGGGGAACAATATCGAAGCTAGGAGAGAATTTCTCGCGCGGGGAAAAAGAACGAGATCTCCTGCGCCGCGGTCTCCGGCGCGTCGGATCCATGCGTGGCGTTCTGCTCGACGTCGATTCCGAAATCCTTGCGAATCGTTCCGGCGTCTGCTTTCTTCGGATCGGTCGCGCCCATCAACTGCCGCCATTTGCCGATTGCACCCTCGCCCTGCAGCACAAGGACGACCACCGGTCCTGACGTCATGTACTTGCACAGTCCGTCGAAGAACGGCCGCGCTTTGTGCACGTCGTAGAATTTCTCGGCGTCGGCGCGCGACAGATGAATCTTTCTCAGCGCGACGATCGCCAGCCCCGACGCCTCGATGCGTTTTAGTATGTCGCCGGTGAGTCCGCGCCGCACCGCGTCGGGTTTGACGATTGCGAAAGTTCGTTCCATCGAATTACTTCTTGCCCTCGAGTACTGATTTCATCGTCGACCCAAGATCCGCCGGACTCGACGCCACCGTGATTCCCGCCGCCTTCAACGCCGCGACTTTGTCCGCCGCAGTCCCGCGCCCGCCTGAAATAATCGCGCCCGCATGACCCATCCGCCGTCCCTTCGGCGCCGTCTGTCCCGCAATAAACGCGACCACAGGCTTCTTAAAGTGTTGCTTTATATATTCCGCAGCCTCTTCCTCGGCCGTTCCGCCGATTTCGCCGATCATGATGACCGCGCGCGTCTTCGGATCCTCGTTGAACAGCTTGAGCGCGTCGATATGCGTGGTGCCGACAATCGGGTCGCCGCCGATCCCGATGCAGCTGGACTGTCCGATCCCAAGTTGGGTCAGCTGATACACCGCCTCGTACGTCAGCGTGCCCGATCGCGACACGACGCCGATATCTCCCGGCTTGTGGATGTATCCCGGCATGATGCCGATTTTGCACTCGCCCGGCGTAATGATCCCCGGACAGTTGGGCCCGATCAGCCGGGACTTGCTGCCCGTCAGATACGCCTTCACTTTCACCATGTCGAGCACGGGCACGCCTTCGGTGATGCAAATCACGAGCTCGATTCCCGCCGCGATAGCTTCAAGCATCGCGTCCGCCGCGAATGCCGGCGGCACATAAATCACCGTCGCGTTGCAGCCGGTCGCCTTGCGCGCCTGTTCGACGGTGTCGAAAATCGGGATGCCCTCGAAATCGGTGCCGCCCTTGCCCGGCACGACGCCGCCGACCATCTTCGTGCCGTATTCTTTGCACGCGCGCGTGTGGAGCTGCCCCACCGCGCCGGTGATTCCCTGCGTCAGCACGCGCGTGTTCTTGTCGACTAAAATGCTCATCTCAAAAATCCTAAGCCGCGATTGCCTGCACGATTCGCTTGGCAGCGTCGGCCATGTCGCTGGCTGCGATCACTTTCATTCCCGACTCTGCGAGAATCTTCTTGCCCTCGACCACGTTGGTCCCTTCCATCCTGACCACCAGCGGCACGTTGAGCTTGACCTGCTTCGCCGCTTCGACCACGCCCTGCGCCAGCACGTCGCATCGCATGATGCCGCCGAAGATGTTGATGAGCACGCCTTTGACGCGCTTGTCCGCCAGCAGGATGCGAAATGCCGCGGCGACTTTTTCCGTGCTCGCGCCGCCACCGACATCCAGGAAGTTGGCCGGCTCCGCGCCGTAAACCTTCACGATGTCCATCGTCGCCATCGCGAGTCCCGCGCCATTCACCATGCATCCGATATTGCCGTCGAGATGCACGTAGCTGAGGTCGAACTTCGCGGCCTCGGTTTCCGCGGGATCCTCTTCGTTTGGATCGCGCAATTCGCGGATATCCGGATGGCGCATCAGCGCATTGTCGTCGAACGACATCTTCGCATCGAGGCAGATGACGCGATTGTCCTTGGTGACGACCAGTGGGTTGATCTCGATCAGCGACGCGTCAGTCTCGACGAACGCCCGGTAAAGCGCAGTCAGCAGCGCGACGAACTGCCCAACTTGCTTGTCCTTGAGCCCCAGCGAAAAAGCGATCTTGCGCGCCTGGAAGCCTGACACGCCAAGCAGCGGACTGATTTGCTCCGTGAGAATTTTCTCCGGTGTCTTCGCCGCCACTTCCTCGATTTCCATGCCGCCTTCGGTGCTCGCGATCACGGAAACCGTTCCCGCCTTTCTATCGACCAGCATCCCGAGGTACAGCTCGCGCGCGATGTCGCTCGCCTCCTCTATATACATGCGGCGCACGACGCGCCCTTCGGGCCCTGTCTGATGCGTCACGAGCGGCTTGCCGAGCAGCTTCGCCGCGAAATCGCGCACGTCGCTCGCGGCCGACAACAGCTTGACGCCGCCAGCTTTGCCTCGCCCGCCCGCATGGATTTGCACCTTGACGACAGCCCGCGGCTGCCCGAGCGCCGTGAACGCGGCCGCCGCTTCGTCGGGCGTCGTCGCGAACTGCCCCTTCGGAACAGGAACGCCGAAGCGCCCGAGAATCTGCTTCGCCTGATATTCGTGGATATTCATTCAGTTACCTGCGCCCATCATTTCATAAAGAGGTCGCGGAGCCACTTGATCGACGTCTGCCGGCCGACCGCGCCGATCGCCGTCGTCAGCGGGATTTCCTTCGGGCAGACTTCGACGCAGTTCTGCGCGTTGCCGCAATCCGCGACGCCGCCCTCCGACATCATCGCCTCGAGCCGCTCCTCGTGATTCATCTTGCCGGTCTGATGCTGGCTCATCAGGTAGACCTGCCCAATCACCGCCGCGCCCATGAACTTCGAATGCGCGTTAACTTGCGGGCACGCTTCGAGACAGCATCCGCACGTCATGCATCGCGAGAACAGGTACGCAAACTCCTGCGTGCTCGGCGCCATCCGCGGACCCGCACCGAGGTCGTAAGTGCCGTCGATCGGAATCCACGCATGCGCCTTCTTCAGCGCCTCGAACATCTTCGATCGATCGACCCACAGATCGCGAATCACCGGAAACTTCGACATCGGCTCGACCGTCACCGGCCCGTCGAGGCTCTCCGCCAGCTGTGAGCAGGCCTGCCGCACACGCCCGTTGATCACCATCGTGCACGATCCGCAAACTTCCTCGAGGCAGTTGGCGTCGAACACCACCGGCGCGACGCGCTTGCCCTGCCGCGTCACCGGATTGCGCCGAATCTCCATCAGCATCGAGATGATATTGTGATTGCCCAAAAACGGAATCTCGAACTCCTCGTAGTACGGCTCCGAGTTCGGCGATTCCTGCCGCTTGATTCTCAAGACTTGCGTCTTTTCTGGCACTGCGATGACTCCCTGATCGGCCTACGCCGCCTTCGTCTCGGTGGCGGATTTCTCGACGTCGTAGCGCCGCGGCCGCGGCTTAATGAGACTCACGTCAACCGGCTCGCAGCTGAAGCGCGGGCCGTCCGACGACCACGCCGCCATCGTGGTCTTCATAAAATTCGCATCGTCGCGCTCCGGGAACTCCGGCTTGTAATGCGCGCCGCGCGATTCATTGCGATTCAGCGCGCCGAGCGTCATCGGCCGCGCCAGTTCGAGCATGTTCCACAGCTGCCGCACGAACAGCACTTCCTGGTTCGCCCACTTGCCCTTGTCGTTGAGGCCGATCTTGCCCCATCGATCCTTGAACTCGAGCAGCTTGTCGTCGGTCGTCTTGAGCTTGTCGTTATGGCGCACGACGGTGACGTTCTCGGTCATGATCTCGCCGAGTTCGCGCCACAGCGCGAACGCATTCTCGGGTCCGTCCAATTTGAAAATCTTGTCGAACGACTCGCGCTGCGATTTCAGCTCGGCGTCGAAAATCGTCGAGCTGGCCGCGCTCTTCTTCGACTTCGCGTAGTTGATCATCGCCGGCTCGGCGATATTTCCGCCGTGCATGCATGACAGCAGCGAGTTCGCGCCCAGCCGGTTCGCGCCGTGATACTGGAACTCGCACTCGCCCGCCGCGAACAGCCCCGGCACGTTGGTCTGCTGATGGTAATCCACCCACAGCCCGCCCATCGAGTAGTGCATCGCCGGGAAAATCTTCATCGGCACTTTGCGCGGATCCTGGCCGGCGAACTTTTCGTAAATTTCGAGCACGCCCGCGACCTTGCGATTGAGTTCTTCGGGATCGAGATGGCTCACGTCGAGGTAAACCTGCGGGTTGCCGTCGACGCCGAGCTTCATCTCGAACACGACCTTGTGAATCGCGCGCGTCGCGATATCGCGCGGCACCAGGTTGCCGTACGCCGGATACATCTCTTCGAGGAAGTACCACGGCTTGCTGTCGCGATAGGTCCACACGCGCCCGCCTTCGCCGCGAATCGATTCCGAGATGAGCCGGTTCTTGTCCTCGCCGCCCATCGCCGTCGGATGCACCTGGATGAACTCGCCGTTCGCGTAGGTCGCGCCCGCCTGGTAGCACGCGCTCGCCGCCGATCCTGTATTCACCAGCGACTGCGTCGATCGCCCGAAGACGAGCCCCGGACCGCCGGTCGCAATCAGCGTCGTGTCCGCCGGAAACGCGCGCATCTCGAGCGACCGCGTGTCGATCGCGACGATACCGCGGCAGTCGCCCGATTCGTCTTGCACGAGGCTGAGCATCTCCCAGCCTTCGAACTTGCGCACGAGGCCGGCCGCTTCGTAGCGCCGCACCTGCTCATCCAGCGCGTACAGCAGTTGCTGTCCAGTGGTAGCGCCCGCGAACGCCGTCCGATGATGCTTGGTGCCGCCGAAGCGCCGAAAATCCAACAGGCCCTCGGGCGTGCGATTGAACATCACGCCCATCCGATCGAACAGGTAGATGATCGACGGCGCCGCCTCGCACATCGCCTTGACCGGCGGCTGATGCGCCAGGAAGTCGCCGCCGTAAATCGTGTCGTCGAAATGAATCATCGGCGAGTCTCCCTCGCCTTTCGTATTTACCGCGCCGTTGATTCCGCCCTGCGCGCACACCGAATGCGATCGCTTGACCGGCACGATCGAGAACAGATCGACTTTCTCGCCCTGCTCCGCGAGCTTCATCGCGGCCGTCAACCCCGCCAATCCGCCGCCTACTATGATGTGTTGCCCTGGCATTGCTCTTCTCCTCAGGCGGGTGCGCGAAATGCGATCAGGATCGAGACGCTGACAATCGTCAGCACGACGAATAGCGCGACGCACGCGCGGTTCACCAGCGTTTGCGCCCGCGCGCCGACGGCGATTCCCCACGTGATCGAAAAAGTAAAAAGCCCGTTGGTCAGGTGATAGACGCACGCGATCGTGCCGACCAGGTAGGTGGTGAGAATCAGCGGATTCATCATGAAGTTATGCATCCGCATGTAGTCAGTCTCGACGCCGGTGGCGTAAAAGTAACCGCGCGTCGAGAAAACGTGAAAGCCGATAAACAGGAACGCGAGAATCCCGCTGATGCGCTGCAGCGTGTACTGGTAGTTGCGCTCGTACGGGTAGTCGTTGGGCTGCGCGGTAGCGGTGATGACGATTCCGTAGATCGCGTGATACAGAATCGGAATCCACAGCACCAGTGCTTCGACCGCGATCTGAAACGGGATGTTGCGCGTGAACTCCGTTTCCTTCCACCACGTCGTCCCGCCCTTCAGCACGAACGCGTTTTCGAACAGATGGAAGAATAAAAATCCGCCAATCGGAATGATTCCCGACAGCGAGTGCAGCCGGCGCAGCAGCCAGTGCCGCTCGTCCGCTGTCATTCCGGTTGCGGCCGGCGCCGCAACTGCTTCTGCTTCAGCCATAAGCCTTTCCTGTATCGCGACGCGCTCGTCAGCCCGCCGCGATTACTTTGTCCATCGCCTCGACCAGTTCGCGCACATGCCCGACCGAACTGTCGAACGCATTTTTCTCGGCCTCGGTAAGCTGAATTTCCACGACTCGCTCGACGCCGCCCGCGCCAATCACGACCGGCACTCCCGCGAACAGACCCTTCACGCCATACTCGCCGTCGAGGTACGCCGCGCACGGCAGCACCTGCTTGCGATCGAGCATGAACGCCTCGACCATCTTGTAAACCGCAGTGCCCGCCGCGTAGTACGACGACGTCTTCATGAGCTCGACGATCTCGCCGCCGCCGGTGCGCGTGCGCTTCTCGATTTCTTCGAGCCGTTTCGCCGCAATCAGCCGTTCGATCGGCTGACCGCCGACCGTCGTGTAACTGCGAATCGGCACCATGTCGTCGCCATGTCCGCCAAGCACCATCGCTGACACGCTTTCCGTCGAGACGCCGAGCTCCGACGCGAGAAAAGTCCGGTAGCGCGCCGAGTCCAGCACGCCCGCCTGCCCGACAATTCGCCCTTTCGCAAAACCGGTGACGCGCTTGAGCTGCGTGACCATCGCGTCGAGCGGATTCGTCACCGCGATCACGAACGCGCCCGGCGCATGCTTCTTGATCGCGCTGCCGACGTCGGTCATCACCTTCGCGTTGATCTTCAGCAAGTCGTCGCGTGACATCCCGGGCTTGCGCGGCGATCCCGACGTGACGACGCAGCAGTCGGCGCCTTCGATCTGCTTGATGTCCGTCGTGCCAGTTACGTTGACGTCGATTCCAAGCACCGGCGCCGATTCCAGCATGTCGAGCGCCTTACCTTGCGGCAGCCCCTCGATAATGTCGTACAAAACGATGTCGCCGAGTCCGCGCAGGAAGCACAGATGAGCGCACGTCGCGCCGACATTACCCGCCCCGATGAACGCAATTTTCTTCCGAGCCACGCTTTTGCTCCCGCTCTTGATCTGAAGATTATCTTATATTCGCGTTTCTGTTAATGAGCAATACTTAAGTGATTAGGCGAGCCGAACGCTCACCAATCATCGCACCGGCATGCCCCAAACGTCGGATAGATAGCAGCGTTCGCCGAGATTGTGAAGCAATCCGGAACGGTTCAATCGCGCGGTTTCAAGCCGTCCGCAGCCATCGCGACAGCTCACGAATCGTCGGACGCTTGCCGTACATCAGGATTCCCGTTCGATATATTCGCGCGCTCACAAACATCGCCCCGCCAATCGTTGCGATCAGCAAAATTAGCGACAGCGCGACTTGCCACAGCGGCGGATCGTGAACGGCGAGCCGCTCGAACATCAGGATCGGCGAGCAGAACGGAAACAGCGAGGCCGCCACCGACAGCAGAGAGTCCGACTCCGTCGCCACCGGCAGGATCATCGCCGACGCCGCGATCAACGGCAGGATCACCACGAAGTTCCACTGCTGCGCCTCGTCGATCGAATTGAAGATCGCGCCGACGCCCGCAAAGATCGCGCTGTAGAGCAGGTAGCCAAGCGTGTAGAAGATCACGAAATAAATGATCAGCGCCGGCCCGACGTCGAGCGCCGTCATCGCCGTGCGCAGGTACAGGCTGCGCGACGCGCCGAACCCCGCTATCCCGAGCCACACGCCGATCTGCGTCAGCCCCACGCTGCCGGTACCGAGGATCTTGCCGCACATCAGCTCCTGCGCGCTCGCCGCGCACATCAGCACCTCCGTGATACGCGAGCTCTTTTCCTCCATCACCGATCGCATCACCATCACGCCGTACGACAGCAGCGAAAAGAGCATCACGAACATCAGGATGAACACGACGACGGCGCCGCGCACGGCGTTGTATACCGTCGACGAGTTGCCCGCGCGCACCGCGGTCAATTGCACCGGTTGCAGTATCGCGGCCACGTCCACGGCGCTGCTGCCATGCGTCGTCATGCTCTGCGCTGCGAATGCGTACGACAGTGCGTCGCCGATTCGACTGCGAAGAATGAAATCGCCCATGCGCCGCGTCGTGAAGACCACGTGACGCGACGCAAGCGCCGCGCTGTCGACCCACACGTATCCTTCGAGGTCGCTCGCGTTGAGTTTCTTGTCGAGCTGGTCGCGCACCGCCGGCGTCGCGGGCGATACGACCGAGGGCTCATATTGGGTGCCCTTCTGGCGCATCAATTCGCCGCGCGCCAATTCGGCCAACGGCCGATTGTCCGACGCGATCGCAATCCGCGCCGGACGCTCGCTGTCGTGCACGATTCCTCGCGCGGTCGAAGTGCTGATCAACGTCGGCAGGACGAGAAACGTTCCCATCAACACCGGCGTCACGAAGGTCGACAGCAGGAACGATCGCGTCCTCACGCGTTCGAGGTATTCCCGCTTCGCGATGATCCAGACTTTCTTTATGGAGAACTCAGTCATGTTTCCCCGAAATCCGTTCGATGAAAATCTGTTCAAGCGACGGGTCCATCACCTGGAACCGGATCACGCGCAACTGGCTCATCGCGTTTCGCAACAGCTCCTGCGAATCGGCGCCCGGCTTGAGCCTCAGCTCCGCGTGATTGCCGTAGTCGTTCAGCGAGTCGATCAGCGGATTGCCGGCCAGGCATCGCCCGTCGCCTTCATAATCGATTTGCACGAATCGCCGCCCGTTGCCGTTTTTGACCTCGCCGAGACTCCCTTGCAGTACCGCCTTGCCTCGATTGATCAGGCAGATCGAGTCGCACAGTTTCTCCACCTGGTCCATCCGATGCGTCGAGAACAGAATCGACCTTCCCTGTGCGCGCAGCCCGACCAGAATATCTTTGAGCTGCATCGTGTTGACCGGATCAAGGCCGGCGAACGGCTCGTCCATCACGATCAAATCGGGGTCGTGCAGCTGCGCCGCTATGAACTGGATCTTCTGCTGCATCCCCTTCGACAACTCCTCGACGCGCCGATCGACCCAGTCCGCAATCCCGAGCCGCGTGGTCCACGCGTCGATTCGTTCCTTCGCCGTTGCAACCGAAAGTCCTGCCAACTGTCCGAGGAAAACCAGGTTCCCGCCGACCGTCATGCGTCGATACAAGCCGCGCTCTTCGGGCAGATAGCCGACCCGGCGCAGCGCGCGGCGGCGCAACGGCTCGCCGAACAGCCGCACGACGCCCGAGTCCGGCGAGGTGATTCCGATCATCATGCGGATGGTGCTGGTCTTGCCGGCGCCGTTGGGTCCGAGCAGGCCGAAGATGTGCGAGGGTGGGATCGAGAACGAAATTCCGTCAACGGCCGGATACCCGCCGTACGACTTCCTGACCCCGATCAATTCAACCGTCGGCGTCACTACTTCTTAGTGCGCCCACACGAGTTGCGGGTTGGTCTCCCACGGATAGACGTGAACCATCCAGCCGAACACCTGCGGGTAGAAGCGGCCGCCAGCGGCGTCGCAGGCTTCCTTGGTTGCGATCGATCCGTTGGGGCCGAACTTCGTCCAGTCCGCCGTCTTCATGTCGGTGCCGCGCGCCGGGATGCAAAAATTGATATGCCGATGCCATCGCGCGACGCTCAGCGGCACCCGCTCGTTCAGCTGCTCGAGCGTGGCGCCCTTATGGTCGGTGTACATCGCGCCGATCAGCTTGTAGCCGCCATCTGGCGTGCGCTCGTAAAGCAGCGACGTCGGCTCACTCGGGTTGAACGTGAACGCCGCTTTCAGGCCGTACCAGTTCTTCGTGAAGTGCACGACCTTCTGCTGCTTGAACTCAGGATGAAACGGTTTGAAGCCGTCGGCCTCGGCGACGTGGTAGTCCTTGTACTTCGCCAGCGCACGCTGCAGGTCGGTAACGATCGCGGCGGCGCGCATTTTGTCGGCGTCGTTGGCGGGACGCAGGTCGGTGTATGCCATGTGCAGCGCCATATTCTTCATGCCGCCGCCCATGTGCGCGTCGTGATCCATCGCGGGATCGTCCGACATCGAGTCCATCTCGCCTTCTTTCATGTTCTCCGGATCGGGCGCCGGACTGCCCGACATCTGCGACATATCGTGCCCGCTCATGTCCATCCCCTTCATGTCCTGGGCAACGGCGGGCGCCGATACGGCGAGTGCGACCGCAAGCATCGCAGCGAATGTTACAGCCGGAATCCGAACGATCATCGCGTGCCTTCCCCGCGAACGAGTCTATGCCCTTGACGAATCGTAGCCAACGGTGGTGCGGTCGCACGGCGTCTTGTATGTTGGCCGTGGAGAAATTGCGATGATCAGTTGGCAACACATTTCTGTAAGTCCAATCGCAGGCGCGTTGGGCGCCGAAGTTAGCGGCGTTCATCTTGGCGACCTGAACGAGGCCGCCTTCAACGAAGTGCGCGCCGCCTTCGTCGAGCATCAGGTGCTCTTCTTTCGCGACCAGGAAATCACGCGCGACCAGCACAAGGCGTTCGGCCTCCGCTTCGGCACGCTGCAGATCCATCCCTTCCTCCAGCCGCTCAAGGACGAAGGCCATCCCGAGTTCGTCGTGCTGCAAAGCGACGCGAACCATCCGTACCTCGCCGAGGCCTGGCACAGCGACGTGACGTTTATGGACGAGCCGCCGCTCGGCTCGGTGCTGCGATGCGCCGTGGCGCCGGACTTCGGCGGCGACACGATGTGGGCGAGCATGTACGCCGCCTACGAGGCGCTATCCGACAAGATGCAGCGGATGCTTTCGGATCTCGTCGCGATCCACGATACCGCACGAACTTTTTCGCGCACCGGCTATAAGACCGACCATCTCGGCGGCACGCCGTCGCGCGAAGTCTTGTCGGCAGAGCATCCCGTCGTCCGTACTCATCCGGAGAGCGGCCGCAAAGGGCTGTTCGTCAACACGACCTTCACGGCGTCAATCAAGGGAATGAAACCTGCCGAGAGTATGGCTCTGCTCGGCTTCCTCTACCGGCATATCGAGACGCCGGATTTCGCTTGCCGATTTCGATGGCGTCCCAACTCAGTTGCGATGTGGGACAACCGATGCACTCAGCATCGCGTGGTCGCCGACAATCGTCTCGCCAACCGCCGCATGGAACGAATAACAATCAACGGCGACAAACCGTTCTAGGTATCGAGCGACCGGCTAGCCTGCTTTCGCGACGCGATTTGTCTGAATCACCGGCTGCTCAACTTTTCTAAGCCCCACTATCGCGGCAACGAGGCACACGCCTATAAGGATCGACATTCCGCCCGGCCCTGCAAAAAAATATTCCCAGCCGACCGCGCTCATTAGGATCTCAGCGGCAAGGATAGTTACAAGAAAAGGTATTGCCTGCCGCGGCTCTGCTTTACACAGGTTGCCTAGCTGCCAGATCAGAACGGCCAGCACCGCGAATATCACGGTGATGATCAACTCATAGCCTTGATAGAAGTCCCAGTGGCTGCGAGTAACTCCCGCAATCGGGAAACGAAAGGACTGCATCGCAGCAAACACGGCTTGTTCGGCCGGGCCACGACTGGGCGAGTCCATCGAAGCGATCGTGTGAAGCACCGCTCCCAGGCCCTGCAGTGCAGCTCCCACTTTCAACCATGTCCACGGTTTCATGACGTGACCTCCGTCCCGGGAATTCAGCTCATAGCTGCCGCGGCTGCCAGCGCGGTGAAGCGCTCCATGATGATGCTCCAGCCGTCGCTGTAACCCTGACCCTGCTTCTGCATGATCGGGCCCGCTTCCCATCCGCGATGCTCCACCTCGACGCGCGTGCCGGCGCCGTCGGGCGCGAACTTTACTTCGACCTGTGTCTCCGCTTCCCAACTCGGGTCCTTCCATGTGAATGCGACCAGGTGTGGCGGCTTGAACGCAGTGATTCGCCCGACTTCGAATTCGGTGCCGTCGGTGAAGCGCTCGTAGAACCGGCCGCCGACGCGGCCCTCGATAAAAATGTCCTTGGCCTTTTCGCGGCCGAAGCTGAAGCCTTCCTTCAACGGCCACCATTTGCCGATTTCCTGCGTGAAGACCCGGAACACGACTTCCGGTGAGCGCTCCACTCGAATCGCTTTTCGAATCGTCATCGGTTTTCCTCCACGTAGCGTCTGAATGCGTTCAAGGTGACGTCCCAGAACGCCCCTACCTCTTCCAATTTCGTGATCAGTTCCTGAATCGCGATCTGCCCGCGCGGCGCAAGCTCGTAGATTCGCTCGCGCCCCACTTTCTTCACGCGAATCAGGCCGGCGCGCCCGAGCATCCGCGTATGCTTGCAAATGGCGGGACGGCTGATAGCAAATCCGCGCGCCAACTCCCCCGCGCGGCACGGCTTGTCAGCGAGCCGCCGCAGCAATTCCCGGCGAGTGGAATCAGCGAGCGCCCCGATCGTCGCATCGATCTGCATGGAAAACGTGTAACCCAGTGGTTACATATCTGTCAAGTCCATCGTACCCCCATTTCGCCGCGCTTCTCATCATGCAAGAGGACTTGCCGAACCTTCGTTTCATCTCCACATCCGAAGCTTGAAATGCGATCCTTCAAGCGCAAGGTGCGCTCCGCCGTCGATGGCGCCTTTACGACCCATCATGGATGAAGGCAAGCTCCGTCGTTTGTTGCAGAACTGGGAGCTTGGCAGCGTGTCCGAGATCGCCGTGCTGCCAGGAGGGAGCAATTCGCAAACCTGGAAGATCGCGGCGCGACGCGGCGATTTTGTGGCCAAACTTGCCTCGGACACGGCGCCGTTCAAAGGCGGCCTGGAGATCGCAGAACAGTTAGAGCTAGCAGGCTTTTCAGCTGGGCGCCCGATCCGAAGGCATGACGGATCCTTGGTTCTCCGTTCATCCCGGCAGGCGCTCGGCGTCATCGCCTTTGTTCCTGGAACTCCGCTCGATCTGTCACAGTCAGCGGGCATGCATACCTGGGGAGCAACGATGGCGCGGCTTCATAGCGCCTTGCTTCTTATTCCAAATGTCCCAGTAGGCGTACGGCGATGGCCTTGGCGGTGGCTGGACCACAACGCTGACCACGTCAGATCGCGGCCGTGGCTCCGAAGCGCGATCATCAAGGCGGCATCACACGCGCGGAAGTTAACAGACACGCTTACCTTGGGAATCATCCATGGAGACGGCGCACCTGTCATACAAGATTCGGGCACCGGTCGCATTTCCGTTCTCGACTGGGGTGCGGCGATGTGGGGACCACTCCTGTATGACGTCGCTTCGGCCTACTGGTTCTCAGTCATTGAGCCCAAGCTCGACCCTGTGGTTTTCGAGCCGTTCTTAAAAACTTATCGTGATGCGGCGGTTCTTAACGCTCAGGAATGGCACGACCTGCCAGTGTTCATCCGTTTGAGAGGCGCGGTTCAGGGGTTCTACTTTGCGTGGCGATGCGACAACAACATCCAAACCGGACTCAGCTATGCCGGAGAGAACGAGCGGAAACTGGAAGATGTCAGGCAAAAAATTGAGTCGGAGTGACGCACCACAAATGGCGGCTATTTTTCCGCAGCCTGCTGGATAGGCCAGTCAGCGCAGATGACCAACACCGCCTCCAAGTCGCGTCGATTCGGTCGTTCGAGAAGCAAACATCAAAAACTCTGCGAGTCGCTTCGTCGGCTAGGTCATCAAAAAGTTGTTCCCGCCGCCAAGCTAACGTACGCTCCGCTGGAGTGATGGCAGAGTCTTCGCGTAAGTCAAATCCGCTTCCGCCTCAGCCGCGCGGCTTTGCAATTATGCTAACGGCGTCGCTCTTAGTAGCCGGCGTCGATTTCGCGGGACCGCTCTTTTTTTGGGAACCCGCACCGCGACTGGAATTTGTGTTCTTTGTGCTGCTGCCCGCTCTTTGGGGAATATTGCTGCTAGTCGCTTTCTTCCGTTATCGATTTCGAGGACTTTGGTTTTTGCTCGGAGTCCCATTCGTCGTCGGGTGGCCGCTGTTCGCTATAATGCTCGCTTTGGGGGGCATATAGAGAATGCGCAAACGAAACTGAACTCGTAACATCAAAAACTGTAATCGACGTCTTCACAAGTTGGAGATATTCGCGGCTACATGAAGACCGCTCGGGTCGCGATTCTGCGCGGCGCTTCGTCCTGCGGGTCATCGAAAGTTTTTCAGCTGCGGAGCTGACGTGCGGTGCGCTGGGTGGGTCGGGCGTGGGGGGCGGCGGCGCTGTGATATCTGACGTGTTCGATGAATGCGCGCAGTTTGGGTAGGACCTGGCGTTTCCCCGGATAGTAAAGAAAAACCCCCGGCGTGCTGGCGGCATAGCGCGTCAGGACTGCTTTCAGACGGCCTTCAGCGATCGGCGCTTTGGCGATCGGACCGGGCACCTGCGCAAGTCCAAGACCCTGGATTGCTGCTCCGATGAGTGTCGGATAGTCATGCGCGACGAGCGGCCCGGAGACGATTGCCTCGACCTGTTTGTTGCCGTCCACAAACGGCCAGGGAGCAATGGATCCGTTCGAGCGGCGCATGCGCAGGCATGCGTGGCCGCGCAGATCGTCGATGCGCTCCGGCCGCTTGCGCCGCCGTAAATAGTCGGGGCTGCCGACGACCACGAATGGGAACGGCGCCGTCATCCGCACCGCGATCATGTCGGCCGCGACGAATTGGCCCAAACGGATGCCCGCGTCAAAGCCTTGAGCGGCGAGATCGACCAGCTGTTCGCTGGCCGCAATCTCCACCTCGATCTCGGGATAGGCGCGGCTGAAGGATGCGATCAGCGGCTCCAGCAGAACAGGCACCACCGCGCGCGGCACCGAAAGGCGCAACAGTCCAGTCGGCCGTTGTCCGAGTTCGCGCGCCGCTCCGCTCGCGGCGATCAGCTCTTCGAAGGCGGGCCTTGCGCGCGAAAGAAACCGTTCACCCGCTTCGGTCAAGCCGACGCTGCGCGTCGTGCGGATGAAGAGCACCGTGCCAAGGCGCGCCTCAAGCGCGCGTACGGCCTGGCTAATAGCCGACGGCGTCACCTCGAGTTCCCCGGCCGCTCTACGAAAACTGCGGTGCTGGGCAACGCTCAGGAACGCCTGCACACCGTCGAGCGCACCATGCCTGACTGTGAAGTTGCGCTTCATAGCTCATCAACATTATCGCGGATAGTCGATCACCGGAACCGATGGTAAATCTGACGGGCAAGTTGAGATCCGCCTGAAGCTTTGAAGGAATCCCGCCATGACCGCTGTGTTTGATGCACGCGCTGTCGGTGCGCCAGCTGCGCCGCCGCCGCCAATGAACGAAACCAAGGGAGTACGTTATGAACATCTTCACCGGTCCGATTGAAATCCAGATGCTGTGCTGGAGCGTGGTGCTGGGGCTCGCGCAGCTCACCGCCGCCACTTTGGGCAGGCTGGTGGACCAGGGCCTGTCGTACAATATCAGCTCGCGCGATCAGCCGCCGCCATCGGTCAGCGTCATCACCGCGCGCCTGCAGCGCGTCTTCGCCAATTTCCGCGAGAGTTTCGTCTATTTCGCCGTCGCGGTGCTGGTGGTGACGTCCTTAGCCAGAAACAACTCCGGTTCCGCGCTGGGAGCGCAACTTTATTTCTGGTCGCGCCTCGCCTATGTGCCGATCTATGCCGCAGGTATCCCGGTGGCGCGCACCGCAGTGTGGGCCGTGTCCATCGTGGGGCTCGTGATGGTGCTGCAGGCGGCGCTGCGCTAACGCTCGCGTCTATCGGCGATTTCAACTGCGTTCGACGGGAGCATCGGGTTCAGCTAGTTTGAGCGCGGGGGAATCTTCGTGTTCACATTCAGTTCCGCTCGTCGCACAGTGTGGGTATTGGTCGTTTTGCTTACGATGGCGACTGGACTCCTTGCGCATGATGTCGCTAGCGCCGCGGATCTCGCGACCTCGCCTGACGCGAAAAAATCCGACTCGACCGGGACGCTCAAAATCAAACCGGACAAGCACGACTTCGGCAAAGTGATCGTCCCACTGACGAGCGCGCCCGAGACGATAACTGTCACCAACAACTCGAAGTCAGCTTCGGTTGAGTTCGCGAGTATCGTCGCCGCTGCCCCATTCTCAATTCAAAGCGACGGATGCTCGGGGTCGCCGCTAGCCGCTGGCGCTATGTGTCAGATTGCTGTCGTTTTCTCTCCGACCACCACCGGAAAGGTGAAAGACAAAAAGGGACTGATGTTCACCGACTCCGCGAAAAAGAGCCCGCAACACGTTGAACTCTCGGGAGAGGGAGTAATCGGTCCGACGCCAACCGCGACGGCCACGCCGACCTCTACTCTTACGCCGACGCCAACTCTTACGCCTACCGTCACCGTGACGCAGACTCCTACGCCGTCGCCATCTCCGACGCCGACGCTAACGACAGCCGCGACACCTTCGATCTCTGCGACGCCTACCTTTACAGCTACTGTCACGATGACGCCGACGTCTCAGTTCACGCCGACACCGACTGTAACCAGGACCAGCACTCCATCGCCAACCTGCACCATACGTGCCTCGGCGACTCCGAGTATCGCGCATCTCGTTTTGATCACGGGCGGTCAAGCTTCCAATGGAACTCCACTGAGCAGCGCGGAAATCTTCGACCCGGTCACGAATATTTTCACGCTCACATCGGTAGCGATGCATGATGCCCGGTACAGCCAGGCTGCAGCGGCGGTCAATATCAGCGGAGAAGCCGCGGTCGTGGTGACGGGCGGCGTCGATCCGACGGGCGTCGCGCAATCTACCGAGACCTTCACCGGCGTCACATTTGCCACTGGCCCGAGCATGACCGACTCGCGCGAGGGTCACACGGCAACAGCGTTCCAGGATGACTCCACCAACGTGCTAATCGCGGGCGGGCAGGACAGTGACGGCACCGTCCTAAACACAGCCGAGATCTCAAATGGATCGTCTACTTCCGCTACCAGTCCAATGAACGCGGCTCGTGTAAACTTTGCCACCGTGCTGTTAGCAGTGCCGCTCTCCAGCACGTGCCCGGCAGACGCTGTGGTCACGGGCGGGTCGAACGGGACAGCCCCGCTGCAAACTGCGGAGTTGTTCAACCCCGCCAGCAAGACCTTTACTCTGACCGATGATGCTTCGCTGGGCGGCAGTCAGATGAATGCGGCGCGCGCGTTCCATACGGCGACGCTGCTGCCTAACTCTGGAGAGTTCCTGGTGGCGGGCGGCGAAGGCGGCGCCGGAGTTTCACTGGCGAGTGCAGAAATCTTCAACGCGGCGACAAACAAATTCACATTGACGACCACACTCGGTGGAACGGACATGACCGTTGCGCGCCAAAAGCATACGGCCACAGCATTTGGCGGGACGATGGTCTTGATTGCGGGAGGCCTCGACAGTTCCGGCAACGCGCTGGCTAGTGCGGAGGTGTTCGACCTCTCGACGGATTCGTTCACGGCGGTCGGATCGATGCATAGCGCGAGATTCAATCATGCGGCCTCGATACTTCCGAGCGGCAAGGTGCTTATCACCGGCGGTGAAGATGGAAGCGGAAATACTCTCAACACTGCCGAGATTTTCGATCCGGTGATGAACACCTTCACCCTGACTACCGATGCCTCGCTCGGCGGCAACAACATGAACGTCGCGCGGAAGCTGCACACGGCAAGCGCGTACTAGCGGCTGGAAGCGGCCGCCAAATACAAGCCCGCAGTCGCAATTGTCAAGCGGCCGCACGAGCGTTCACCGGAAATCGGAATCTGGTAGGCTCTTAATATTGATCGCAAATTTGCTGAGAGCGCGATCTCTTATGTTGAGAGGAGAGGCCATGATCAAACCGACGTTGATAGCGGTCGCCGCTGTTTTTCTGATCGCGAACAATTCTTCGCCGTCATCCGCGAGCGCCGAAAACGCGCCCGCAGGTCCCAGCGTAGTCTCCAGCGCGGAAGCTCCCCTCACGAAGGCGGCGACCAGTCTGTCCCTGGACCTGGGTCCGAACGGACAAACTGCGCAGATCGCCATCGCGGACGTTTTAACTTACGGCGGCGCGCAGCCGACGATTACCCCGCCGGACGGGTGGCAGTTGATCCGCGATGACTCAACTGCAACGACCAGGCAGTCCCTTTATTGGCATGCGATCGGGCGCAACGACTCCAATACGGCGAGCTGGACGTTCAGCGACCCGGTTGATGCGCAAGGCGCGATCGTGTTGCTGAACGATGTGGCAGCAGACTCCCCGGTGGATATGAGCAGCGGCAATACCGGCGGCCCCAGCGACGGAACGGTGTCGGCCAAATCCGTCGCGACGGCAAGCGACGGCGAACTCATTCTAACTTTCAACGCGACTGATTTCGGTGCCTACCGTCCCACCGCGTGCACTGACTGCAGCGGACTGAGACCAAAACTGCCGGACAGCACGGGCGTAGTCCTGAATCACGAATCCACCGCGCTCGAATATTGGATTCTGTCGAACTATCAAAGTGAGAGGGGAGACACCGAGGTTCAGGTCAGCTACGTTCCGCAGTTTTTCAACTGGGTAGCTGCGCAGGTAGCGATCAGGTGAGGCGCGCCCTCAGACTCGTCCATGCCCATTAAGAAGGTCGTGGTCGTCGGCGCGGGGATGGCCGGGCTGGCCGCCGCGTATCGGCTGCGGAAGGCCGGCGTTGACGTGACAGTGCTCGAGTCTGCCGGTCATGTCGGCGGCAGAGTCGGCACCGAGACGCGCGACGGATACTTGATCGAGCGCGGTGCGCAGCTGATCACCAGCACCTACCGCAACGCGCTTGGCCTGGTGAAGGAATTGGGCCTCGAGGCGGAACTGCGGCCGACGAGCCCGTGGATGGCGATCGTCAAGGACGGCAAGCCGCGGCGGATGCCTTCGGGCATGATGTTCCCAATTTACGCACTCACGTCGGGACTCGTCAGCATCCCAGACCTCGCGCGCTTCATCCGGCATACGACGAAGCTCAAGTGGCCACCGGTCGACAACTACGCGGCGTGGGCCGAGTACGACGATATGGATACCGCCCGATGGTGCGCGCCGCGGATGGGCCGCGCTACCGATTATCTCGTCGAGCCGCTCATCGCGGGCGGCCTGCTCTGCGTGATGGAAGAAACGTCGCGGGCCGCGACGCTGGCGACGCTCGCGCTCACCGACAATGGACGCGGCAAGGAGATGAGCCTCAGCCGTGGCCTCGGATCGTTTCCCGAAGCGCTCGCGTCGAAGGTCGATGTCCGCCTGGAATCGCCAGTGCAGTCGATCGAGGTTCGCGACGACGGCGCCGTCGTGCAGTTGCAGGGCGAACAGATGCGCGCCGACCATATCGTGCTCGCGGCGACGGCGCCGATCGCGGCGCGGCTCTATCGCAGCGCTGACGAAGTTGAACGCCGCCTGCTCGCGACGGAGTACGCGACGGGGATCAAGATTGGTATCGCCACCAGCCGCCATTGGCGCAACGAACCGGGGCTGAAGGATGTATGGGGATTCCTGATCCCGCGTCCCGACCGTCAACT
>Ga0210383_10001119_pt1 | contig 24717 bp, 49 predicted proteins | sample IncBWC14OmetaG_FD_160072 | JGI IMG/M metagenome (GOLD analysis project Ga0210383, IMG submission 160072) | Forest soil microbial communities from Barre Woods Harvard Forest LTER site, Petersham, Massachusetts, United States - Inc-BW-C-14-O ... | reverse complement strand
AGATCGGAACGTTTCACCTCAGTCGTCGTCGTCGTCGTCGTCGTCGTCGTCGTTCCACCGCTCGCCCGCGATGCTGGGGTCGAACCAGTCTGGCGCGGTGCGGGGAAGCGGGATGTCGCGGTAGCCGCTGCCGCCTTCGATGGTTGCGGCCGGGTAGGCGTCTTTCGCTCCTGCCTCGCTGGTGAACCCGCCGTCCAGGAAACGCCGTCGTTCCTGGCCGGCCCGTACCGACCCTTCCGGGTACACGTCGTAGACGTAGACGGCAAACTCGCCGTCACGTCTGTACTCGGCGCCGCGCTCGGGCTCGATCCGCATGTCTTCCATGGCTGTCTCCTGTCCGGTCAGCGGTGCAGCGGGCACGGGCCGGCGTGGACGATCGTGCCGGCGACCCGGTCCAGGCGGCCGTTGCACTTGACGACGTGCTCGGTGTGGTCGGCGTCCATGTTGGCTTCCTCGGTGACACAGTCGTAGCCGATGATTCCGTGGTTGCAGCCGTCGTCCGCCTGCTCGCCGAATTCATCGGTGATCGTGTAGCTGAAGCACTCGCCGTTGACGTACATGCCGTACTGCTCGACGTCAGACGTGATCAGCTTCCGCGCCTCGGCCAGCTGGTCGTCGGAGCCGGCCCATTCGGTGCCCCGGCAGTCTGCCCAGATCTTCGCGTCGATCCAGGCAAAGCCGACGATGCCGGAATCCCATTCGCCCGGGTCCTCGAAGAACGGGTTGCCCGCGGACGGCTCGACGGTCCGGAAGGCCAGGCCGCTGTGGTCGATCATGTAGACCGCCATGAGGTACAGCGCGTCGTGGTCGCTGCGCAGGTGCGCGGCCATGTCCGCCCATCCCTCGTAGTCGTCCGGGTTCAGGTCGGCGTCGTTCGGGAAGGTGTACTTTCTGTGAAACAGGGCCAGCCGGGCACCGGGGCTCTCGTCCTCACGCGGCGACGGGCAGTCCGGGTCGTAGCTGATGGTGACGGTGAACCCGTTGCGCTGGTAGCGCTCCACGATGTCACTCATGATCGTTTGTCTCCTGTCTTAGCGGCCTGGCTCCTCAGCGCGGGCAGGCCATCTCCCGCGGACGTCCCGACTCTCCGACCGGTCGGAACGTTTCGCCTCGCAGGGGGTCTCAGAGCTGCACAGCCGCGATTTCGCGGCGGACGTCGGAGATCCCGCCATGCTCGTACCGTTCCCGCTCGTTTGCGGCGAGCAGCGTTTCCAGTCCTCCGGCAACAGTGCCCGCGATGGTCCCGCCCCGGTCTGTGTGTACGCCGGCTTTGCGAAGCTGCGCCCGGCTGAAGGTGCGGCGGTAGGCCTGGATCGTCCTGACCGTCCATTCAATCGTGACCGGGTCGGGGTTGCCGGGCAGCAGTACCGTGGTCTCGGTCGGCACGTCGGCCCGGTTGGCGTGACGCGCGTACAGCCGCCCGTCCGTGCCGGCCCGCAGCTGCACCGCTCCGCGGCGTTCCAGTGACCGCAGCGTGATCTTGAGCGCCGCCGCGGAGGTGTGCGGCAGGTCCGGCCCGTAGCCGGTCGTCGCCAGGCCGGTCAGCAGCCAGCCGTCCGCTTCCGCGGATACCCACCCGTCGCGCATCGGCGCCAGTTCCAGCGCCCAGCTCACCGCCCGCCCGCTCTTACTCAGGCCGTGAAGGTCCATTCCCATAGTGCTGTCTCCTGTCGTAGTTGACCTGGCATCATCAGCGCGGGGAGGTCAGCCCCCGCGGACGTCCCGACTCTCCGACCGGTCGGAACGTTTCGCCTTAGTGCTTCAGGTAGCCGAGGAAGTCCGCCGGCGTGATCACGCCCGCGAGCAGCACTTCGGCTGGGGTTCGCGGGTCGGTGATCCCGCCGATGCCGGGCGGGTACGTCCGGTCAAAGGCCAGGAAGCCAAGCGCCCACAGCAGCACCGCGCGGGCCGGCGTCATGGGCGGTACGGCTGGCCTGCTCACCATGGTCTTGTGGGTGGCTGTGGCGCCGCACTCCCGGCAGGTCCAGATGTTGCAGAAGTTGGAGACCTCCCAGCTTTGCGTGCTGGCCGGAACGTGCGCCTGGCACCAGAGCAGGTCAATTCTGGCGGCTAGCTTCGCCGCCTGTTCTGCTACCTGCGCGGCTGTCAGCGTGGTCATCAGCGGGCATAATCGGAGAGGAAGTTGCTCGTGCCCCGGCGGGCGATCGCGCACGGCTGGAGCATCCCGACCGAAGCGAACTTGCCGGTCGTGGTTATGAAGCCCACGCGGATCGTGTTCATCGTCGGTGCGGTGAACGAGGCCATCTCGGCGACCTCGTACTCGGCGTGGTGGATGACGCTCGGGTCGTCCCGGTCTTTCCACCCGGACATCACCAGGTCACCTGGCCGGATGTCCATGGCGCACGCACCCCAGACCTTCCAGTAGGCTTCGGTACCCGGCTCGATCGCGCCCTGGCTGTTCAGCCGCGCGGTCACCGGGCCGGGTACGTCGTAGGGTGAGGTGTCGGTCATAATCGTGTCTCCTGTCGTCAGTGACCTGGCATCTTCAGCACGGGGCGGTCAGTTCCCGCGGACGGGCCAGGGTGCGGCCCGTTTCGCCTTAGCGCCCGGCCCACTTGCGCAGCCGTGCGGCCATCCGCTTGTCTTCTGGCGGAACCGGCCAGTTCTCCGACCGGTCGTACCGCATTACCTCCTCAGCGATGCGGCGCGCCATCTCGGGCATCGTGCCCGCCCGGACAGCCAGGTCGGCCAGCGCGCCGCGCTTGTTCACGGCCTGGTCCGGGCCGCCGAAGTAGTGGCCGGCGTTGTAGGCCAGCCGCCCTGCCTGGCTGCCGTCCATCTTGTACGCTTCCCAGGTCACCCACTGGTTGTCGGCGGTGCTCTCGGCCGCGACCCACCAGCTGGCCAGCAGGCCGCTCCCGGCCGGGTGACCGGGCATGACCGCGCGCACGGTGTAGCTGACATTGCGCGTCACGTCGGGCACGGGCGGGGCCATGGTCCGGGCGGCCTGATCGGCCTCGGCGGCCAAGCGTCCGGTTTCGCCATCGGGTAGCGGTGCAAGCCCGGCCCGGACGGCTATCTCCAGCTCGCGGTAGAACTCGTCACCCGTTCCGTAAGGGCTGGGCGGGCTCTCCAGGTCGGCCAGGATCGCGCGCAGGTCGCGGATGTGCTTGCCCGTACCGGACGACTGGGTGGTTTCGGTCATGGTGCTGTCTCCTGTGTTCTGGTGGTAGCAGATGCAGCCTGGGTTGCTGCCGCGCTGGTGGCCGCCCATGCCCTGGCACAAGTCCGGGTGCAGTGTGTGCACGAGGATGTTCGCGCGGGCCTCGTCGCTGAGATTGCCTGTGGCGAGGTCCAGCAGGTCACCTACGATGCCCTGAGCCATGTGGCGGTCGTCACTGTTGCCGGGTATCAGAGCGAGCAGCTGCTGCTCCAGTACGCGCATGGCATCGGCTGTATCGTCCGGTCCGGTGACTGGCATGATCGTGTCTCCTGTCTTAGCGGCCTGGCTCCTCAGCGCAGGTAGGCCGTTCCCCGCGGACGTCCCGGCCGATCTTCCGACCGGTGGGACGTTTCGCCTCACTCAGGCAGCTTGCGCCTGGCCGGGCTCGGTGGCCTGCGCCCACGGCGAGCCGGTCTCCCGGGTCCGGCGCTCCTGCGTGCTGCGCAGGTTCTCAGGTGATGCCATCACCGGGGTCTTGGAGAGACCGCGCCTGGCAAGGCGCTGGGGGTAGCGGCTGCGGGCGCGGGCCGGGTGCCTGGTGTTGTGCTTGCGTGCCATGATCCTGTCTCCTGTTCAATAGCGGCCTGGCTCCTCAGCGCGGGGCGGCCATGTCCCGCGGACGTTCCGGCCGGCCGGAACGTTTCGCCTCAGACGGGGAATTCATCCAGGTACGGCCATGGTCTCAGTCGTCGTCCGTGTCGTAGTCCGGGCTCGGCGGCCCGGCGGTCACGCCGAGGAGCCGGGCGATGGTCTCACGCACGCTGTAGAGCGCGTCATGCTCGGCGTCATTGGAGTCGCCGCCTAGCGCCTCATCCGCCTCGTTCAGCGCGTCCCTGAGCTGGTCCCGCCAGTCATCGGCAGGTGGCTGGGGCAGGTCCGTGTCTTCCGCGAGCGTCACCGGGTCGGTTTCGACCAGGTGCGCGCCCCCTCGCATGGCAACGCACCGTAGTCCGTATGTCACGTCCGGCGCGACGTCGCGGGTCGTCTCCCAGCCGCCGGCACCGCCGTCCGCGAGGGTGTCCAGCGCGTTCGCCGCGTTCCTCGCCGCGTCCAGGCCGGCCGCCGTCGTTACCGTGTACGTGGCCACGGCCAGCTGATCGTACTTGTACTCAACCCGGTCCGGGCTTACTTCTGTCATGCCTGTCTCCTGTTCATAGCGGCCTGGCTCCTCAGCGCGGGGTGGCCATGCCCTCCGCGGACGTCCCGACCCTCCGACCGGTCGGAACGTTTCGCCTCACTCAGACCCGGGCGGGCGCACGCGCCGCGTTGCCGGGTTGTACCAGGGCGGGCGCCAGTCGGCCGGTTCCGGTTCGCCCCCGCCTGCCCGGCTGCGCCGGCGCCCTGCCGCGCGTGCGGCTCTGCGCTTGCTGACCTGGACCTGCTGTTGCGCGGCCATCAGATGACCGGGGGCAGCTGCGCGACCCGCCGCATGTCCGCGACGGCTGCGGCGATCCGCTCGGGCGTGAGCGGCCAGTCTCCAGCCGTCTCGGTTACCGGCTGGGGGGTCCTGGCGCGCCGGAGCGTGATCAGGTCGTGCGCGTCGCTGGCGTGGCCGTACCAGCGTGAGCCGTCCGGAGCGACCGCGCGGACGTCGATCCTCCGGTAGTCCCCGCCGTAGGGCATCCGGATCCGGCGCGATACCGTGCGGTTCGTGACCCGGGCCAGCTCTCCGCCTGTCCAGGTGGTGAACGTGCGGTGGTTGCCGGTCACGTAGCCGGTGAATACGTCGGAGCTGGCCATGAACGAGCGTTCCCACTCATCCATGCACGGGTAGCACAGCGTGTAGCCGGCCAGGATCGCGAAACCAGCCGCAACCCCGCTGGCCGGGCGTGCCCGGTGCCCGCAGTTGAGCAGGTCCGTGGCGGGAACCGGGTCTTCGATCCGGCCGGTCTCGGTGAACATCTGGCCGTCATGAACGATCGGGTAAGGCATGTCCGTCTCCTGTAGCTCGTGACCTGGCATCGTCAGCGCGGGGAGGTCAGCTCCCGCGGACGTCCCGGCCGATCCTCCGGCCAGCCGGAACGTTTCGCCTTACCACCAGCCGATCGGCTCCGGGTGGTCCAGTTCCTCCTGGGAGGGAGGCACCGGGTGATTGACCGGGTGCCCGTCCTGGTCCAGCTCCGGGTCAGGGTCCTCGTAGACCTCTTGCTTCCGGGGCCGGGCGGCCAGGTCGTCCGGACCGTAGCCGGGCTTGTCGGCGGTACCGGCGGCGCGCTCAGCGTCGGTCCGCAGCCCCGGCCCGTCACGGGTGTCGATGTCGTCCACGGTTCAGCGCCGTTCTTTGATCTCGGGGTTCATGCTGCCGCCGGCCCGGTCGGCCAGCATGGCGGCGATGGCCGCGTTCAGTTCGGGCCGGGTGGATTCCTCGATCCGCTTGGGCAGGTACCCGCGACGGCGGGCGGCGTCTTCCGGGGTGGTGGTGCGTTCCTCGGCCGGGTCACCGATGTAGAACCGCTGCATCGCCACCGGCGTGTCCAGCAGCCCGGTGATACTGCTGTGCAGCTCAGCCAGCTCGGCGCGGGTCCACCAGCCGTTCGCGACGGGGGAAACCTTGACCTTGAATTCCGGGTCGCCCGGACCGGCGATCAGGTCAGCGTCCTTGATCAGCTCGGCCTCGGTCACCTGGCGGACCTGGATAGCGGCCGGCTTGTTCTTGTATTTCATGGTGCCTGTCTCCTGTTCATAGCGGCCTGGCTCCTCAGCGCGGGCAGGCCATGTCCCCGCGGACGCGCGACCGGAGCCGCACGTTTCGCCTTCAGCGCTTGTAGTAACCCGTGAACCAGCCGTCGCCGTGCGTGTCGTCGCGGCTGCAATACTCCTGCGCGTCGGCGATCGTGAAACCGTCGCCGAGCGAGATCTTGTCCTGCTGGAACCGGAACAGGACCAGCTCCGCGGTCTCGCCGGAGTCGTCCTCATCCTGTTCCGGCAGCTCGGGCAGGCCGAACTGATCGATCGCGTTCTGTACTTCCTGCGCGGGGAATCTCATGTCTGTCTCCTGTCATAGCGGCCTGGCTCCTCAGCGCGGGGGTGGCCATCACCCGCGGACGTCCCGACCCTCCGACCGGTCGGAACGTTTCGCCTGTTACCAGCCTTCGGGCAGCTTGCTCGCTTCGCCCGGCATGACTTCGATGGCGAAGCCCAGCGCGCGGATCCCGCGAACCGTGGCCAGCGTGAGCGTCTTGTGCCCGGAGATCTGCGCGAATGTGCGCGCGGCGTCGTTGGCCGGGTCGACCAGGTCGTTGCCGTACTTGTTGCGGACCGTCACCCGTACGGTCAGCGCGCCGGCTAGCGCGGCGATGTCTTCCGGGTATACGACGTCCTGGCTGGCGTCGGACATGATGACGGCCAGCATGCCCTGGATGTCCCGGGGGTTACCGGTCATGTCTCCTCCTACCGGCCGGTACGGACCGGGACGTGATCCTCATGGCCGTCGTCCAGGTGCACGAACTCATCCGCGCGCCCGCTGATGCCGGTGCGGTCCAGCGGGGCCTGGCACACGGCGCAGATCTCGCGGACGACCAGGTCGTAGCAGGTCATGTAGGACTCGCTGCCGTTCGGCCCGCCGGTCTGGACCTTGCCGGTGCGGTGGCCGTCCGGGGCGCGGGTCGCGGCCCAGAACGTGGTGTCTTCGCCGCGGAAACTGGTCACGGTGTCGCCGCGCTGCACTTCGGTCCCGTCGCTCTCGCGGTAAGCCTTCAGCGTCATGTCTGTCTCCTGTCTTAGCGGCCTGGCTCCTCAGCGCGGGGCGGCCATCACCCGCGGACGTCCCGACTCTCCGACCAGTCGGAACGTTTCGCCTCACTCAGACTCTGACTAAGACTCGTCTTCGTCGTGCGTGTTACCGTCACCGGCGCTGGTGCCGGGGATCACGTACTCCCGGCAGCGGGCGCACCAGACCTGCCCGTCGTCTTCGGCGTCTTCCGGCCGGAAGTCCGGGCCGGCGTGGTCGTGGTTCCGGACCGCGCACGGGCAGCCGTTCTCATCCTCGGAGTAGCACTCGTTCTCTGACGGGTGCGCCCGGCTCCATTCCAGGTCCGAGTGATGCTCATCGTCCAGCACCGGGTAGTACTCCAGCGCGGCGATGATCCTCCGCAGCTCCCGCAGGGCCAGCGCGTCATCCGCGCGGACCAGCAGGGTCTCGATGACGCCGCCCGGCCATGCGTCGTACCGGGTCGCTGTCCCGCCGGCCAGGTAGGACGGTCCCGGGTATACCGTGCCGTCGGCCGCGGTCCAGTCCGGCCACTGACGGCGCGCAGCAAAGCCGCTCGCCTCGTTCAGCAGGCGCTCGGCCACCTCGTAGTTGGAATCGTCCCGCGCGTCCTGCGACCGGTCGCTGTGCGAGATCGGCGCGACCAGCCACAGCGCCGGGTCTTCGCGCGAGTCGTGGCGGGTCAGCCAGTCGCGGTCCCGCTCGTCGCCGTGCGCGCGGAGCTTGGCGGTAAACTCGCCCAGCTCGCTGGCTGCTATCCGCTGGATCCGTCTGGTACGTGCTCCTGTACCCATGGTGTGTCTCCTCATCTGTGACCTGGCATCTTCAGTGCGGGGAGGTCAGCTCCCGCAGACGCCGGCTACCTCGGGCCGGCGTTTCGCCTGTACGGATAGGGCGGGGGTCCGGCGCGCTGCGACACTCAGCCAGGCGGGCGGGTTGTCTCAGTGACCTGTCCTTCAGTTCGCGGACAGCGGCGTAACGATGCGATGGTTAGCGGCCTAAACGCATGTCTGTCTCCTGTAGCTGGTGACCTGGCATCTTCAGCGCGAGGCGGTCAGCTCTCGCGGACGTTCCGGCCGGCCGGAACGTTTCGCCTTACTCAGACCCGGCCAAGAGCTGCCGCGCTGTCTTGCCGGCGAGCGCAGGGATGGGTGCGTCCAGCTGTTCCTCGGTGAGCAGGTTGCGGATCACGGTCAGTGCGTCCCGGGAGATGCTGCGCGACTCCTCCAGCGTCGGCGCGCCCGGTACCGGCTGGCCCAGGGACGTCGCCCCCGGACGCTCGTGCCCGGTTGCGCGGATCATCTCCGTGATCGCCGCGACCTGCGACATGGGCGCGTCCCAGTAATCGGAGTGCCCGGTGACCGTCGGCCGGCCGTCGTCGTTGCGCACGCGGGCGGTGCCGAAACGGGGCTCCCCGGATGGCCAGTGCCCTGCGACTACGACGCAGTCGTATTCGCTTGGCGTCTCGTTGTTCTTGTGGGAGTCCACTGGGATGGCCGCGATGACGGGCACCTGGCCCGCGCGGGCTGGTACTGGGCCGGGCTTGCTGGCCGGCGTCCACACCGGGCCGTTAGCGGTGCCGGCCACCGTCCCGAGATGAACGGCCCGGTCGGTGTCGGTGGCGTGGCTGCCCTTGGTCATGTACACGTCAAACTCGTCCTGCTTGCCGTCTGCGCCGCGCTCCCGCGCCGTGACCGTGACGCCGGCATCCCAGCCGCGCGTGTGCACGCCGTCACCGGCCCGGATGCCGCCGCCGCCCTTGCCGCCGCGCGTGTTGGTGAAGCTGGTAACAAACCTCATGATGCTGTCTCCTCGTTTCGTGGCCTGGCTCCTCAGCGCGGGTCAGCCATCTCCCCGCGGACGTCCCGACCCTCCGACTGGTCGGAACGTTTCGCCCTAGATCAGCTCGATGGTGAAGTCTTCCGGCAGGCGCTCGCCGCCGACCGGGTACCGGCCGCTCTCGTGGCTGGTCGCGTTGTGGTACGCCGACCGGATGGCATCGCGGACCTGCGAGTCAGCCAGGATCAGGGTCCGGGACTGCGACGTGGCGGCGTCCACGATGGCCTGCGACTCGAACCCGGTCCGGGTGTCGCGGCAGTCTACGAGGCACGGTCCCGGCTGGGTGATGACGAACCACCGCCGGTTGTGGACCCGTACGGAAAAGGTGATCATGGTGCCTTCTCGCATTCGCCGGCGTGCGGGATGTACGAGCTGTGCGGTGGCGGCCCGATGTACTCCTGCCAGTAGCCGCCGCCGCATTCAGTGCAGGGGGTCTGGCCGGCCTGGTTGTAGTCATCCGGGGTTGCTGCCCGGGTGGCTCGCGCGGTGGTGATGTTGAAGCTGAACAGTTCGCGCGGCCGGTCGCTGCTTGCTCCGTGGATGATGTATCCCTCGTAGTTGCCGCGCTGGCCAGGCTGGGTGGCCACCAGGATTTCCCGGTCTCCGTGCAAGGTGCCTTCGATGACCACCTCGCCGGCTGCTATGCCCCTTCGCCAGTCATTCTTGGTCCCCGCCCATGCCTCGTAGCAGTCACGGTGCGCGCTGCTGTAAACGTGACTGCCGGGATTAAGCGGGTCCGGGTCGGGGCTCCTGACCCAGACGCCATCGGCCCGGATGGTCCGGCCCCCGCGCTCCGTGTGCAGGCAGCCGCCGTGAGCGACGCAGACGTACTGGCCAAGCTCGCTGGCCTTCATCGGCTGCGCTTCCATGGCGCTCATGACTCCAGCCACCTCCGGGTACTGATGCGGTCAAACTCGATCCGCGTCTTCACGTTCGGGTTGAGTGTGTGGACCGTGCGGACGCCGTTCTCCTCGGTGATGAGGGCCAGCGTGTACCTGCCGTTGCTCATCGCTGCCGTGGCCGCGACCGGGCTGTCCGGGGGCCAGTCGCCTTCGCCCATGCCGTCGCGGTAGTCGTCGCTCAGGTGCTCGCCGTGCGATTCGGTGCGGTACTCGCCGGTAATCCGGGTGAATCCGGCTGTCCCGGCCGCCGGCAGCTCGTTTTCCAGGGCCAGCCCGCGCTCGTTCAGCCAGCGGTCCAGCCCGGCCCGGGTGGCGAACGCCGTGTGCGCTGTACCTCCGTAGCTGGTCACGGTGAACCAGTAGCCGCACGTTCTCTCGTGAAACTCCGGTGTCAGCGACGTCGCGTACAGCGTGTCGTAAACCTGCCTGTGATTCATTGTGATTGTCTCCTGATCTGTAAGTGGCCTGGCTCCTCAGCGCGGGTCAGCCATCTCCCCGCGGACGTCCCGGCCAGCCGGACTCTCCGACCGGTCGGAACGTTTCGCTATGGTCAGTCCGCAGCCTCGATGGTGAACCGGAATGCCTGGCTGTTCTTCAGCTTGACCGTGAACACGGCGAGCCCTACGCCGCTGGTGCCCACCGGGCCGATCCCTGCGACGTACTTGTGCTGGCTGATCCGCCTTGCCGCGTCGGCTGCCACCGCCGCAGCGCTGATCCTGTTCTCATTGTCGCCGGCGGCCCGGTGGTCCTGCTGCCCGCGCAGTTTTTCGCCGTACGCGGTACCAGCCTGGCGAGCGGCGAGCTGCTTTGCCGGGATGTTCCCGAACTCGTACTCGTTGTCGATGTCCGCGACCCATTGCGGGCGCGTCTCTATGTGACGGACCTTCCCGGCCGGGTCAAGGCCGTGCAGCATGCCGAGCAGGTACGCGGTCGCCTGACGCGCGCCGTAGTAGGTGCTGGTCATCGACTCGGCCATCACGTAGTGCGTCCGGCCGTCACCGGGGTGATTGATGCCCTGGACGGGCGCGAAGCCGGTCAGCCCCTCGACCTCACGGGCCAGGCGTTCAACAGTGGTCTGGGTAATCCTCATAGGTGCTGTCTCCTGATCTCGGGCTGGCCTGGCTCCTCAGCGCGGGTAGGCCATCTCTCCGCGGACGTCCCGACTCTCCGACCGGTCGGAACGTTTCGCCTCACTCGGACTCGTCTTCGCCGTCATCGTCGTACGAGGGGAAGCCGGGCACCAGCGCGGACGCGTCGGCCCGGTCGATCGCGGTGATCGCTTCGGCCCGGGTCATCCCGCGCCCGCTGACCACGTAGATGTTTTCTTCCCGGCCGTCCCCTATCGGGTTGTCGTCGCCTAGCGGGTCGCCGCCCGGACGCTTGAAGGTAACGCCCTTCGCATCAGACCGCCAGGTGAACGTCTCACAGTCCAGCTCAATGCTGGTGGACACGATGTAGTGCTGGCCGGTGTCGGTCCGCTGGACCAGCGCGACTTTGTTCACCCCGGGCGGCCAGGCGTCGCTGTCCACGATCACGGTGCGGGTGAGCGTGCCGGCCGGCGGGTCGGTGATCGCCTGCTCGAACCACAGCGCACGCTTGCGCGCGGCGATCTGCTCGCGCACGTCATAGGTGATCGCGCGGGCCAGCCGGTCTAGCGCGTCCGTGTCGGCTTGGCTCAGGTGGGCGATCACGGCGTCATGGCGGGTCAGCGACGCGGTCAGCGCGTCAGCCAGCCCGGCAATGGTGATGGGCATGTCTGTCTCCTCAGCTTTGACCTGGCATCTTCAGCGCGGGGGAGGTCAGCCCCCCTGCGGACGTCCCGGCCAGCTGCCCGGCCGGCCGGAACGTTTCGCCTTACCAGCCGTTATTCGCGATGATCTGCTCGGCTGTCTTGACCTGGTTGCCGTAGCTGCTCAGCGGCGGCCGGGGCGGTACCTGGTCGGGGGTTCTGCTTGCCTGACGGGGCATGTTTGCTGTCTCCTGATCGTGTGCTGGCCTGGCTCCTCAGCGCGGGGCGGCCATCACCCGCGGACGTTCCGACCCTCCGACCGGTCGGAACGTTTCGCCTCACTCAGACTCTGACTCAGACTCTCATTGGTGCCTGTTCAGAGCGTGCGGCTGGCGTGCCATCTCGGACCCCAGGTGCCATGCGTCCGGGGTACCTGGCTGACGCCGGTTTCGGTTGTGCAGTCTTCCCGGCCGATGGCGCCGCAGGTACGGCACCCGTATTCGGCACGGGCCTGCTCGGTGTACTCGGGGCGGCCGGACACCGGCTGGATGCGCTCAGCTGCCGCGTCCAGCACGACGTGCAGCCGGGCCAGGTCGGCCGGGCTCAGCATGGCCTGGAAGCGTCCCTGAGCGCCATCAGGGACCGCGTTCCGTGCTTCCACGTCCTGCCAGGCCACCTGAGCCAGCTCCCGGACCAGCGTCAGCACCGCGTGGATCAGCTCGCCCGCGCCAGGCTCCAGCGTGGCTACCGGCAGCATCGTCCGCAGCGCGCAGAGGTTCTGCTGCCGGCAGGCCCAGTTCTGCTGTACCTCGGGGGGGCCGGTCAGCTGGAAGTGCGCGGCCGGGCCGGTCACGTGACAGTACACGCAGGTCACCGTATCGGGGGTCCACGCTGCCGCCACCGCGCGCCTGGCATAGTCGCGGGCTCGCATCGCACGCCCGTAATCGGTCTCGCCGGGGGTCACGTCCATCGTGTCCATGGCCTGCGTCCACGCTTCCAGCGCTACCAGGTCGGCCGGGTCGACGCCGACTCGGACCATCAGCTGGTCGTCTTCCCGGTCGGCCTCCCAGGCTTCGCGCTCGGCCGGGTCGGCCGGGTCGATGCCCTCATCCCGCATTTGCTGGTTGCGCTCCTCGCCGGCGTGCAATGCGGCCAGCTGCTCTGACGTCCAGTCGCTCATGCCGTCGCCCCGCCCCGCTCGGCGCGCACCGCGCTGGCCAGCTGGCGCAGTGCCCGCAGTTCCCGGAGGTTGGCGGCCGGCGTGCTGTTCGCGCCGTAGTGCCGTGCGGTGGTGGACAGGAACGCCAGGTCGGCGGTCTTGATCGCGTCCACGGCAGCCAGAGCGCTGGCCACAGTGTCCGGGGCGGTCCCGGTCCGGGGCTCGCGCAGCTGGGCCATCGCCTCGTCATACGCGGCCTGGCCGGTCGTAGTGGTTCCGTCTTTCATGGTGTCTCCTCATCTGTGACCTGGCATCTTCAGCGCGAGGCGGTCAGCTCTCGCGGACGTTCCGGCCAGTTGCTCCCACTGGCCGGAACGTTTCGCCCGGTGATCAGTCGTGCACCTTGAATGACGGGGTGCAGTACTGCGCGCAGCGCGCCAGGAAGGCAGCCCGCGCCTGGTCCCGCTCCGCCTCGGGGTAGAAATGCGGGTGACGGAGGTTGTCATCCGACACGGGCAGCGTCCGGTCGCTGTTGGCTACCATCACCCGGCCGTCCTTGTGCATGGCGTAGATCCACCGTGACCGGCCGCCGCTGGAATGGTCCTCGAAGACGGACAGGACCTTGAACCCGCCCTGCAACCGGTCAGTGTGCGGTTCCGGGCGCGGCTGGTTGCCTACGTGGTCCGGGCGGGGCGCGGTCAGTTCGCCCGTGTGCTCGCGGAACAGGGCGAGCGCCTGGCAGATGGCCGTCCGCTGAGTTACGGACATGATGTCGTCCGGGTCCTCTGTGCCGTAGTGATCCCACCACTTGCCGGCGGTCATGATGACCGCCTCGTCGCCCGTGATACGGTCCGGGCGCGGCTGGTTCAGCATGCCGCGCGGGTCATCCCCGTCCAGCACGCGGGTCATGACCGACTCGACGTCGCCGTGCTCGGTCCGGGCGTACTCGCGCGTGGCGGCACGCTGGCCGGCTAGCGCACCCTGGTCCGCGACCACCCATGATTCCACCGACCGGCCGTGGTGCCACGTGTGCCCGCCGTCAATGCTGTACTCGATAACGCTGTAGGTGTCATCCATTGTGGCTGTCTCCTGATCTTGATTGTGCGTGACTCAGACTCAGACTCAGACTCAGACTCAGACTCAGACTGCGCGGACCCTCCGACCGGTCGGAACGTTTCGCCTAGCTCCTGCCGTGCCTGTACCGGGCGAGGGTTACGCCCAGCCCGGCGAGCAGCAGAATGACGGCAGCGCCGAGCAGCAGGCCAGCTAGGAACGCGTGCTTGCCCTGCGCCAGCGTGAGGCAGCCGGCGGCCAGCTCACCGGTCATGATTCCGGGTCACTGGCCAGAACGACCACGCCGAAAGCCACGAAATCCGGGGGTGCCGGGTAGGCGAACGAGACGTAGAAACCGGAGTCGATGAAATCCGGCCCGCTGTGATCGTTCCAGCCTTCGCTGTTGTCCACCGATATTGCGGCGAGCCGGCCGTACCCGGTGATGGCGCCTAGCGTCTCCGTGTACCGCTCCGGGTAGCCGGCGGCGTCCAGGTCGATCAGGTAGCAGTCCGCGAACAGCAGCCACTCGTCGCGGCTAAGCTCGCCGGCCCACTTGCGGTGATAGCCGCAGCCTGATTCCTCCTGGCCGCGCCCGTTGCATGTGCTGCACTGTCCTGTGCCCCACCCGGCCAGCACGTCGCCTGTACAGCCGAGCCCGTGACAGTCCGGGCACTCGGCCGGGAGGGTGGTGCCCTCAGCGTCGGTGTACCCGGCCGGGTAGTAGCGCGGGCGGCGCGGCGAGTGCTCGTTGCCGAGGTACCCGAAACCGTACTGGCCGTCACCTTCGGTTTCGGTGAACAGTGCCGCGACCCGCTCGCATTCGGCTTTGCGCTCGCCGTTGCAGCCGGCCGGCATGTGCTCGGCGGGTGACATGCGGTGGATGAATCGCGGCCCGTCCGTGACCACGGACGCGTGGTAGATGACGAGCACGGTCGTGAAAGGCTGGTCCGGGAAGTCCGGCATGATCTCTCCTCAGTTGGTGCGTGACCTGGCATCTTCAGCGCGAGGCGGTCAGCTCTCGCGGACGTCCCGACTCTCCGACCGGTCGGAACGTTTCGCCTGTTAGCCGGGAGGGTATTCGTGCAGCTCCCTGATGGCTGTAGCCGTGCAGCACGGGCAGCCGGGGGTCGCCCCGCACACGTGGCCGGGTACCTGGCACGGACGGCAGAGGCCTGGCCCCGGGTCCCCCTGGCCGGCCATGATCGCCGTGACCCGGATACGGGCCTGCGCATCCCCGGTCAGCGCGCCGGTGCACAGCTGCGCCAGCGGGGAGTTAGCCGCGCCGATGCACTGCCCGCGAAATTCCTTTATCTGCTCGTCGCTGGTTGCTGTCATGGTGTGTCTTGGCTCCTGTAGCTTGTGATCTGTGCGCGGTTCAGCGCTTCCAGCCATTGCCGGGCAGTGCCGCGGAGCAGGCTGAAACCTGGCCGGGTTGCCTGCCATTCCAGGTAGGCCCGGCCCTCCGCCGGCGTTGCCTTCAGCTCATAGGTCTTGCGCTGGCCCCTGGCTACGGTCTTGAGCGCCACTGTGTCGCCTAGCGCGGCGTGGTAGGCCCACATGCACCAGCTGACGCCGTCATTGCGACGGCCGCCGCGCATGCTCCGGGCCGGCTCGAACTGGTGAGCCGGCGGCCGGCTGCCGCGTTCCCATACGAATGTCGCGCCCGTGCCGTCCGGCTTGACCGGGAAACGCCGGCCGAACCGCGCGGCCAGGTCCGGGGGCTGGTCACTCACCGGCCACGACCTCGACATTGGCCGCGTCGGTGAACACGCGCTCGCCTTCCACCATCAGGCCGACGCGCATGATGACCGGCGCGTGCCGGCTGAATCCTTTACCCTCGCCGTACCAGACGACCCGGGCCACCGTGCCCACGGGCACCTTGCGGCCCTTGACCACCTTGACGGTCTTGCCGGCGCGCGGCGTGGCCGCCTCCGCTGCGTCAGCTTCGGCCCGGCGCTGGTCCGCGCGTGCCTGGCGCCATGCGTCGTGCGCGGCTTGTACCTCCGGCGTGGCATCGACCGTGGCACTGTTGGCGTAGGTCCACCCGCGCGTGGTGGCGTACTCGATTTCGCGCGGCTGGCCGGCCCCGGCGTCCCAGACGACCGCGTAGAAGTCGCTGTCGTCGTGCCAGTTGTGCTCGCCCGTGGCCAGAACCAGGCCCTCATGTGAGTACCGGAACCAGCCGGCGACCTTGGTGTTCCAGCCGGGGGAAGCGTCTTCGGTCCGCTCGTACCGCGTGCCGTCCGGGATCTCATCCGGCACGCTTGAAACCAGGACCTTGATCATGGCTGTCTCCTCATTTCGTGACCTGGCATCTTCAGCGCGAGGCGGTCAGCTCTCGCGGACGTCCCGACTCTCCGACCGGTCGGAACGTTTCGCCGTGTGACTCAGACTCAGACTCAGACTCAGACTCAGACTCAGACTCAGACTCAGACTCTTTTCCGCGCCTCGTGAAGCGGGCTGCCGGTGACGGACCCCATCCACCGTGGCACGCGGCGTTCCCGGATCGGGCGGCCGGCGGTCAGGAACCGGATGAGGTGGCGGAACATGGTGATCACCGTCTTTCTGTGATGGAAGGGCCGGCGCAGGTGATCGGCGGGAAACCGGGGAAACGCAGGATGACCGGCTCGGGATCCGCGCTGGTCTCGTCGTCGTCCCGCTCGAACGCCTCGATTCCGCGGTCCCACCCGTCGGAGAAAGACAGCCAGGCCTCATCGGACATGGCCGGCTCGTCCGCGCGGGCCGGTTCGCGGACCGGCTCGCGGGTAACGTTCGCCGCGTAATTCGCGGCCTGGTATCCGCGGTGCTCGCCTAGCTCGCCCGCTTCGGCAGTGGTGTACGGCATGGCTTATGTCTCCTCATCTGTGACCTGGCATCGTCAGCGCGAGTAGGTCAGCTCTCGCGGACGTCCCGACTCTCCGACCGGTCGGAACGTTTCGCCTCATGTGCCGGCGACTGGCTTCCGGTCTTGCTGGCGGCCGGCCAGTCCGGTCTCGCGGTCCCTGGCCCGCCGTGCCGCGCGGATGTCCGGGTCAAAGTAGATCTCCGGGGCATCGTCGGCGGGCCGGCGGCCGGGTTTGCGCATCTTCCGTACCCTGGTCTGCGGTTGCATGGCTGGTGTCTCCTGTTCGTCAGATCCGCACCCATCCGTGCGGCTGCTTGATGTACGTTGCGTGACCGGTCCGGTAGTAGAAGTTGCCGGCCCGGTCCATCCCGTAGTGCGTGACTTCCGCGCCGTCGGCCAGCACGTACTGTTTCGCCTCGGACCAGGCGACCCGTTCGGCCGGGGTGATATGCGGGAAGCGTGCGGGCATGGCTGCTGTCTCCTCATCGTGACCTGGCATCGTCAGTGCGGGGAGGTCAGCTCCCGCAGACGTCCCGGCCGGCCGGACTCTCCGACCGGTCGGAACGTTTCGCTTATCTGCGCGGACAGGCCCGGTCGGCACAGTAGTCGTACGTGCCGAACGGGTCGTGGTAGTGACCGGGGGCGGAATCGGGCCCGTCGTCCGTCGTGTGGGGTCCCGTGTGCGGCCATTCCTGGTAGCACCGTGGGTCTACCGGGCAGGGCGCCGGGCGCGCCTCCAGGGCGCTCTGGACGCGTTCCATGATGAACCGTGAGCGGACACCGGGGAACACGCGCCCGTACAGCTGCGGACGCTCGGCCATCAGCCGGCCGCGCATTTCCTGGTCCGTCCTGTACAGGAACCACTTGGCCAGTTCCTCAGCGTCGGCGATACTCAGCTGCGCCATACCTGTCTCCTCATTTTCGTGACCTGGCATCTTCAGCGCGAGCAGGTCAGCTCTCGCGGACGTTCCGACCGGTGGGAGGATCGGAACGTTTCGCCTGGCGGCGTTCAGCGCGCGGCCATCCTGGCCAGCTCCGCGCGGGTGAGCGGTCCGCGGTACCCGTTCGCGCGTCGCGCGGCGGCGGCCAGGTCGGCCGTCCGGATCCGGCGCATGGTCTGTTGCCGGCGGACGGTCACCGGCGTTGCCGGGCTGGCGGTGGTGTTCGGCATGGCTGTCTCCTGTCTCGGGTGACCTGGCATCGTCAGCGCGAGGCGGTCAGCTCTCGCGGACGTTCCGACTCTCCGACCGGTCGGAACGTTTCGCCTAGCGCGGCTTTGAGATGTACTCGCCCCTCTGCCAGTCGTAGGCGATGTACCGGCTTCGCGTCAGTGCGCTATTGACGATCTCCTGGCTAGCGGCATTCAGCGCGGCTGGCATGGCAAGGATGGTGCCGAATCGCTGCTCGAATCCGGGAATGGTGAGCCGGGCATCCGCAGCTAGCGTGCGTGTCTCGGGCATGGCTGTCTCCTGTCTCGGGTGACCTGGCGTCGTCAGCGCGAGGCGGTCAGCTCTCGCGGACGTCCCGACTCTCCGACCAGTCGGAACGTTTCGCCTCACTCAGACTCAGCTCTTGAATTCGCCGCCGCGTGCCACGATCCGGGCCACGGTGGGCCAGGCAAATTCCGCGGACAGACCGCTCCTGATCAGTCGCACGGTGGCGAATTCGTTGCGTGCCCCGCCGATCTTGGCTGGCTTGCCGTCCAGGGTGACGCGCGTATCGCATAGCTCGTATCGTGCGGCTAGGTCGGGCATGGCGTCGGGCATGGCTGGTGTCTCCTCAATCTCGTGACCTGGCATCGTCAGCGCGAGGCGGTCAGCTCTCGCGGACGTCCCGGCCGGCGGGAATCTCCCACTGGTCGGAACGTTTCGCCTCACCTGCTAGGACGTCACCTGGAAAACCGGGTTGGGCCAGTCCAGCGCGACCGGTTTGCTGTCCTGGCATGTGGCCGCCTGGACACTGGTCACCGACCATGTGCCCGGGAACGCGGTTGCGTCGGCGTGGCTGATGCTGACGTAGACGGTGAAATCGCGGCCCGGCCTGGCCTCGGCGTGGTCGACCCGGTTGGAACGCGTGTTACCCGGCCCGTCGTCGCCGGCCGTCACCCATGCGCGGACGTCGCGCACGCACTGGCCGAACCGCACGGACAGCCGGACGTAACCGGGCTGGTGACCGGTGACGCGGACGATAGCGGTAGCGACGGTGATCACCGGCGTCCGCGTCTGGGCGTGCGCGGTGCCGGCGGCTAGCCCGGTCAGCATCAGCGCGGCCAGGGCCAGGCTGGCGGCGTGGGCAAGTACTTTCATTGCGGCTGTCTCCTGTCTCGGGTGACCTGGCATCCTCAGCGCGAGGCGGTCAGCTCTCGCGGACGTTCCGGCCGGCGGGAAGACCGGAACGTTTCGCCTACAGGTCGGTAATGTCGACGGTGCCGACGTCCACGCGGGAGCCGACGCGGTGCTTTGACGTCCCGCGCGTGGTCACCTGGACCGTTACGGTGACCTGGCCGTCAAACTGGTTGCTGACCACGATGCCGAACCATTCGGCACTGTCTGGCCCGGTCACGCGGACGTGACGCGTCGGGCACTGGCCGGCCGTGTGGAAGGTGTGCGCGTTGGCCGGCGTGATCTGGCCGTAGGACTTGTGACCGTACTTGACCGGCGTGCGGAAGTCGTCCGGGCGTGTCGCCCACGTCTGCGTGGCACCGTTACGGCGCCATTCGTAGATCTTGCCGGCCGGCTCGTGATCCTCATGGAAGCGGTCGGCCGTCATGGCGTCATGGCGAGTAAGCATGGGTGCTGTCTCCTCATCTGTGACCTGGCATCTTCAGTGCGGGTAGGTCAGCTCCCGCAGACGTTCCGACCGGTCGGAGAGTCCGGCCGGCCGGAACGTTTCGCCTAGCGCGCGGTGCGGTGCATCAGGCAGACGTACCCGCGTTCGCAGCTGCATGCCGTGGCGTGCGCGCCGTCATTGGGCGATAGCGGGCCGATGCGGGTATCAGCGGACGCGTGACGGCCGGCGTAGGTAACGCGGTGCTGGCCGGCGTGCGTGCCGGGCTGAACGGCCTGGTTCATGGCGACGTCTCCTGGCTTCGTCGTAGTTCGATGCACGGCCAGCACAGCCACGGGCCGGCGTCACTCTGCCAGAATGAGCAGCCGGGACGGCCGCAACGCTCGCACAGCCCGCGTTCGCGCCGCGCGCTGATCACCCATGCGGGCAGGCTGGTCACCCCGTTATCGTGCTGAGACGCGGACGGATGATCCACATGTCCTTACGCGCCCCGGTGAGGATCACCGCGTGCATGCCCCGGGGGAACAGGCCCAGCACGCCGGGATGCCGGCACACTTCCCGCAAGTACGTGCGTCCCTGGTAGTGGATGATCTTACGGCTGGTAACGCGCATGGTTGCTGTCTCCTGATCTTGTGACCTGGCATCTTCAGTGCGGGTAGGTCAGCTCCCGCAGACGTTCCGACCAGTGGGAAGGCCGGAACGTTTCGCCTACTTACCGTGAAACGGGTCCAGCGCGTCAAGCGCACGCCGCAGAGCAGGAATGCCCTGGAACGCCGGCCGCAGACTGGCCATGCGCAGAACAGCTACGGCCTTACCGACCCGGTCGGCGTTCATGCTGATCATCTCGCCGCCGTCAACCGTCAGGTCACGGTCAAACTCGCCTACCGATTCGCGGACCGCGCGCATGACGACCTCGTCGTTCGCGGCCATGGGCGAGACCTCGATGTCCAGCAGCATGCACAGCGCGTCGGCCACGGCCGGCACGGGAAAGTCCTTAACGATCATGGTGATTCATCCTCCCCAGCTAGTGACCTGGCATCTTCAGTGCGGGTAGGTCAGCTCCCGCAGACGTTCCGACCAGTGGGAAGGTCGGAACGTTTCGCCCGGTAGTCACCTGTTGCCAGCTGACCGGATAATCCCGCAACCCCTTCGGTTCAAACCATGACGCTGATCAGGCAATTACGCCCATGCGGTACGGGCCTCAACGAACCGGCCCTGCCGCGCGGTGGACCACTTTTCGTGGTTGCCTTAACACTGCCGTTACCGGCTACGCGCTCGGCGCGCTCCGGGGGGTGAGGCGGGGCACCTTCCTTCCTGCTGGTCTCGCCATAGCTGTACGGTGACCGCGTGCGCGTCCATGCGAGACCTACGGCGCGCGGTGCTTCTGCCTGTCACGTCACATTGTGCGTAATCCTGGCCCGCGTCACCGGCCGTCAGACACGCATCCGGGTAGGCGAGGGTTCCGCTCCTGCGCCGTTTAACAGGTGACCTGGCATCTTCAGTGCGGGCAGGTCGTTACCCGCAGACGTGCCGGCCAGCCGGACTATCCGACCGGTCGGAACGTTTCGCCCGGCGACTCAGACTCTTACTCAGACTCAGACTTACCCGCGCGTCCCGCTAGCCTTGGGAGCCAGCTTCGCCGGCCGCCTCGCGACGGTTCTCCGGGTTGCCTCGTACGAGGCGCGCGGGTAGATCTGGTGCGTGCGTTCAGTGACTCAGGTAGGCCACGGTCACCCATGACGACAGGCCCATGGCCAGCCATGCCGTGACGAACAGGTAGGTTCGCATCCTGATCTTGCCCATAGTGTCTCCCCAGCTAGTGACCTGGCATCTTCAGTGCGGGTAGGTCAGCTCCCGCAGACGTGCCGGCCAGCCGGACTATCCGGCCGGTCGGAACGTTTCGCCTGATGACTCAGACTCTTACTCGGACTCGTCATGCCGCGTGCGTGGCGTACAGGAATTCCTCGCCTAGCGGCCGGCCGTAGTCGGATCCGTCATCCTGGCCGTGGCGTAGCCAGTCAACTCCGGCCGCGTGGCGCTTTCGGTCAGCTTCCGTCACGGCCTGGCTTATGGCTTCGCCGGCCGGCTGGCCGTCCGCTATCAGTTTGTCGACGCGTGCGGAAACCTGGCTCGAATTCATTACTGTCTCCTGATCTTGGAAACCGGCCAGCATGCAACGCGGGCGCGCATGCTGGCCGGCCGACCTGGCATCTTCAGTGCGGGTAGGTCATGTCCCGCAGACGTGCCGGCCAGCCGGACTATCCGACCGGTCGGAACGTTTCGCCTGGTGACTCAGACTCTTACTCAGACTCGCCTAGCGCGCGTTCAGCGTTAAAGCCGGCCCGTGTATGCGCGGAACGGCTCATCGATGACGTAGGCATACGGTCGGCCAAGACCCCATGTCCAGCCACCAAACCAGGTTCGGTGGCCTGGTATGCGGATATAGATCTCCGCCCATAGGTGGCGTCGGGATAGCCGCGCTCCGCTGCAAAACTTGATCATGGTGCTTGTCTCCTGATCTTGAAATGCTCCGACCGGTCGGAAGGTCACCGGCCGTAGCTGGCCGCGCGGGCCGATACTGACGGTGTGGTGTCCGGCCACGCTGTGACGCGGTGCGGAACGCCCATCTCATATGTTGGCGCGACGTGACGCCGCATGTCGGTGAAACCGCTGAACGTGTCGTCATATCCCGTGCGCTGCCGCGTGTCGTCCGCGAACGGGTTACCGTCAGACAGGCCGGCCAGGTCCCGTGGCAGGCCACGGCGCGCGGGTACGGGCTCGCGCGGTGCGGCGTGGCGTGCGGCGGCGCGATCTCTCGCGCGCTTGCCTTTCATGATTCGGTATCGCGGTAGCGACGCCGCGTAATCGGTGACGGATAGCGGGGGGTGAGTTGCATCACGTCGGTACGGATCCGGCGGATACGGTCCGTGTCGGTCATGCGGACGTCCGCGAACAGCTGGCCGCGTATCCAGCGAACCGGGCCGGTCAGTATGCCCATGCGCAGTGTGCGCGTGTCGGTTACGGCCATGCCGATCATGCGGGTAATGGCCACGCACGGACCGTCAGTAATGGGTGCGGATTGCATGCGGGTAAGGTGGTCCGCCTCGTCACCGTACGGACCGTCCATAATGGGAGCGTCGATGCCGTAGTCGGACGTGTCGCGTCGCGTGCACGGCTCGAATGCATCTAGCAGACTCATGAGTGTCTGTCTCCTGATCTCGGGTGACCTGGCATCTTCAGTGCGGGTAGGTCAGCTCCCGCAGACGTTCCGGCCAGCCGGACTATCCGGCCGGCCGGAGCGTTTCGCCTAGCGCGCGTTCAGCGTGTCATTGGAGTCGGCCGCCACGTTGCCGGTCTCGCGCGTGAAATCGGCCGCCACGGTACGGATGTAGCACGTGAAAGTGTGGATCCCGTGACGGTCGCCATCACGGTCGGTCACGGTGGCGCAATTCGGGCACATGGGCCTGTCTCCTGATCTCGGGTGACCTGGCATCTTCAGTGCGGGTAGGTCAGCTCCCGCAGACGTCGCGCGGCGTGCGTGCGACGTTTCGCCTAGCGCGGGCCGGCCACGGTATCAGCCACCGTGGCCGGCCTTAGATGCTCCGACCGGTCGGAAGGTCACGCGGCCGGCGCGGCGGCGAGTTTGCATTTCGGGCAGTCGGCGCGCGGCTCATCCGACTTGTGAGCCGGGATCCCGCGAACGGTGTGCTTCGCGACCTTGGGCGCGTCGGTGGCCGGCGTGGCGTGCGCGGCGTCGTACTCGGCGAGCTTGACTCGCGCATCCTCTAGGGCTGATTCCAGCCGCGTGATGTTGGCAACCAGTTTGTCACGCGTGACGGTCTCGTCACTGTTGCCGGTCTCGTCGCCGCCGGTCTCGTCGTTGCCGTTGCCGGTCTCGTCGCCATCCTTGCGTGACTTGACCAGCGCTCGCGCGGCGGAAACGGTCCACTTGTTACCCTCGTTGCCGTGCTTGACCAGCGCGTCACGGTCATCCTGAGACGCGAACACCGCGTAAACGGTCCAGCTCTGGAGGGTACGCACGACGTCATCGGTGGCCGGGTACGCGGCGGACACGGTCCGCATATTGCGGACGCTGGTGACTTCCTGGCTGATCTCGTCGGAGAACTTGCCGATCTTGTTCTCTCCGTATTCGGTGGCCACGGACAAGGCCAGGTCACCTATGAGCCAGTTGAAACCATCGACCTTGGCCGATGCGGTGCGCGCGGTGCGGACGGCCTTATTCCAGTTGGCCATGTTGATCTTGACGGGGTTGGCGTTCTTGGTGCTGGACATGATGTCTCCTGATCTTGGTTCGGTTTGACCTGGCATCTTCAGCGCGAGTAGGTCAGCTCTCGCGGACGTTCCGACCGGACTATCCGACCGGTCGGAACGTTTCGCCTAAGCGGAATTGGTGACCGGGCCGGCCGGCGGACAGACTGTCTGGCACGCGCTGAACGCGTGGCACACCGTGATACCGGCCCGATTGGTTGGGGTGGTCCGCGCGCATGGTTGCTAGACATGCCGTGAACCGTGTCGGTGGCTAGTCGCGACGCGGTAGCTCACCTGTTTCGGAGTCTTCCATCCAAGGTTCGGAATGCATGGTCTAGGGTGGCGAATCTGGGATCCATCGCTCGCATGCCCGCTACTTGGAACGCTCCTCTGCTGGCATCATGTGAACGTCTCCCGACGAACCTTTACCAGCGTGTCTCTTGTGTCTGGCCTGGTACCTAACTCGCGTATGAGGTCATCCCTACCTAGGTTCCGTGACCGATCGTTCCGGCCACCCTTCCCCTAGCTACTCTTGTTTGCCCTACCGGACCCGGTAAATCTCCCGACCGTGGGCAATCCCGCTATGCGAGGGTTGTACTGCCATCTTCAAGCCGAATCATCTTGGCTACTGACTCTCGTGACCATGCGCACGTTCACCATGTGCGGGACCACCTAGGGCGCAGATTCGGTTTACATCGGTTCCGGTCACGCATGGCCGGAAACGTCTTGCCGGATTCGGAGCCCTCGGCTAACCGGGCGCGGCTCCGGCCCCCGTAGTGGCTGGCCGGTCGAACTAGTTCTGACCCTATCGTCTGTCTGCGCTTGTACCAAATTCCGACCGGTCGGAAGGTAACGTTTTGGTAACGATACTGGCCAGTAACATGCCTTTGACCTGCGGAAACAAGAAAAAATGTGATTAGCGTCACACTACTGTCAGACGTGCGGTTGGGTGCGGTTGGCCTGGCCTATCGAACACGGCCGGACCGTTCGAACCAGAGCGTTCGAAAAACGTGCTGTGAGCTTATCGAAACCGCGAACAGGTAGCGGGTAGGGTGACCATGGCTGGAGGGGGGTCGGAGGTCTCAGAATCGCTCTGAGAGCCGCGCAGGCCCTATTGACTGTATGTAGTCGCGTGACTACCGAGCCAGGCCAGCCGAGCCAGGCCAGCCGAGCCAGGCCAGCCGAGCCAGGCCAGCCGAGCCAGGCCAGCCGAGCCAGGCCAGCCGAGCCAGGCCAACCGA
>Ga0210383_10001118_pt1 | contig 24739 bp, 20 predicted proteins | sample IncBWC14OmetaG_FD_160072 | JGI IMG/M metagenome (GOLD analysis project Ga0210383, IMG submission 160072) | Forest soil microbial communities from Barre Woods Harvard Forest LTER site, Petersham, Massachusetts, United States - Inc-BW-C-14-O ... | reverse complement strand
ATCGTGGCTGCGGTCGGCAGTGGGGGACGCCGGCACGAACTGGAAGCCCTTGCCGCCGCGCCCGGAGTGGACGGTGTCGTCGCCATCGCGCAGCCCTTCAAGCTCGTGAGCCGCCAGGCGAAGCCGCATCGTACCGTGGTCAACGTTGGTGGCGTTCAGATCGGAGACGGAAGCTTCGTTGTGATTGCGGGTCCGTGTTCAGTCGAATCACGCGAGCAACTTTTTTCGACTGCCCGCGCGGTGAAGGCTGCCGGGGCTCGATTGCTGCGGGGTGGCGCTTACAAGCCGCGGACATCTCCCTACGAATTTCAAGGCCTCGGGCTGGAAGCTCTCCGCCTGCTGCGCGAGGCTAAGCAAGAGACTGGTCTCCCGGTGGTCACCGAGGTGATGAGCACGGAAGATGTGGATGTAATTTGCGAACATGCCGATCTCTTGCAAGTGGGCGCACGCAACATGCAGAATTTCGCGCTGCTGCGGCGCCTGGCGAAAGTTGACAAGCCGGTACTCTTAAAGCGTGGCCCATCCGCCAGTATCAAGGAGTGGTTGCTGGCGGCGGAGTACCTCGTGGCAGGTGGAAACCCCAACGTCGTACTGTGCGAACGCGGTATAAAGACATTCGAGACGGAGACGCGGAACACTCTGGATCTGGCGTCGATTGCATTGGCCCGGGAACTGACTCATCTACCGGTAATCGCTGACCCATCGCACGGGACCGGCCGTCCCAGCCTGATTGCGCCGATGTCGCGCGCCGCAGCGGCGCTTGGCGCGGACGGGCTTATGGTTGAGGTGCATCCCTGCCCCGAGCGCGCGCTTTCCGACGGGCCTCAATCGCTGGACTTTTCAGGCTTCTCTCGACTCATGCACAGCCTGGCCGAACCCTTGCGCGCTCCTGAGGCGAGTTGACTGCGACACTCCACATCCCGAGAGACGCTAACCTTTTTCGGAAGCTCAATCACTCCTAACTGTGGTCTGGACGGGGCCGAGGAATCGAGCTGCTCAGTTTCACACGTCCTGTGTAAATTGCCATTCCGACTACCGCATCGATTCGCATAGCATCAAGTTGATCGATTTGCTCGGAGGTCGCAATCCCCCCTGCCACGATCAACTGCTTCTTCGTTGAAGTTCGCAGTGAGCGCACGGCGTCAAGGGGAATGCCCTGCATCAGGCCTTCCGTATCGATATGCGTGTATAGAAATGCGCTGCACGATGACTCCAAGGCCGCGATCATTTCAAGAGGGGTAATGGTCGTGAGTTGGCGCCAACCCCGGATGGCAACTCGCCCCTGTTTGGAATCGATGGCGAACACCAAGTTTTCCGGCCCGACTGCGCGAGCAGCCTTTTCCGAAAACAGGGTGTCGGGCTGACCATCACGAATAAGCGACGACCCGAAGATCACACGCCGTGCACCGATCGACAACACTTGCGCTGCAGTTTCGATAGAGCGGATTCCTCCTCCGACTTGACACGGAAGGCGATGAGCAAACTCGCGTACCAGTTCGCGATTGTTCCCGGTACCGAGAGCGGCATCCAAATCGATAAGTTGAACCAGCGGGAAAGAGGAGAAGCGGACGATCCATTCTTCGAAGTCGTCGAACTCAAGCGCCTTGCGCTCCCCTTGTACAAGCTGAACGATCTTTCCGCCCATGAGGTCAATCGAAGGAATCAGCATGGCCACCGCACCGGGACACCCGCGCTCTGCAGTTCTTGTTTGAGATCGGCAAGACGGTGCAGACCAAAGTGAAAAATGGAGGCGGCGAGCGCTGCGTCTGCTTTGCCGTTCTGAAAAACGTCGACGAAACTCTGCGTGTCACCCCCTCCTCCCGAGGCGATCACCGGAATGTGCAGCGCTTCGGAACACGCGCGGGTCAACTCGCAATCGAAGCCAGTTCCGGTGCCGTAGCGATACAAGGAGGCGAGAAGGAGTTCACCCGCGCCCCGCTCTTCCGCCTCTCGTGCCCAAGCCACGGCATCACGGCCTGCGGGATTTCTGCCTCCGCTGACGTAAGCCTCGAATCGCAGTTCTCCGTTAATACGCTTCGCGTCAATGGCGACGACTACGGCCTGCGAACCATAGCGCTCGGCGATGCGAGTTATCAGACTTGGATCAGCTAGCGCGGCGGAATTGATGCTGATCTTGTCCGCGCCCGCTTCGAAGACCGCCATCGCGTCGTCCAGTGACCGGATGCCGCCGCCCACCGTGAAAGGAATAAACAATTGCCGCGCCGTCCGGCGAACGGTGTCGGCCAGAGTCGTACGCTTTTCGTGCGTGGCGGAAATGTCGAGTAGCACAACTTCGTCAGCGCCTGCTTGGCTGTGAGCGGCGGCCAGTTCCGCCGGATCCCCGGCGTCGCGCAATTGTTCAAACTGCACGCCCTTTACGACGCGTCCAGCGGTGACATCCAGGCACGCGATGATTCGCTTGGTCAGCATGGGAGGCGGCAAAAATTCTCTAGGAGTTTCAAGCCGAGGGGTCCCGATTTCTCCGGATGAAACTGCACTCCGAACAAATTATCCTGTTCAACGGCAGCGGAAAATTCTCCGCCGTACTCGCATCGCGCCACGGTTGGCTCGACCACTGGTACCCGGTAAGAATGGGTAAAGTAGACGAATGAACTCGATGGGATGCCGCGAAGCAAACGCGAGCGGTCGGCACAGGTCAGCGAATTCCAACCGACATGAGGTGATTTGACGCTCTCCGAAAATCGTCCGCATGCTCCCGAGAACAATCCCAGACCACCGATTCCGGGCGCTTCCGCGCTCGATTCGAACATCCACTGCATTCCCACGCAGACGCCGAGGAATGGCACCCCCTGTTCAATCCGTTGGAGAATCGCGGACCGCAGTCCAGATTGTTCCAGGACGGCAGTGGCCGAGAAGTGGCCGACACCGGGCAGAATGATCTTGTCGGCGCGTGCCACCAGGTCAGGGTCGCGCGTGACGACGGCGTCCGTCCCCAGATAATCCAGTGCCTTTTTTACAGAGGCCAGATTTCCCGCCTGATAGTCAACGACTGCGATCATCAGAGCAATCCTTTCGTGCTGGGAAGCAAGCGCGCCATCCGACGATCGCGCCAGCAGGCAGCTCGCAACGCGCGCGCAAACGCCTTGAACGACGATTCAATCTTGTGATGGCTTGAGCGGCCATAGAGTACGCGAACATGAACGCTGGCGCGAGCACCACGCGCAAACCCATCGAAGAAATCGTGTACCAACTCTGCCTGCAGATCGCCCACGAGCCGGGCGCGCACCTTGGTATCGACCGTAGTGGAAGTCCGCCCACAAAAATCTACGGCGGCAAGACCCAGGGTTTCGTCCATGGGCATCACGAAATAGCCTGCGCGCAGAATGCCACGCTTCGCCCCCAGTGCTTTGTCAAAGAGCTGCCCAAGCACGATGCCAACATCCTCGACGGTGTGGTGCTGATCGACGTCGAGATCACCGTTAGCTTTGATCTCGAGATCGAAGCCACCGTGATGGGCAAAGAGTTCGAGCATGTGATCGAAGAAACGGATTCCGGTGGAGATCTCGTACCGGCCGCGACCTTCAATCACCAGAGCAGCGCGGATGTCGGTCTCCTTCGTAATTCGTTGAATCGACGCTCGTCTCATTTCGCGGCAGCCTCTTTCACTCCGAGCTCAGCCAGCGTCTCTCGAAGCGCTTGGAGCAATCGGGCAGTCTGCTCAGTGGTTCCGAGCGTGATGCGCACGCAACCTTCACACCCGTAGTCGTGCGAGCGATCGCGCACCAGAATGCCGCGCGCCCGCATAGAGTGGATCAACGCGCTCTTCAACGGACCGATGCTCGCGAGTACGAAGTTGGCTCGACTCGGCCAGTACCGAATCCCCCAGCGTCCGAACTCTTCCTGGAGTTCGTCCCTTCCCTGGCGAACCTGGTTGACGTAGTGGCGAATGTACTCCTGATCCGACAGCGCCGTTGGCAGACAAGCGAGCGCCACGCCATTCACGTTGTAAGGAGAACTGACTTTGCTCACCATCGAAATGTGCTGCGCGGTTCCGGCGAGCACGCCAATGCGGAGTCCGGCCAATCCGTATGCCTTGGAAAATGTCCTGGCTACGAACAGGTTCGGGACCTTCTGCAATTGCCCTAGAAGTGTCTCGCCATAGAATTCGAAGTAAGCTTCGTCCACGAGGATCGCCGCCTGCGGCGCGCGATTGGCGATCTCCAGCAAACTTTCCCGTTCCGCGATGCTGCCGGTCGGATTGTTGGGATTGGCAACCGCTACAAGTCGAGTGCGCGGCGTGACCCGGGAAAGCAGGTCAGAAAATGGGAACTGGCAATCTGTATCGTATGGAACTTGGACAATTCGTGCGCCGGTGGCCGCTGCCGAAATCTCGTACATGGCAAACGTTGGCACTACGATGAGGGCTTCGTCGCCAGGCTGCAGAAATGTCTCACACAGCAAGTGGATGGCTTCATCCACGCCGTTGGTAAGAAGCAACTCATTTGCCTTGATGCCGAGAAAGTCAGCCAGCAACACTTCGATGGGCTCGCGCTCCGGATAACGTGCGATTTCTTCCGCTGTGATTTCACGCAATCGTGCCAGAACCCGAGGCGAGCAACCAACGGTGTTTTCGTTGAAGTCCAGGCGCAGCCCCTCGCGTCCACCAAGTGGCGGATGGTAAGAGGGCAGACTGCGCACCGATTCGCGCGCTTCAAGCATAAGCGAACCTCGCCCGGATCGACTCCGCGTGGGCCTGCAATCCCTCCGCGTTTGCCAGAGACTCGACCATCGGAGCCATTCGTCTCAGACCGGACCGTGAAAGGCGCTGGACGCTGATGAGCTTAACGAAATCGAGAACGCTGAGGCCGCCCCGGAAGCGGGCGGCACCACCAGTGGGCAGGACATGATTTGGACCGGAAACATAATCGCCTGCAGCTTGTGGTGAATAGTCGCCGACAAAAACCGATCCGGCATTGCGGACAAGTGGAACATCTGCCGCGTCGACTGTGAGGTGCTCCGCTGCAAGCTCGTTGGCCCATTCGAAACTCTGGTGACGCGAGGCGGAGACGAGAATGACGCCGTTCCGGCGCAATGACTGGCGCGCGACCGTATTCCCGCTACTTAACTTCTCTGTGGCACGAGCGACCCGGCGAGCCAGATGGTCATGCGTCGTAATGAAAACCGCGAGCGCTTCAGGATCGTGCTCCGCCTGCGCAACCATGTCAGCCGCGATAAACACCGGAGTGCCTGCATCACTCACGATGACGACTTCTGTTGGGCCCGCCAGGAAATCGATCGCGCAGTCGAACGAAACTACTTTCTTGGCCGCAGTGACATAAAGATTTCCCGGGCCGACGATCTTGTCGACCCGCGGAATGCTTTGCGTTCCGTAAGCCAGCGCGGCGATCGCCTGCGCGCCTCCGAACCGATAAACTTCACTCACTCCGAGCATTCCTGCAGCGGTAAGCACCTCGGCCCGCGGCTGAGGCGAAGCAACGCGGATATGCTGCACGCCCGCTACCTGAGCCGGAATAACGGTCATCAGCAACGTCGACACCAACGGATAGCGTCCGCCCGGAACGTAGCAGCCGACTGAATCCAGGGGCTGTACGATTTGTCCGACGGTGATACCCTTGCGCGTGCGCGTCCAGTCCACCGGCTTCTGCCATTCGCAGAAGCGGCGGATGTTGGCTGCCGCCTTGCGCAAAGAAGTTTTCAATTCAGGAGTTGCGGATTTCCACGCCGCGTGGATTTCTTGCTCAGAGACTTGAAGAGATTCTTGTGGGCGAACACCATCCCATTGTTCGGCATACTTGCGTACCGCGCGCTCGCCGCGCCGTCTGACGTCGGCGACAATGCGCCGCACCACCGGCTCGACCTCCGCATATCGCGACCCGCGATTTGCTAGCTTGTGCACGCTCTCCGCGGCTGCGGTTCCAGAGAGAATCCGCATCAGAGGACCACCTTGTTCAAGGGATACTCAACGATCCCTTCTCCATTGGCTTCTTTCAAACGAGGGATGACCTGCCAGGCCGTCGATTCTTCGATCACCGTGTTCACGGCCACCCAGTCTTCGTCACTGAGGTTGGAGATAGTGGGTTTCTGGAGTGCAGGCAGAACCGCAAGTACCGCGACCAGATCCTGTTTGCGGACGTTGAGCATCAGCCCGACTCGGTTCTGAGCATCCATGGCGCCGCGCAGCATGAGGGCTAGGTTTTCAATCTTGCGGCGCTTCGATGAATCACACCAGGCTTTCTTATTCGCGACAATTTGCGTATTGGATTCCAGCACAGTATCGATAATGCGGAGATGATTCGCTCTCAAGGAACTACCGGTCTCGGTGACCTCGACGATAGCATCCGCCAGCATCGGCGGTTTCACTTCAGTCGCACCCCAGGAGAACTCGACCTGCACAGAAACATTCTTGCTCTCGAAATATTTCCGGGTTACGCTGACGAGTTCGGTAGCGATAATACAACTGCCGAGGTCTTCTGCACTCCGATACCGCGAATCCTCGGGAACGGCCAGCACCCAGCGCACCTTGCCCCGGCTCTGCTTGGCATAAATGAGGTCAGAAACGGTGACGACTTCAAGCCCGCTCTCGACCACCCAGTCAAGACCTGTCAGTCCAGCGTCGAGAACCCCGTGCTCCACATAGCGGGCCATCTCCTGAGCGCGAATGAGCAGGCAGTCGATTTCCGGATCCCGAGTGGTTGCGAAGTAAGAGCGGCCATTTGTGAGGATGGGAAGTCCGGCGCGAGCGAACAGTTGCAGCGTGGCTTCCTGCAGACTACCCTTCGGAATGCCAAGACGGATCTTCATGATTGCACCTCCGGTCGATCGATGCCGTCTTTATTTGGGTCGCTCGGTACAAGGGGCTTCGTGAAGCACGAGCGCGTGCCCTCATGGCAGACTAATCCTGCGCCTTCGACGTCGACCTGCAGCAGGAGGGTATCGTTATCGCAATCGGTGGCGGCAGAGACCAGCTTGAGCCGGTTGCCTGAGGTCTCTCCCTTGGTCCACAGCTGGTTGCGAGTGCGGCTGAAAAATGTGACGTAGCCGCTGGTGAGCGTGCGCTCGCAGGCTTCGCGATTCATAAAGCCCAGCATCAGCACCTCGCCCGACGTCGCATCCTGGACAATCGCCGGCGCCAAACCCTGCATCTTTTCAAAATCAATTTCCTGATTCATAGATCCTGCCTTGGTGTAAAAACGAACCCCAAAAACAAAAAGCCCGCTGAGGTTGAATCGCATCAGCGGGCTTCGAATCTCTTAGGTGTTCTGCTAGCTCAGCCAAACACCCCCGCCGACGCGCTATGCGCGTGATGGTGGTGATGACGATGAGCTGAGATAGTCACACGGATACGATAGCGGAAAGCCTCAAACATTGTCAAAACAATTTCGCAAGATTCCATGGCGCGGATAAATCTCATTTATGTGCTCCATAAATTTAAACTGCAGAGATATTTTCGATCACTGTGATAAGAACTATGCATTGGACGCTAACCGTTTGGTCTTTTAATGTCGTGTTTGATTGGCCACGGATTTGCCGAGTTCATCTGCACCTGCCCGGTTCGGGTAGAACTCGGGCAGCGTTTGTGCAAAGTAGTTCCTCCAACCCATCCTTTAAGGAGCGATGCGATGTCTGCTTTTCCGCAGCCTTGGAAGGGACTGTCTCTGCCCCAGAGACTTTCACGCTTGGCCGTTCGCCTGCGTAATCCAGAGTGGCAACGCTACGGAAAACTTTTGCTGATCGGGAAAGCCACGAGCGTTGGCATCGTTCTGCTGCTCATCACCGCAATTTCAGGCCTGCTCTTCGGGAGAGTCTACGCGGCTGATGCGGAGGTCAAAGCCGCGGACATCGTGAATCCGATCAACACGGTCTGGACCTTGATTGCGGCATTCCTCGTGTTCGGCATGCAGGTCGGATTCACCATGCTCGAGGCCGGCTTCTGCCGCTCCCGCGAGACTGTGAATGTTCTGATGGAATGCATCGTCGACACCTGCCTGTGCGGCCTTCTTTTCTACGCGTTCGGTTTTTCATTCATGTTCAGCCACGGCAATGGCTTCATCGGATATCACTGGTTTTTCCTGAAAGACGTGCCGGCAACTTATGAAAGTACTGGCGTCTCGTTTCTGGCGTTTTGGCTTTTTCAGTTTGCTTTTGCCGATACCTGCTCGACGATCACTTCTGGCGCGATGATCGGCCGCACCGGCTTCGTCGGCGATCTGCTGTACAGCGTTGCTGTCTCCGGTTTCATCTATCCGATTATTGGTCACTGGGCATGGGGACCGGATGGGTTTCTGGCTTTGATGGGCAGCGACGGACACTTCTTTGCTTCTTTGGGGACCGGCTTTCATGACTTCGCTGGATCCACGGTTGTTCATACCATTGGTGGTGTGGTCGCCCTGGCCGGATCCATTGTTCTTGGCCCGCGTCTCGGGCGCAAATTCAAGCGCGATGGCGGCGGTCCCATGCTGCCACATGATTTGACGATTGCCGCTACGGGCGGTCTTCTGCTGTGGTTCGGCTGGTACGGCTTCAATCCCGGAAGCACGCTCTCCGCGATGGATTTCGAGGGCATCGGCCGCGTAGCGACAAATACGACGCTGGCAGCATGCGCCGCCGGGCTGACGGCGATGATCTACGCTTACATCCCGAACAAGAAATGGGATGTGAGTTTCACCATCAATGGATTTCTGGCGGGGTTGGTGGCGATCACTTGTCCCTGCTACTGGGTGAGTCCTACTGGAGCGATCCTTCTAGGCGGCGTGGCCGGCATTCTCGTGGTTGCCGGGGTTGAATTGCTGGAGTGGCTCCGCGTTGACGACCCCATCGGCGCGGTTCCCGTGCACGGCATGTGCGGAATCTGGGGAACTCTTTCTTTAGGCCTGTTTGCCTGCGGTAAATACGGAGCGACAGGCCCAGTCGCCCCCGACAACTCAGTCGCGCTGAAAGGACTGCTTTACGGTGGCGGCACGCAATTGCTGCTCGCGCAAGCGCTTGGGAGTCTGATCATCGCAACCACAACTTTCGTCGTTGCCTATGCAGTCATGCGTCTGGTGAACGCAACCGGCACGTTGCGTGTGTCGCGCGAAGGCGAGCTCTACGGTTTAGATTTGCATGAGCATGGGATTTCCGCGTATCCGGAATATGTTATTTCTTCCGCGGGAACGCCCGTCGGGATCGAAGATGACTCCACAAAATGGTCGCCAAAAAAGATGCACTTCGAATCTGTGATACTGGGGGAGGAAGAGAACTGCTAAGCTGAATCCGGGATTTGAAGTGCGATTGGCAAAATCACGATGACCAAAATCGAAGCAATCATCCAAGTCTCGAAGCTGGAAGGCGTAAAGAACTCGCTGCACGAGATTGGAGTCGAGGGCATGACGGTCCTCGAGGCCCGTGGCCATGGGAGGCAGAAAGGGCACACGGAGTTCTATCGCGGCCGGGAGTACACCGTTGATCTCATCCCGAAAATCAAGCTGGAACTGGTGGTCGCTGACACCATGGTTGAGAAGATCGTGCAGGCAATTTCCGGGGCGGCCCGCACCGGCAAAATCGGCGACGGGAAGATTTTTCTCTCACGGGTGGATGAGGCCATTCGGATTCGCAACGATGAACGTGGAGAGGATGCCCTGTGAAGTCGCAGGCGTGGGCGCGAGGAGCATAGATCGAGTCGGCCTTCCCCCAGCCACAAGAACGCTGCTAAGTGCGTGAGGTTCGCCCGGATCAAACGGTATGACCACGGCAGGCTCATTGAGCAGCGAATTGCGGGACCTCTACACGGTGGAATCGGCGCGGATCCGGGAGGAATTTGCTTCCACCGGGAATGGCGGCATGGCGATCGCCCAGCGTACTGGCCTGGTAGAGAAGATTACTCTCCAGCTCTGGAGGGAAATCGTTTGTCGGGAGGAACAAGGTCCACGAAATTTCACTCTGGTGGCCTTGGGCGGATTCGGGCGCGGCTGGCTGTTTCCTTACTCTGATATCGATCTGCTTTTTCTTCATGCCGACCGCGAAACCGAGCAAGCTTTCAAAGATCGGATTCGAAGCTTTTCACAAGGGCTGTGGGATCTGCGCCTGAAGGTGAGTCCGGCTACGCGCATCTTGCAAGAGTGCGATCGCTTCGATCCGGCCAATGTTGAGTTTTCCACTTCCCTGCTCGACTGCCGCTATTTGGCCGGTGATCCGGATCTATTCACCCGCTTGCACGACAAAGTCATCCCAAAGCTAATGACTCGTGAGGCACAGTCTCTGTTGCAGAGTCTGGCTGAACTCACGCGCGCCCGTCACGAGAAATTCGGCAACACCATCTTCCATCTCGAACCGAATGTGAAGGACACTCCCGGCGGTCTGCGGGATTGCAATGTGGCGCTCTGGCTCAGCCTGCTTTCCTCCATGGATAAACTGCACGACTGGCCCGATCCCAAGTCGCTGCTGTCAACTTCGGCACGTAAACAATTCGAGCCAGCGCTCGATTTTCTTATGTCGGTCCGGTGCTTTCTGCATTTCCGCCACGGTCGAGACGACAACATGCTGTCCTGGGAGGCGCAGGAAGAAGCCGCTAAACGCGGAATTGGAGTGTACGAAACTCACGAACTCACGGCCGCCGACTGGATGCGGATTTATTTCAGCCATGCCCGCTCGCTCCATCGCACCGCGACGCAGTTGCTGGAAGAAATTCCGGCAGCATGGTCTTCGCTTTCGCGGCATTTTCACAACTTGCGGACGCGCGTGTCCGATGCTGACTTCTCGGTGGTCGATGGCCTTGTATTCCTGCGCCAGTCTTCTGCCCTGCAAGATTCCGAGGTATTGCTTCGTCTGTTCCATTTTGTTGCGCATCATGACGTGCGGCTGAGCACGACCACGGAATACAAGATTGAGCAGCTGTTGCCATCCCTGGCCTCCACGCCACCCAGAGGAGCCGAACTGTGGCTTTATTTAGGAGAAATCCTGGCCCAACCGCATGCCGCCAATGCCTTGCGCGCCATGCATTCGTTGCGGCTGCTCACGCTGCTTCTGCCGGAATTGAAGACGATCGACGCACTGGTGGTGCGTGACTTCTATCATCGCTTTACCGTCGACGAACATTCTTTCCTGGCAATCGAGAGCCTGCACCGGCTGCTGCAGTCGCCGACGGAATGGGAAAAGCAGTACGCCGAAATCCTCGAGGAACTCGAACAGCCGGAACTGCTCTACTTGGCTCTCTTGTTGCATGACACCGGCAAAGGCGTGCCTTCCGACAATCATGTCGAGGGCAGCCTGGCTATCGCGGAACAGTGCCTGGAGCGTCTGGATCTGGAGTCGTCGGAGCGCGAAACCGTGCTCTTTCTTATCGCCAATCATTTGGAAATGTCGGCTGCGCTTCGTCGAGATATCTTCGATTCAGCAACGATTGCCGCATTCGCAGAAAGGGTGGGCACCCCTGAGAGGCTGAAGATGCTCTGCCTTTTCACCTACGCGGACATCAAGGCGGTCAACCCGGATGCGTTGACTCCATGGAAAGCCGAAAACGTCTGGCAGTTGTACATCTCGGCGGCGAACCAACTGAATCGTAATGTGGACCAGCGCCTACACCTGGATGCAAATGTCGACGACGAGAAAATGATTCGCCTGCGCACTCTGGCGCCAATGGCTGGTAAAAAAGTGAAGGCTTTTCTAGAGGGATTACCACAGCGCTATCTGAGAACTTATGCAGCCGGCGATGTGCTTCGTCATCTGGAAATGTCGGAAAGCCTAGGAAAGCACCCCATCCAGCTTGATTTAAAGCGTGGCCGCCACTGGTTCGAACTAACGCTGGTCACAAACGACCGTCCCTTTCTTTTCGGCAGGGTGGCAGGAACCCTGGCTGCGTGGGGTATGAATATCGTGAAGGCGACCGCTTTCTCGAACCAGGCGGGGACGGTCGTCGATACATTTTATTTTACCGACCGCTTCCGCACCCTCGAACTGAACCTTCCTGAGTGGGAGCGATTCAAGCGCAGCATCAGCGAGGTCCTAACGGGAGAGACGGATCTGGAGCGCATGCTGAAGAGCCGAATGCGGGCAGAGGAGAAGAAAGGCACGCCCAAGATAAAAATAAAGACCTCGATTCAAGTCGACGACCAGTGCTCTTCGAATAGCACTCTGGTACAGGTAGTTGCACAGGACCGCCCAGGGCTTTTGCACACGGTCGCCTCCCGTTTCGCCCATCACGAGTGCAACATTGAAATCGCTCTCATCGACACCGAAGGACAAATGGCAATCGACGTTTTCTATCTCACCGCAAACCGAAAGAAGCTATCGCGAGACCAACTGAAACAACTGGAGGCGGCATTAAGAGAAGCCTTACAGGGGATCTCCTAAGCAAAAGAAAAGTGTGGTAGGCGCGGCAGGAATCGAACCTGCAACCCTCGGATTAGAAATCAGGTCGTGCTCGGTGCAAAGGGTTGCAAGTCGAAGGAAATGGACGCCGTTCGTTTCGTTTCCATGCGTTTGGAAGCGATAAGATTTGACCTGCGCAGGGCTTCGGTTCCCCAGTTGGTTCCCCGGCTAACAGGCCGATGAGGCAACGTCCAGATAGTCGCAGGCTTCGTTGCCACCACCGGAATTGCAATTTCACGCATCTGGCAAAGAAATGCAGACTCCACGGCTTTGTGAGCATTTCCCCGACGCGAGAGTGCATAAGCTGTGCCTCTCCGCCGGTTGGGATTTTGAGCGTAATCGGGATATAACGTCAGACAAACGAACTGTCCCCAACCTTCTATTTGCCAACCGAACTCAGTCGTGCCATTTGCGTGGGGCGAGTTCGGTGAGACTCCTCCATGCTTTCCGCATAGGCGGCACACTCCCGAGACCAATTAATGGGTGTCCAGGCTCAAGAATGATGTCGTGAGGCGCATTTCAGTAATCGAACGGGACGTACACAACTAGCAGAATTACCAGTGTTGGCGCGGACGAGACGGGGGTACTATAGTGCGGTCTTGGAGATCAAGAGGGAGACCCCGGTTAAGAGGTCGCATGCGGAAAAGCCTGGGCGCGGTAACTTTGTGGCTGATGGTTCTGGCTGCACCCATCGAGCTAACTGCCGGTGACGCAAAGCCGCAGCAGGCCAGTGAGAACGATAATGCGGTTGGTCTGGTTCATCTGGTCAGTGTTGCCGAAGCCGATTATTTTCATGCCAGCCGCCGGTACGCAACCTTCGTCGAATTGATCAAATCCGGGCAGCTTCTACGCACCGCGGTGCACTCTCCGGAGAACCTTCCTTTCTATCGCACAGTGAATCCCCAATCAGATTCTGAGCCGGTGGCCGGATACATTGTTGGCTCCGTCGTGAGTGCCGACGGGTCCACCTACAAGGTGTCCTTGACCAAGAAAACAGACAAATGCGGCATAGCTTTGTCCACTGATGAGAGTGGTCTTCTATACGAAGGGAAGGCCATTGCCTGTGCGACGGAGGAAGCGACGAGTTCTCCTCTGCCTGCGCCTTGGGACTGGGCTCCGCCGGATGTAGATGATGAAATCCCTTCCGTTAGCAACGAAACTCCGTGCCCTTTGCCACAACTCCTGCATGACACTAGTGATCGGGTGCAGGAGCTGGCCGACAACTTACGACGCTTCAGCGCCAAAGAACGAATCGAAGATGCGGATATCGACAAGAACGGAAAATCGCACAACGAACGGACCAACATCTTCGATTACGTCGCCGATATCCGCCGCGATGATCTCGGAAAAACCTATGTCGAAGAGTACCGATCTGGAGGGCCCGCGATCGGGCCCGCGCGCCGGTTCGCGGATACTGGTACCGCCGCGTTCGCGTTGATCTTTCATCCCCTCCATGTCGAACAGTTTGCGATGCAGTGTGAAGGGTTGACCAATTTAGGGACTCGACCTGTCTGGCAACTGCATTTCGCGCAGCGGCCAGACCGAGTCAATGATTTCCACGCGTTCCGTGTGAAAAGCAACTTATATCGCGTGAGGCTCAAAGGCCGCGCCTGGGTTGCGGCCGACAATTACGAGGTGGTTCGCCTCGAGACCGATTTGATCGAGCCGATCAAAGAGATTGAGCTGCAAGTCGAGCACATGGTCATCGACTATGGCCCCGTGGAATTTCGCAAACGTAACCTTCAGCTCTGGTTACCCGGCAGTGCGTCGCTGTATGTCGAATTTCAGGGGCACCGTTATCAGCGTCGGCATGACTTCAGCGATTTCCAGTTGTTCTGGGTCGAGACTGAACAACAAGTCAAAGAGACCCATCAAGGTACCCCACCGAAACAAACAAAAGAAGCTCGACGAAGTCTTGGAGAAGCGAGTGCTGCGCCCAGTCCCCCATCCTCAAAGTTCCCATAGTTGGCGAAATCAGGTCAGCATGACCGGACTCCGGTCACAACGAAGCATGAAAAGAGGCTCTACGCCAACCATCTGTTTGCAGTCAGTTGCGCCTCTTTTCAAGGGAGGCCATTACGCTCAAAACCCCTCAATGAGCGTAATCGGGAGTGGCTGTTGAAAAACTCACTCGCGAGAAATTCGGAGAAATTTCATCGCGCTAGGATGCCCTATAAACGACGTTCTCGATTTTGGTGGACATTTTCTATCCCTCGGTTAGGACGGTTTTTTCAAAAGAGAGGGTTTTTCAACAGCCACGGGATTTAACGCCAAGTGACAAAGCGAGGCTATAAAAACGGACCATAATCGGTGCCGTTTCTGTTCTATAGAGGAGGTCCACAGAGGAGGTCCGCCCGTGAAACACACTCTTCTGGCATCTCAACCTTCTCGATTCAGAATCGCTCCAATGATTTCGGCAATCGCTCTCGCTTTCATGTTGACACCGCTTTGGCTTCGGGACACAATCGCGGTGTGGCTTTTGGGCGAGCCATCTCCCTTTTGCTTCGTCTGCGTTTCCCTGGCTCGACCTACGCTACCCGCAGTACAACACACGAAGACCAGGAGGAATTTGTGAAACCAGCCATCGCATCGTGCACGTTTGTATTGTTTTGCCTCGTGTCCGGATTTGCCCAAATCACCGGTAGCGGCACCAAGAATTTCATTCCGCGATTTACCGGCACCACTACGGTGGAAAACTCGAATATCTACGAAAGTCCGGCGAACCATGTGGGCATTGGGACAAAGGGTCCGCACAGCAAGCTGAGCGTCTCGGGCTCTGACGCCACTGTTAACGGGATGGGAGCCGCCGTGGAGATTAGCAACACGGCGAGCGGTGGGGGGAACTGGTATCTGCGCTCTGGTGCCACAGGCACCGGCACTCCCGCCGGCGGGTTTAGCATAGCCAACGATGCTGCATACTTTCTGACCTTCACCAGCGGCGGGCAGGTCGGGTTGAATAACAACGCTCCCACGCACAATCTGGACATGTCAGATGGCGCCTACGAGAACGGTGGAACTTGGACGAATAACTCTGATCGCAACCTGAAAGATGGTTTTACCTCCGTAGATGGTGCGAGCCTGCTTTCCAAACTGAACGGCATTTCCATTCAGATCTGGCATTACAAGGCGGATGGTAACGGCGTTCGCCATCTCGGTCCCGTTGCCCAGGATTTCTACAATGCCTTTGGTCTGGGGCAGGATGACAAGCACATCAGCACCGTGGATGAAGGAGGCGTGGCGCTGGCGGCTGTGCAAGAGTTGTACAGGCAGAATCTGGAGAAGGATTCCACGATTCAGAAACTCAGTCAGGAGGTACAGGAACTGAAGAAAGCGCAGGTGGAGATGGCGGATCTAGAAACGAGGCTTGCCAGGCTCGAGCACGACCAGCAGAGTCTTTCGGCCACGGGTTCGAAACGTCCGGCGCGCACGAAATCAGGAGACGGGGACGTAGCCCTGCAGGCTAGGACAACGCTACCAACCCGCGATCAGCGTTAACGATTCCTGCCGTGAGCGAATGTTGGCATCCGCTCGGATTCCGAGTCTGTTGCTCACAGATTCAGAGTCCCGATGCTCTACCCACAAGGACTCGGAGACCTTAAGGAGCTGCGGGGGCGTCTTGCTAAGTGCCTTTAGAGCGCGTTTAAGAAAACCTGCCACCTGCTCGCACCCGCGTGGTCGACCCTTTCGGGTAAATGAGCGCTATTGGGATGTTGCGACAGTTGATTAAAACCTAACTTTCTGCAGACTTCGACAAGCACAGGCCTCAGGACCTTACTGGACGATTTACCACTCATCTTTCAGTTTGCTGAAGCCCCAAACAACGATGGTCAGCACCGATCCCCAGACAAGCGGCGTTTCTATTACTCATCTACTCATCGGATGTTCAACTTCAGGAGTATTGCTGGGCGCATTCCGACCGCGCGGTTACTCAGACGAAGCCTCTACGCGTGTCTTGGTAGCGCGAACCGGAAGCAAGACGACAAAAAGGCCCAGCGGAAAATCTCCCCGTTGGGCTTAAAACTCTCAGGGTAGTCATCAGTATATTCCCGTTGCGTGGGATTCAGCGCGCGATATTTGTGTCAATCCGGCTTCCTGCAGATAAGGGCCAGCACAGCTCTAAAGCAGTTGGAAGTTATTGTGCCCATCCAACGCAACGCTACCAGCCTGACGTTTGATTAACGAGCCTCCAATATCCTCAGCAGCAACTTGTAATCCTAGCACGCGTACCTGGCGTCTCTTTTTGGGGGATCTTGAAAATGCACCCGCTCAGACCGTGCCGCCAGATGCATCGAAGTCAGCTGAGGGGAGGATGGCCGGCCAACCGCTTTCTCACTTGATACAGGACAACGGAGAAACCTGAGGGCTCAAAAGCCCTCAGGCCTCTCCGGAAAATCCGACCCCGGTTCTAAGCCAATCAGCCGCGACCGGCGCCGTCGAAGGTTACTGTTTTACTTCGATGTTCCTTCTACGCCGATGGTGAAGCGGGAGCTGGACTGTTGGTCCGTGCTCGGCTGCCAAGTCGCGCCGAAGAATACCGAGTTGAAGAACGAGTTATTCGCAGGCTCGGTGCCTCCGAACTCATGCTTCCTTGCGCCATCGTCGTTGGTCGTAAACCCACGATAGCTGTTCTCGCAGCTGCTGTTGCCGGTGTTGGTGCAGTACGGAATCACGGTCATCCAGTACTTGCCGGTTTTCAACACGCAGTTCGTGATCCCTTTCACCTTAACCGAGTAAACGTTGAAGCCGAAGCCGCTCAAGCCGGTCGGAGCTAGACTGCCTATCTTGCTGCCATGGCAGACCAGCTTGCCGCCAGTGCCGCCACCCGCGGGAATCCTCGAGCGGACTTCGTACGGGGTGGTCTTGGGGTCGAGAACCTGAGCCGACAGGAATTCATCGTCCAACAAGCCGGTCACGGTCCAAGTTTTCCCCTTGGGAACCAAGAAAGGAGGATAGGTGGCCGCGCCGGTGTTGATGATGACATCGACTTCGTTGGCGAGACCATTGGCGTCACTGGCGTTGGAATCAAATTCGCCAGCATAGAATAAGCAGGGTTTACACCACGAAGGTGGCCCCCCCCACTCACTGTGCGGTGGGTTGCCGAGAACCGCGGGACGGGCTGGAATTTGAACATCCACTTCGCGATCCAAGCTGGCTTGAGGCATGCGGTGGCTGTCCTGAGCCACGGCAAATGGGGTCAGCGCTGCGACCAGCGCCACTGCAAAAAGGATCTTTTTCATGGAATCTCCTCCTAAGGGGTCTGACTGGTTTGGGTCACTTGAGCCACGCTTCCGAATGGTGCTGGCCAACCGGGCTCGTAGCCCTCGGAAAAAGTCCTACCGTCGCTAACGCGAATGTCAAGTGAGTCCAACGCTGGTAAAGAGTCTGGTTAGATCCAGCGCCCGCACTTGAAGCTCCTTCTTACTTACCTTATGGATGAGCCCAGGGGGCGTGCCGTTTTCCGGCCCGCGATGAAAACGGAAGATCCGGGCTCCGGTTTCAAGCCAATGAACTGCCGCAACCGAAGCCGTCAAAGGTTGACTAACTTACTTCGTTCCTTCCACGCCGATGGTGAACCGGGAGCTGGACTGTTGGTCCGTGCATCGCTACCAACTCGCGCCGAACTATACGGAGTTGAAGAACGAATCGTTCACTGGCTCTTGGCCCGAATCACGGCCAGTTGCCGCACGATCTCTCCCAGTCTTGCCTTTCTCTTTTCGTGGGCGACTTGATCCTGATGCCGATGAGGTTTTCGATAGCGGTATATCATGTTTAGCTCTTGGATCTCCTCGATCTCTCTTCGGAGGTCGGCAGTCTGTTGGCTGAAAGCCACATCCCATGGAGGCAGAGTAGCCACGGCATTAGGTGTTCTGAGGTGCTGCGAGGAGTGGTCCATGGTCTGCTCCGAACGGCAGCTTCCTACGTCGCAAGAATGCGCAAATGCTTTAACGCACGAGTCAAAACTTTGTTAAGCGAGCTAGCTCGGTCGGCCGTAATCTCCTCTTTGTGATTTGAGTTACGTTGGCTGATTGACAGTTGCGGGTGAATGAGTGCGGGTGAAATTTGGATCTGAATGCTTAACCTAGGACAACCTTCTTACAGCCCCTATCGATCTCTCATCCGCTACTCTTGGCGGTCCTTGCGCTTCAGGTTTCTTCTGTCGATTCTGACCTGCTCTGCGTGCTGGCCGCCGAGTCCTGGCCAACGAATTGCCTCGACCTTAGGAAGAGGCTCGTTTCTAAAGACAACTCTAGGGTTGACTCGAGGACTGTGCAACTAGGGAAATCCCTAGGTACAATCCGGAGCGGAAGGTGGACCAATGCGGCTCAACTGACGCTATCAGATGGGATGAGAATGCCGGTCTCCGGCGGGATGCGATACGCTCCCACGTTATCGACGCGCTCGAAGCGCAAGAGATAAAGGAGACCGGCAATGAAGGAAGATTAGCACCGTAGCGACAAAGCAGAGCAGGAATTTTCGCGAGCAGAAACTGACGATCGGTTTGGATCTGGGAGATCGATCGAGTTGGTATTGCGTGTTGGATGAAGCGGGGGAAGTGCTGCTGGAACAAAAGCTGAGCACGACTCCGAAAGCGATGAAGGAAGTGTTCGGAGCAATGCCGCGCAGTCGGATGGCGTTGGAGACGGGAACGCATTCTCCGTGGGTGAGCCGGGTGTTGAGCGAGTTGGGGCACGAAGTGATCGTGGCGCATGCGCGCAACGTGCGTTTGATCGGGGAGAGTCGGCGGAAAGATGATCGGCTGGATGCGAGAACGTTGGCCCGGTTGGCGCGGATCGATCCGCAGTTGCTGGCGCCGGTGCAGCATCGCAGCGCCCAGGCGCAGGCTGATCTGATGGTGATCCGAGCGCGAGCCGGACTGGTGCGGGCACGGACGTCGTTGATCAACACGGCGCGAGGGTTGACGAAGTCCTACGGGGAGCGACTGCGCGGCTGCAGCCCGCGCAATATGAATGCGGAGAAAGCACGACCGCTGAGCCCGGAACTGCAAGCGGCGCTGGAACCGTTGCTGGCCTCCATCGAAGCGCTGAGCGAGCGGATTTACGAATACAACCAGCAGATCGAGAAGATCGCCAAGGAAAGTTATCCTCAAGCGGCGCGGCTGAAACAGGTGAAGGGAGTGGGGACGCTGATCGCGCTGACTTACCTACTGACGCTGGAAGATGCGCAGCGTTTTCGCAAGAGCCGCGACGTGGGCTGCTATGTAGGGTTGCAGCCGGGCCGGCGAAACTCGGGGCAGAGGGAGCCGCAGCTGCACATCAGCAAGGAAGGTGATCCGTATTTACGAACGCTGCTGGTGCAAGGGGCGCACCACATTCTAGGTCCGTTTGGAGCGGATAGCGATCTGCGGCGCTGGGGTCTGAAGCTGGCCGAGCGTGGCGGGAAGAATGGGAAGAAACGAGCGGTGATTGCGACCGCACGAAAGCTGGCGGTGTTGCTGCATCGCTTGTGGGTGAGTGGAGAGGCATACGAACCACTGCGCAATAGCAACCGCACCATGCTGGCAGCAGGCCTAGTTCAGATTGGTTGATTGGAGCACCGCGCCCCAGCGCCGAGTTCCGGTGACTGCGTTAATGGCCTGGCCCAGCTTCCATCGCGAGATGGAAAAAGAGGTCGACAATCAGGTGGCAGCACCGGCTGAAACGAGAACACCCAACTTGCACCGAGCGAAGAAGTCGCTCCTCGAGAGTGCGGATGGAAGGGTGGCGACAGGGTTGTTTTGGGGGCGCGAAGGGAGAAGAGGAAGGACAACAACAAGAGAAGAAAGACCACGCGTCCCCCAGCGACGGCCACCTTCCTTCCTAGCGGAATGGTGGCAGAGCGGTCCTCGCCGTCAAGGATTCGCTGACGCCGCACAGAACGCGCCCTTGACCGCTCCGGGCCGCTCTGCAAACCCTCCGCTAGGAAGGAAGGTGGATTTTAAGGAAGGCAAAATCAAAATCTACTTGACTGGGACCGGCATTCTCATGGAAGGCCATTACGCTCAAGACCCTCAATGATCGATATAACGCCAACAACCCCGAAAAAGCGATAATCTGGAGTGGTGACGCCGTGAACGAGCATGAGAAAATGAGAAATAGGCTAGCAGTAATTCTAGTTCTCACTTCATCGATTGCCGTTGCAGGCACAGCCAAAATCAGCGGCACCGTTGTAGATGAGCATGGTGTACCCGTGAAGCACATGACCGTCGAAGCATGGCCACTGGACATGGGTCACAGCGGAGGAACCGACCAAGCCCTGACGGACGAGAACGGCCATTTCGTGCTTACCGTCATATCCGGCCGCCTACCCGACGGTCGTGCGTATGGGATGCGATGGGCGGTCTACCCACATCAGGAGAAGGGCGACTACTACGCCGACCTATCGTCTCGGTTCTACAAAACCGCCGCAGGCCAAGCGCAACAGATCGAGTTTTTCCTCGACGCCCCCGAGGCAAACGTCGAGCTAAGACCAGGACCGAAGGCTGGTGCACTGAAGGGCAAAGTCACAGACAGAGCAACTGGTGTCCCCGTTAAACCAGAGTTTGAATTCGCGTGGATTTCAGACCCCGAAAACAAAATGGTCGAGAGCACCAGCAATGATTACCGCATCCTCCTTCCGTCCAACACAGACATCAAGCTGACGGTCCTGTCACGGGGTTATAAGCCGTGGTCGTACCAGGGCGCAATCAACGTAGGACCGGGGCAAGACATGACGCTGGACATTCGGATGGAGCAGTTGCCGTCTGCAAACAAGTAGGTCTTCCGAGTTCAGAAAAACAATCTAGAGCCTCCCGGTTTACGCAAGCCGGAACCGATTGTTGACGAAATCAGGTCAGTATGACCGGAATCCGGTCACAACGAAGCATGAAAAGAGGTCCCATGCCAACCATCAGTTTGCAGTCAGTTACGCCTCTTTTCAAGGGAGGCCATAGCGCTCAAAACCCTCAATGAGCGTACTTGGGATGTCACAACAGCTACGAGCCATAAGGTTGGTCTCCGGCCCACTGGGCACTCAAACTCCAAGCAGCCGAAAAAGAGCCGACTACGGCGTGATCTCAAACACCGACCCGGCGTTATTTTTGAGCCAGAACAATCCCGAAGTTGCCAAGAAAGCGGCAGCAGAATGAACGCCAGCCGGTGCAAAGAAGCCGAAGCCAGCGTGCGTGGCATCAATATGATTACATGAGCGGAAAGTAAGCACCTATGCCAGAACTGGGAATGAACGGTTTGATCTTCGAGAGTGCATTCTTCGGAACGAAAAGCATGTCGCCGGGATGCAGAAACGGATCCTCCCGCAGGTTGCGATCAGCTTCCATTTTTTTCACATTGATCAACTGGGCTGAAGTCCAGTTATCGTCCACCCGACGGTATAGCACCACCTGCGAGTGTTTCGCGGTGTCCAAGAATCCACCCGCCATGGCAATGGCTTCCGTCAGAGTCGTGTCGCCCCGGAGTTCGTACTTTCCCGGGCGTGCGACTTGACCATCTGCAACGAAATAGGGTCTCTGAAAGTCCTTGAGTACGACTGAAATGGCGGGATCGTTCAGAATCTTGCTATAAACCTTACGAAGAGTGTCCGTCAGTTGGGGCACGGTTTGCCCCTGCACTTTGATGTCTCCCACTCCGTGTAGGGTAACGAATCCATCAGGCTGGACTGCCACGCCGGTCTGATTAAACTCAGGGCTCAACTCGAAGGTGACGTCGAAGGAATCACCAGGCTGGATCTTGTAGCGCGAGTCGCGTTGTTGGAACTGTGGCGCTGCCTCCGATGTCGGTGTGGACGGAGCTGGTTCCGCACTTGAACTTGCGCTGACAGTCGCCCTTGCAGCCCCACTCTCAGCTAATGTATTCGGGCTCGAACCTGGTACGGCAACCTTCGAACTCCCCGATGACCCGGCTTGCGCCACGCATATGGCTTGCCCAGCGACTAGAACGAACGCCACGCAAACAGAGAACATCCAATCCTTCTTCATAGCTTTTCCCCAATCCAAATTCTGAGCCGACGTCCCAGACTACACCCCTGACAAATGGCAGCCGGACCATGCTGTCTTGAACGTCATTCGGAAACCGCGCCCAAGCTCTCGTGCCCCAGTTAGCTGGATTCTACTCCCCTGCACCTCGGTTCGCACAACCATCTGTATTGTCTCCACGGTGCTGTGCTCTTCTCGATGTCTGTCCGGCGTGATGAATATGATGGCACTCAAAACCCCTTCCGAGGGTCAATGAGTGAAATGGGGAGTGGCTGTTGAAAAACTCACACTCTAGAAGTTCGCAGAAATTTCATTGCGCTAGGAAGCCCTATAAACGACGTTCTCGATTTTGGTGGACATTTTCTATCCCTTCGCCGGGACCGTGAGGGTTTTTCAACAGCCACGGGATTTATCGCCAACTCATCCTTACCGGTACCTTCGAAAAGAGACAGGGCATGCGCAGAACAACAGGGAAGCCCGTCGCCCAGTGACTGGGGATTTCCCTAGTTGTGTCGGACATGAGACAGACCTTGGCTAGTTTCGAAACAAGGCTTCGGCGGCGGCAGGCAACATTTCCCGGCGGCTGTTGCGCAGCGGTTTATTCGCAGGTCCGTGCCTCCTAGGGATTTCCCCAGTATCGCAACTCCGCACATTGCCTAAGAATAGTCCAGAGTTTCAAAACTCCAGCACCGGAGTCCTGCGCCACGAAAATGGCGTCTCCTCTGCATTTAACGGAGGCGAATCTTTGATCCGACCACGGGTAGTACTGGCGGATGACTATCCGGCCCTACTTGAAGCCGCAGCTGGGCTTTTGAAACCTCAGTTTGACGTAGTGGGAGCCGCCACGGAGGCCCTCCGCCTTTGTCCCGACGTAATTGTGACCGACATTACCATGCCGGTCTTGAGCGATTCCTATTGCGAGTATGTTCCGTTTCGGGGGAACTTCGATGCCTAACTCCCAGCAAGTCATTGCCATTGTAGCTTCCGTCGCTTTGGTGGTTAGTTCGACGGGGCTCGACGGCTGCAATAAAGATAAGAAGGAATCGCAGGCCGGGCAGCAGGCGCAGGCGCCCACCGCCACCTTTGCCATGCCGACTCCAGACCAGCTCTACCAGCTCGTGGCTCCGATTGCTCTGTTCCCGGACAACCTGGTGGCCATAGTGCTTGCGAGTTCGACTTACCCAGACCAGATCAGTGCGGCCTGGCAGTGGATGCAGCAGAACGGGGGGCTCAAGGGCGCGCAGCTGATGCAATCGGTGGATCAGCAGCCGTGGGACGCCAGCGTCAAAGGGCTCACCCAGTTCTCTGACGTATTGCAGCAGATGGCCATAAACCTGTCGTGGACCTCGTCCCTCGGCGATGCGTATTTCAACGCGCCCCAAAACGTGATGAACGCCGTGCAGGTCATGCGCCAGAGGGCCTACCAGGCCGGCAATCTGAAATCGACCCCCCAGCAGAACGTTCAGGTCGAAAATCAGCCTGCGGGAACCGAGCCCGTTGCGGCGTCCTCGGGCGAGGAGCAGCAGGTGACGGTTGTGCAGTCTCCGCCGCAGACGATCGTGATTCAGCCGGCACAGCCAGACGTTGTGTATGTGCCCAGTTACAATCCCACCGCAGTTTACGGCGCCCCCGTCCCGCCGCCGCCGGGTTACTCCACTGAAGCTATGGTGACCACCGGCCTAATCTCCTTCGGTGTTGGCATGTTGGTGGGCGCGGCAATCAACAACAACAACAATTGCTGCGGATGGGGCTATAACTCCTGGAACACCGGCTGGAATAACTCCAGCGTGCACTACAACAACAATGTCTACGTCTCGAACTCCAATACGTTCGTCAATCGAAATAACTACAACAACGCTAATTACAACAACGTGAATCGGAACAACGTCAATCGGAACAATATCAACGCGAACAATGTCAATCGCAACGACCTGAACCGGGGCAACAGTCCGCAGTTCGATCAGAGGCGGAACCAGGGAGTCGGTGATCGCAATCAAGGCGTTGGCAACAGGAACCAGGGAGTCGGCGATCGCAATCAAGGCGTTGGCAACCGGAACCAGGGGGTCGGCGATCGCAATCAAGGCGTCGGCAACAGGAACCAGGGGGTCAGTGATCGCAATCAAGGCGTTGGCAACCGGAACCAGGGGGTCGGCGATCGCAATCAAGGCGTCGGCAATAGGAACCAGGGGGTCGGTGATCGCAACCAAGGTGTTGGCAACCGGAACCAGGGGGTCGGCGATCGCAATCAGGGTGTCGGCAACCGGAACCAGGGCCCCAGCAACCGGAACCAGGGCCCCGGCAACCAGCGCACGGAGCAGCGGGGTTATGGCAATCAGCCGAACCGTGGAGCCAGTAACAACGCGATGGGGAATTACCAGCAGGGCGGCAACGCCCGCAACGCCAGCGCCCGGGGCCAGCAGAGCGTGAATGGCGGCGGCAACCGCG
>Ga0210383_10001117_pt1 | contig 24744 bp, 19 predicted proteins | sample IncBWC14OmetaG_FD_160072 | JGI IMG/M metagenome (GOLD analysis project Ga0210383, IMG submission 160072) | Forest soil microbial communities from Barre Woods Harvard Forest LTER site, Petersham, Massachusetts, United States - Inc-BW-C-14-O ... | reverse complement strand
CCCCGCTCTCGAGTCTCTCTCCCGCTTGCCGACCGCCGGGGAAGCGCCGTTCGATCTGGTTTTTATCGACGCCGATAAAGAGGGCTACCCGAAATATCTGCAGAAAGCATTGCCGCTTCTCCGTGAAGGCGGGTTGGTCCTGGCCGATAACGCCTTGCCGGACGCAGTCCTGGATCCGAAAACGGACCATGGAATCAAGCGTTTCAATGCCGAACTGAGCGCCCACCCTGATTTGATCTCCGTCTTGGTGCCGGTGTTGCGCAGCCGGGGTATCGACGGGCTGACGATTTCGGCGAAACAAAAACTTTAGGTCCCGGTCGATTATATAATTCTTCAATGTTTGTCAAATCGTCTGTGGAGGATCTAAAAGGTAACTCTGGTCTCGCTGACCAAGCATCCCAGATTTGCCGGCGATAGCCGCTTTATTTCGGATCGTGAATTATCTGGCGGTCGGCAACGCCATTTAAATCATCTTCCCCCGACCGAGGACTCCCAACCAACTATCTCATGGTCGTTTAGCCTCTCAATTTCTATTTTTTGACTAATATCATGCTCCGTTCTAATGTCGCGAACGATAGGGTGCAGATTGATAACCAGGCGTGACCGATTGGAAGGCACCTCTTTGTCTGACTGAGCACTCCAGGAACAACCTTGCCGAGCTAACCCCGCCGAGATCGCCCACCCAACAGCAACGAGCAGCCCCCTTTGCGATGCGCCATTCAGCTCGGACGAGCTTTGCCCCGGACAAAATTTTCCCCCGCTAGGCATAACACAATATAATCCAGACAAAAGATCCACATGAAAAAGCTAGATCGTTTCTCCCAAAACACTGAAGGAAGCGCAGGCGTTTCCCGACGCCAAGCATTGCGCCGGGCCGCCACCGCCGGAGCATTGCTCTCGCTCTCCTCCCTCGGAATTGCCATACCCCCCAGCGCAGAAGCTGCAGAAAGCGAGTCGTTCGGCAAGTTTCCGAAGCATCCAAAATGGAAATTTACTTTCGTCAATCACGTCACCACCAACCCTTTCTTTGTCCCCACCAGGTATGGTGCGGAGGACGCCTGCGCGCTTCTGGGATGCACTTTCCAATGGACCGGCTCCGAGAAGTCCATCGCTACCGATATGGTTAATGCTCTGAACACTGCGGTCTCTGCAGGGGTTGACGGCATCGCTGTTTGCCTGGTTGACCAAGCTGCGTTTAACGACCCAGTCGAAAAGGCTCTCAAGGCAGGGATCCCGGTAGTGTCTTACAACGCAGACACCTCAGGCAACAAACGATTGTGCTATATCGGCCAGGATCTGTTTGTCTCGGGCAAAGGTTTAGGCCAACGCATCGTTGAATTAGTGCCGGAAGGTGAAGTGGTTGGCTTTATTGCTACCCCAGGACAGCTGAACATCCAACCGCGTCTGGACGGCGCCAAGGCCGCAATCAAGGAATCTGGCAAAAATATTACCTTGAATGAGGTATCCACCGGAGCCGCCTTGAACGACGAAGTTTCCGCGGTCGAAGCTTATTTCGCAGGTCATCCCAACGTCAAAGGAATGTTTGCGGTGGATGCCGGCAGTACGGCAGCTGTCGCCAAGACGATGGCGGGACATCAGCTACAGGCCAAAGGTGTTCATGCCGGAGGCTTTGATCTTCTGCCGACCACGATGGAAGCCATCGCCAAGGGAGACCTGGACTTTACGATCGATCAACAGCCGTACCTCCAAGGGTTTTACACCGTCCTGGTGCTCTTTCTTTACAAAATATCAGGCGGATTGACCGGACCATCCGACATCAATACCGGCCTGAACTTCATCACGAAGTCCAGCGTGAACCCCTTCCTGAACAGTAAAAGCCGCTTTCAGGGCAATTCCAGTGAAGAAAAGGTTCTGACACGGTCGGGCGCTATTTAACAGCCAAGATACGCCATGGCGACAGACAAAGCGGCCACCGTATCACAACGAGAGGATCCACCCCGGCGCGCCGAGCGCCGGGGCTTGGTGCGAAGACTGGGAACATCCGTGCTGCGGTCCCGAGAGGCGAGCGTCGCGATCGCGGCGATTGTACTGGTCATTTATTTTCAGAGCACGGCGCCCGCCTTTCTGTCATCCGGCAATGTGGCTAATCTTGCGGGCTACGCCGCGACAACCTCCATCATCGCTGCCGGCGAGGTCATGGTGCTGATTTCCGGTGAGGTGGACCTGTCCGCCGGACAGGTCTATGCTCTTTCCCCATTCGTAATGTATTACGCTCACGAGGCGGGCGTTCCTTTCATTTTCGCGATTGTTATCGGCCTGATTCCTGCCGCGCTCATCGGCCTGATCACCGGATTGATCACCGTGGTGTTCGAGATACCATCCTTTATTACCACCCTCGGTACTCTGTTCCTGATCAATGGCCTGACCCTGACGTTTTCAGGCGGTTATCCAGTTCAACCGGACGCGGGTCCAACCATCGCCGCCATCTTCGGCGGTAATGCGCTTTCCCAGATTATCTGGGCACTTGGTATTACGCTCATTTTCCAGTTTGTCCTCGTCAAGACTCGCTGGGGTATGCACACCATCGCCACCGGTGGTAATCTCATTGGCGCGAAGGAGGTGGGTATCAAGACCGGTCTGGTCAAGATCGGGAATTTCGTGCTTTGCAGCCTCCTGGCGGGGTTAGCTGGGATTTTGGATGCGTTCCGGATCGGATCGATCGATCCACTGGCCGGCGGAACCGAGATCATGTTCATGGCCATTGCGTCCGCGGTCATCGGCGGAACCCTTCTAACCGGTGGCTCCGGCACCATCGTCGGCGCGTTCCTCGGTGCCATCGTGCTGGGAATCTTAAAAGACGGATTCACGCTTTCCGGCGTCAGTGCCTATGCCTTCGACATGATTTTGGGCGGAGCCATTCTCCTGACCATGCTCATCAACGTGCGCCTTAGCCGTCTACGCGCAGCAGGAGGTAAGCGATGAGTGAAGAAATGTTGCGCGGCGAGCACCTCTCCAAATCCTTCGGCCGAGTCACGGCACTGAAGGATACTTCGATCCGGCTGGATAAAGGGGAAGTTCTGGGGCTTCTCGGGGACAACGGCGCCGGCAAGTCCACGCTGTTGAAGATCCTGACCGGGTTTCACCAGCCAAGCAGCGGCAAGATCTTTATCCAGGGTAAAGAACAGGCGCTCAGGTCCGTCGGCTACGCGCGCTCGCTGGGGATTGAACCGGTCTACCAGGATCTGGCTCTCATTAACGAGTTGAGCGTTTACCGCAACATGTTCCTGCGACGTGAGCTCATGTTTGGCGGGTTTCTGCGGATCCTCAATGACAGTGCCATGCGCAAGCAGGCGAAGGAACAATTGCGGCAGATGGGAGTGCATATTCCGTCTGTGGACGTTGAGATCTCCAGGCTTTCGGGCGGCCAACGACAGGCGATCGCAGTGGCGCGCTCCGTTTACGCCAATGCCAAAGTGCTTTTGCTGGATGAACCTTTGGCGGCGATGGGCGTGAAAGAAAGCACGATGATCCTGGACGTGATTGGGCGCCTGAAGGAAAAGGGGGATGTTTCAGTCATCATTGTGGCTCACAACTACGCCCAGATTTTCGATTTTTGCGATCGGATCAACCTTCTGCAAAATGGCGAGATTACCTTCGACCGAAGAACCAAAGATACGTCCGTCGAAGAACTGACCAGCCTGGTGGTCAATGAATATCGAACCGCCCGCGGAACGAAAACGTCAAGATCAGATCTAAATATTCAATAATCGTCCACTTGAATACGGCCTGCGATCGCGATCGTTTCCTTGCCCAACTCGTGATTTAGGGCCAGTCGGCGACCTCTAAATAATCGAAAACCGATAAATCGTCGTCTGGAGGTAGTTTTCTCCCGGCCGCAAGACCGTCGACGGGAACTCGGTATGCTGCGGCGAGTCCGGGTAGTGCTGGGCCTCCAGGCAAAGGCCGGATCGCGACGGATAGGTCTTCCCGCCTTTCCCGCCGAATTTACCGGCGGGAAAATTCCCGGAGAAAAACTGCAGACCCGGCTCGGTGGTCAGCACTTCCAGCATGCGTCCGGAGGTCGAGTCGCACACCGTTGCTGCCGGCGTCAATAATTGACCCGGTCTGTTCAATACCCAGTTGTGATTGTACCCGTTCCCATAGAGGAGTTGCAGATCCCGTTGGCCGATCCGGGTGCCAATCGGCGTCAATTTCCTAAAGTCGAACGGTGTCCCTTTTACCGTCCTGATTTCTCCGGTTGGGATCGAGGATTGATCGATCGGCAGAAAATGGTCTGCGTCAATCGTCAATTTATGTCCCAGGATGTCGGTCGCACCTGCATCCCGAAGGTTGAAGTACGAATGATGCGTTAAATTGACAATCGTGGTTTTATCCGTCGTAGCGGTGTAATCGATTTGCAGCTCGTTGTCATCCCTCAACGTGTAGGTCACTTCAACGGTCAACTCTCCGGGATACCCTTCTTCGCCGTCCCGGCTTACATATCGAAGATCCAGCGCCGGGCCAATTGCGCTTTTCCGCTCCGCCGCGATCCAGATGACCTTGTCAAAGCCTTTCAGACCGCCATGTAAGTGGTTTCCTTCGTTGTTCCGCGTGAGCTGATAAGCTTTCCCTTCCAGGCTCAGGCGTCCTGCCGCGATCCGGTTGGCATATCGGCCGATGGTCGCTCCAAAGCATGGATGCTCGTTCAAGTATCCCGCCAGGTTATCGAATCCCAGGACGACATCACTGAACTTGCCTTTTCGATCCGGCACCATGAGGGAGACCAGGATGGCGCCGTAGTTAGTGATCCCGGCTTCCAGGCCGTACACATTCCTCAGGGTGTACAGACCCACTTCGGCGCCATCCGTGGTCATCCCGAACGATTCTTTCATGTTCTTCCGTTTGTGGGTGGCGGCAGACGCCACGGTAGCTGCATCCTTGTTTGTTTCAATTGGGCTTTCATTCACTTCTTCCGCGATTGACTTGATGAGGAAACTCTCTGAAAAAGAAATGGTCAACTTTCCAAAGGCACGACTTTCGGGTAGATAGACGAGATCAGTTCCAAGCGCTGATCAATATCATGAACAGAATTGTTCCACTTCGACCGTTCGCATGGTCGCTTCCAGCAAGGCAGGTTTGTTCGCGAGCGTGGCTTCCGGTGTTTGTGCGCTCTGGGGCCCGCTCCACGGCGGCGCCAACCAGGCGGTCCTGGAAATGCTCCAGGAAATTCACCGCGAAGGAGACGATGGATCGCGTTTCATCCAGGCCGCAAAAGACAAGAAAAGCGGACGACGATTGATGGGGTTCGGCCATCGCGTTTACAAGAGCCATGATCCGCGCGCAAAGATCATCAAGAAGCAATGTGACGATCTACTTGCCGAGCTGAAGATCAGTGACCCGCTCCTGGACATCGCGTTGCGGCTCGAACGGGCGGCCCTCCACGACCCTTATTTCATCGAGCGAAAGCTTTATCCGAACGTGGATTTCTATAGCGGTATCATGATGCGCGCGATCGGAATCCCGCTGGAAATGTTTACCGTGATCTTTGCCATCGGCCGTGTCCCAGGCTGGATTGCCAATTATCGCGAGGTCAGCGCAAATGAAGCGGGACGAATTTGTCGGCCTCGACAGATTTATGTCGGCGAACCGCTTGCGTCGTATGTACCTATCGATCAGCGAACGACCTAAGCCTTGAAGATTCGTCTGAATGCGGCCCCGGTCGATGGCAAAGCCAACGACCGGTTAATCCGACTTCTGGGCAGGTGCTCGGGCGTTGCACCCTCGCAGATCCGGATCGTCCGCCGCCGGGCCGCTCGAGAGAAACAGGTTCTCGTGACCGGCCGTCGCGCCGAGGAATTGCGAAGTCGCCTGGATCCGCCAGGTCCTTCCTGACCGCAGGTTGAGAAACCTTACCCCGACCACTGGATGCCAAAGCCTTCTCGATCTGGCAAACTTCCTTCTTTCGAGGCACTTGAACACACGGCACCATCCGTTCACGCCGCTCGTCGCGCAAACTACATCATGTTCTTCGTTGACGGGCTCGGCTTCGGCATCTGGGCCGCCCATATTCCCGCGTTCAAACAGAAGTTCCACCTCAGCGATTCGTCGCTGAGCATCGTGCTGCTCGCGGTCGCCGCCGGATCGATCGTTTCGATGCCGCTCGCCGGGCAGGCGGTGCGGCATTATGGGAGCAAGTATTGCATCGCCGTCAGCGTTGCTTGCCTGGCGTTTTGCCTCGTCTGTATTGCGTTAGCGCCGGCTCTGATTCTGTTTGTCGTCGCCGCACTCCTGTTCGGAGCGGCGAAAGGCGGTGTCGACGTTGGGATCAACGCCCAGGCGGTAGTCGTTGAGAAATGTTACGGGCGACCGATCATGTCTTCATTTCAGGCCCTCTGGAGTGTCGGCGGTCTTGCCGGTGGCTTTTTGACCAGCGCAACCCTGGGTCTGGGCTTTACGCCTGCCATGAATCTGGTGGGTGTCGCCTCGCTGATTCTGCTGCTCGACCTGCTTAATTATTCTTACTTGATGCGCGACGCCTCTCCGCCGGAGGAAGGCAGGAAGCGTTTCCGGCTCCCTGGCAAAGCCTTGCTTTATGTCGCTGTCTTCACCTTTATCGCCTTATTCAGTGAAGGTGCTCTGCAGGACTGGGCGGCTGTTTACATGCGGCAAGTGGTTGCCGTTCCCGTCTCCATTGCGGCGGTCGGCTACGCTGGCTACTCTACTTCGATGGCCTTGGGCCGATTCGTCGGAGACCGCGTCGTGGCCTTCTTTGGCGAGCGCTTCGTGATGCGCTTGAGCGGTGCGCTGATCATCGTCGGCTTGGTAGTAGCTCTTCTGGTGCCCAGCCCCATCTTTGCCATTGCCGGCTTTGCCGTGGCCGGACTAGGCAATTCCAACCTGGTGCCCATCCTCTTTAGCGCGGCTGGGCGGGATCCGGACTTGGGGCCCGGGCCCGGTATCGCCGCCGTCACCACGTTGGGCTTTTGTGGCTTTCTGATCGGACCGGCCGTGATTGGCCTGATGTCGAAGTTTTTTGGTCTTCCTGTTGCCCTTAGCCTGGTGGCGATCTTGGGCTTGATCACGGCGGTTTGCGGTCCGGCGGCTATCGAGTCGTATGTTTTGTCCAAAGCAGAAATCTAAGTCGATTCGCCCTGGAAATCGTTCGAGAGGTCATCGACGGAAAATGTCGGACCACCAGCCGTAGTCCTTCGTGGAAGCCCTCGGGCACCGTCCCGCATATAATGGTGATGTCGTTGACCGGTATCTGCAATCCCTGCAGCGACGTTCGGTTTCGTCTTCGTCCGTGCCCCGTGGTTATTTGACAAGTCCAACGGCGGTGACGATGGTACACAACGTCAACGATGCTCAGTAAAGATTGTCGCTGAAGTAGAGGGTGGGTCAATCGTGTGAAAATGCCTTTGTTCATAGCGGGTGCGTTTTTGATGCTATCCGCCACGTCTCAAGCGGCTCCTCACGGCGGTGGCAGTTTTCGAGGCGGGTTTGGTGTCCACGGTGGTGGCGCGGCATTCAGGATGGGAGCCGGGTTTCGGCGCCAGGCGGCGTTTCGTGCTCCCTTCGCATTCGATCATAACCGTGGCTTTTTTCGTCGCGACCATCGCTTTTTTGTTCAGCAGTTTGTCTGGCCCGCATACTGGTTTCCCTATGATTACTCCTATTTGGATTACGGACCGAATGACAACTATCAATATTGGGACGATTCGGCCGCTCCCGTGCAACCGGAATCCTCCAGAACCGCCGGCGGGACTGTCGTAATCATTAATCCAGGCAACAACTCCGGAATGGATCCACGCCCCAATATTGCTTACGTCAATGGCGGCTATGGTTCGATCGGTGCACCAGGACAACGAGATTTAGTTACGCAGAATCCGAACGAGAAAATCGGACCGCAAACCGATCCCGGAACGCTCGATCCTCCGGCCCAACCTGCTCAAACGACGGCAAAACGCATTCCGACAACCGCACAAACGCAGACCGGGGCCTTTAGTAACTTGGTGCTCGTCAGTTGGCTACAGGAGGCTGGAAAGGATGTAATCTATGTCCAAAATACCGAGACGAACGATGTTCAGAAGATCACCTCTGAGCCCAATTTGGACAATTTCCGGATCGTAGAGCTACACCCAAACGCCGATCCGAAACTGGTTCAAGCAGTCATCTCGAACGGAAGCCAACAAGGACCGGTCAGGTTCCGTTTTTAAAGCGGCGAATGCCATGCGGGTCAGCCGTAAGGCTCCGTCGTGAATGGCGCAGGCTTGTCCTAACCTCCGCCATTGCCAAGACCGTTATTAATCATCGTAACGATGGGCTGCACGCTCGGAGTTACGTAACCCGGATTTATCGGTTTGCTCAAATTTGCTCGCTTCATTTGACTTTAAGTCGCGCAGCAGAATCTCGCCGCGCAGTTCGAGAACGAAAGGTGCCTTTCGGGGTATGAATACGGAGCGACCGTCTCGCTCCGCTGCTTCCGTTTGAAGAGCTTCGTCTTCTTTCGGTTTCTCTTGACCTAGCATTCCGGGTAAACCTGCCGATCTGTCCAAGAGCTGAGCCTGGACTTTCAATTCAGTGTCATCGAAAACTATCGACCATAGACCATCGGATTTGCATCTCCCGTTCTCAGGATCAAATAGTCCCGACCCAACCACTCTGCTTCCTGCCATAATGAGAATCCTTCCCGTGGACGATACGACCTCTTGCGTGACAACTCCGTGTATGGTGACGGTCCTTCCGTGCGCATTGCTGATTGCCTCGCTGGTCCTGCATTGAATCGCTAATTTCTTTGCCGCGTTTCGTTCCGGCGGATCGACGCAAATCGATAGCATGGTGATCGGCAAACCGGTGGAAGTTCGCGCCTTCGTCGAAATCGGCAAGTTTTTTGCGACGTCCATCACCAGCCCATGAACAGAGGGATCCATCCTCTGGAGAACGGAGATCTGCGGGTCCCAAAAGCGGGTTGATTTAAACCCGGTCACGAATGCCTCCTTGGCAGGATGCAGCTTTGAAGTGGAGGAGTGCTCACGAGTTGGCGCAGGCGTTGGTTCGGAAGCGCTCAGACCCCCCTGGAACTCGTGATGCCCAAGGCGTCGTTGCAAAGACTCATGACGCGCACCAAAGATCATCGCCATCACCGCGGCGGCCCAGTACAGCAAAGGTAACCAAGGTGAAGCAAGCGCCGTCCTGATCATCGGTCCTCCGGGACTGTGTGAACCAGGCAATTAATCATCCGAGGGATCATGGCCCGCGCGTGGTATTCCAGGAGACCCTTCGCGAACGACTTTCCGCAGAGTGTTACCAGAGCAACCTTAGACGTGATGCCCATGACCAAGAGATGGTATTCAGTCCCGATAGTGATGCGGCCGAGAACCTCTCCTTCAGCTCCAAGTTCCCGGACGAGCATTCGAGAGGTGGCAAACATCATTGAAGAGAAGACGCCTAACGTATCGACGTCCAATTTTGCATTCGCGGTGACTTTCGCCAGAATCGCTGCGTCGTCCTGGACGATCAGAGCGCACACTGCATCGGTATTCCGCTGAAAATCGTACAAACAACCGACCAAAGATCGGGATTCCCAGGCCAGCAATTCTCTTTCGTCGCACCCGGCCACGATCTTTTTTCACGAACGCGTACCGTAAATCCGATTTAGCGCCTGCGCCGTCGCCACGAGGCGTTCGCGGACACCCGGAGGAAGCTCTTTACCCTCGTGCCCGGCCAGGATCAAGACATCTCCGCCGATTGTCAGGCTGAGCTTGCACCCTTGACTCGAAAAAAGGACGAAGTTCGCCGGGCCTCCTGGCATGCTCTTGGTGAAGCTCAAGAGATGTTTCACAAAATCAGGAGTCAAGCTGAGTAATGCTTCGCTGAGTCCTCCCCTCAACCCGCCTCCGAGCGCAGCGCCGTTTGACAGCATCACGACCACGCCGGCGACTCGAGGCAGTTGCAAAATCAGGTCTGCCACCGTGGATCCGTCAAGGGGTTCGTCCGTGAGATAGAGCTCCTGAAGCTGTGCATGGCCTTCGCGACGAAGATTGGCGTTCTGGACCATTCGAGCATCAGATGAAAGAGCGAAGACTCCCGAGGCTCCACTGTGCGATGCAGGCGCGGAGAATTTTTTCCCGATCGCCGGCTCCGGTTCCCCCGCGGAAGAAGGAATATTCTCATTGTCCTGGGGAATTCCACCGGATCCGTCGGAGTTGCCGCTTTCTCCATTTTCCCTCTCGAAGGACTCCCGGATCGCACTCGACTCGGAAGGTGCCGACTTCTCCTCTTTCGACTGCAGTTCGACAGGACCGCTGTTTCCACGGCGGGAAGCACTCTCTTCCACTACCTCTTTCGGGGAACCATTTTCTGTCAGCTTTCCCATGCTGGCCTTCTGATCTTGCTCGTGCAAAACCGGTTTCGCTCCGAGCTGTGGCAGCATGAATAACGTTCGCGCCGCCATTGGCCGCATCTCCGACCGATCCGCTTGCTGGTCCTTAAATCTCGCTTCATCCTGGCGAGCGAGCTGCCCAAAAGGGGTGTCGAAATCTTCGAGGGCCGAATCCTCCGCAGGGATTCCGGTGAATATCTCCTCGAGCTGCATAACAATCGTCTGGAGTGGTATATTAAATTCAGTGCCAGGATTTGGAGCTTTTTCAAATAGACCAGGATAAAGCTCCTGAAGAACCGCTGCCTTGATCCGGGTTCGACCTTCCAGTATGCCTAGGATCTTATCAGCTTTGATGCGGATTCTCCCGCCTACATTGCTCCAAACAAGGGACGCCGGTGATTTGCCGTCCAACAATTCCCCTTCACAGACCAGCACATCCCTTTCGTTTAACGTTTCCCTTATCTTATCCCTGAAGATCTGAGGAGCGGGACCTTCTTCTTTTCGTTTGAACAGTCTTTGGAAATCCATTTCGATAAAAGCGGAAGTCTAAGCAAGATTTTTGTCCAAACACAATCTGTTTCATTAAAGTATTACGTTTTATTAGATAAGTTATTATCGGGCTGCTGGCTTTATTGAAAAAGGAATTCCCGGATGCTGCGTGTCATTGCAGCGCAACATTCCGTTACACCGTGCGGATCTCGGTGCGATGTTTTCTCTTTCGCCTCCGTCAGAATTTTCTCAGAGCGGATGAAAGGCGGGTACCCTGTAGACACAGCAACGCGCAGATTGTTTCGAATCTGCGCGCTGCTTTCCACCCGAGTCTGTAACAGATTTTACGAGCGCTAGGCAGGTACCTGCTGCACGAGAATTGATTTTTCTTTCTTTTTACTGCCCCAAGTGAAGTGGAAGGCACCGTAAAGACCCCAGACCCCGGCAATCCCGAGCGCGATAAACGGTTCTTTCCAGCTCATGCCTGCCACCGAGAACGGCCCGATGAGATAAAACAGCATGCACAACAGATTCGCGAGCAGGCCAAACACTGGCACCACCATGTGTTTGAATCCATGGAACGAGTGATGTTCGCGGAAAGCGACGATCGCGATGATGTTGCTCATCATGTAGAGCAGGAACGTCCCGAAGTTGCTGGTTAACGTCACGATGAGCAAACTCTGCGGGATGTTCACCGCAAAGTCGTGCGCGAAGATTCCGAAGCTGTACCAGATGTTATGCGGCAGCGTTTTAATCGTGTCGTCCGACAAGGCAGCTCCCCCGCAGAAATAGAGGATCACTGAGAAAACCCCGATGATCGCCGAAATGACGCACAGCGTCCAGATGGCCCGGTGCGGCGTCAGGTTCTTGGTATGAAGTACCCCGAGGTTTCCGGCGAGTTCTTCGTCACGACCCATGGCGAAGGTGACGCGGGCTCCCGTGTTGATGCAGGAGAGCGTCGTTCCAATGAGCGCTAGAAAGACGGTGATCGCTTGAATGAACATGAACCACCACCCGGCTTGGGCACTACCGAATAGCCAGGTTCCGACAATCTGCATCATGTCGCCGATGGGCGCTGGGGAAGCGGCCGCCTGCGTCATTTTATACCCACTGTTCAAAAAGTAATTCGCCGCGAAATACTCGAAGAGATAACAGATAACACCTTGAACGAGCAGCGATAGGATAATTGCTCGTGGGATGTCGCGCTTGGCGTTCTTGGCCTCCTCTCCCATCGAACTGACAGATTCAAATCCAACCAAAATCAGAATGGCTATACAGGCCTGAATAATGGCGTAACTGAATCCATGTGGCGAAATGACCGAGAGAGCATTGGGATGGAATTGAAACGTATCCGCCGGATTTTTCGGGTCAGTGCCTTTGTCAGTCCCCTGGTCCGGAGCGTAGGTCAGTGTGACATCTTTATCCGTTCCGTCCGCATTTTTTTCAAAAACGTAATTGCCGTCTTTGTCTTTGGTTGGGTTGGTGACGTCATTGCCTTTGTCATCCTTCGTCGTTGTCATCGCGATGACTTTGGAAACAGGAACGCCATCGGGATTCAGGGTAATCCCTTTGGATCCCTCGGTCCCGTGGTTCACCCGATAAGCAATCGCGATTACGGCAAAGACCACCAGCGCCGTGATCTGGATAACGTTGATCGCGATGTTCACGGAAGTCGCACCGGTCACGCCGCGATAAGCGATGAAACCAACCAGGAAGGGAAAAACGATCGAAAACAAGATCATCAACAGCGGACTGGGCACCGCGGAGTTAAAGACGTTCGGAAAGAGCTGACCCAACAAGTAACCCATGAGGAGCGCGGTCACGCCGACCATCACTCCCGGATAGACCCAGTAATAAAGATGACTGGCCCATCCAACAGTGAATTTAGCGATCCGCGCGTACTTGAACGCCTTGTTTTTGGATAGAAATGCCTGTTCGGCGAAGAAGTAGGAGGAACCCGCGCCGGGATAGAGTTTTGACAACTCGGCATATGAAATCGCGGTCGCCAAACAGAGCAGCAGCGCGACAACAATACCGAACCACATCGCGGCGCCGGCCATTGGCTGACCGTATAGACATTGTTGAGCGTAGGTTAACCATAGAAATGCACCTGGTGCGATTAGCGCCATGGCATTCATAGTTAGCCCGGTTAAGCCAAGGGTGGCCTTTGGAGCAGGTGCAATATTTTCTGACATACCTGTGGTGTAATATATTTCAGAGACCGGAGGGTCAGCACTAACCGTGCCAAGAGACCGCGAGATTCAGCGCGCCTAGGCAGCTACACTCTACGCGTGAAGAGATCTGACCTCGCGCGCCGAACCGGGAGGCTTCATTTAACCTTTACCGCACCGCTTGAAAAGCCGGTAGACGGATTAAAAGCCACAAAAAATAACACTCTGCACAGTTTGTTGTACTGTTTTTCTGTACATGTTCATAGCGTAGAACAGTACATCCGCCGCGAAACCGCTCAATTTAGAGACTATTATCAGGACCAACTCACTGACCAAGGATGAACGGTACCCAATTAGATCCGTCCAGTTTTGGCAACTAAGTGTGACTCGAGTTTTTGGCCGACGATTTTTGCCCTAAGGTTCTCACATTGGCCGGGCTCGAATCGTCCTGTCGTCGGGCTAGCACTTTTTATCTACATTTCACAAGTATGTTATTGTAATCCAAGGAAAACCTGTTTAATGGCGAAAATCCCACTATGAGTAGATCACGTAGAAAATTCGGATACCGCCGCGTTGGCGATTCGGCACTTGCGCGAAAACGAATCTGTGGTGTTCTCACCGCTCTGTTTCTTGCCCTGGTCTCCGTCGGAAATTGCGCTGAAGCTGCATTTTCTCTCGATGAGAAAGCAGTTTTCGTTCTGTCTCCAGAAGGCCTCGTCGAGCTGGATCTGACGACCAAAGCAGTTCACACACTGCAGACCCCAACAAAATTTGATCCCGACATCGATTCGGGAATTTCCCTTTCCAATGCCGGCTACCTCCTGTTCGCAGGAAATGACGCGATCTCAGCCTACGATCCCGAAAAAAGGAATTGGGCAACCGTGTGCCGCGCTCCCAGCGAGACGACCTGTACCGATGTCGCTTACAACCCGGCCGACGGCTCGATGATTTTCCAGACAACGAATAGGAAAAGCGTTATGACGTATTGGCTGTTGCCGAAGGGCACCAACAAACCTGTCCAACTTAGACTTCGACGTATCGGATATCTTTCCGGGTTTACGTTCGATTCTGAAGGTCGACTTTATTTTGGCTACTCCGGAGACCTTTGGACGGGATCGGTCTGCGGCGTTCCGGACGACAAAGAGAGCGGCTATTGGATCTGTGGAATTCGGATCGTGCCGCTTGCCAACCTGGAAACGAGTTTCAGCACCCCAACGAATCAAGGAGTGCAGGCCACGGCACCGGCGGGAGAGTTGATCTACGTTCACCTGCTTCGCCTGGGCGGCAGCGGTTGGGGACAAATCGCGTCGGTGAGCGCACCGGTGGTGAAGTTCGTCGACGGAGAGCCTGAAGACGATACTCTCGAGAAACGATTCGCTCTCTACCAGGAGGAATTAAAATCGGTTCGACTGCTCGGCGAGAATGGCTCCTATAGTTTGCTTTGCTCCAGCCGCTCCGGCAAACGGGTCTTTTACCGGGCAGCCGAACCTCAGACGGAGAAGATGAAGATCTGGCTGGTGAATGACGGGAAGACGGAAGAAATCGGCGATGACACTCTTTTAGGATTCGGGAAATAAGCCAACCGGAGCCGCGCATCTCGCCAAAGAACTCGCAGCTGGCTCATCCTCCTTCTCCGACCTCGCATTCGACGCTATCGCCGCGGAATGCGGAGGGCCCTAGTTCAGGACATAGCCCTGCGCAACGTTCACAAAATTGGCGGCGGATTCACGCTGCCAAGATTCGTCCGCGCCAAGTTCGCGTCCCATCAACTGCGCGACTTTCGGCGCCGCTTCGATGCTCGCTCGTGCGCCAAGCAACAAGGCGCGGGTCCGCCGAGCGAGTACATCCTCGACCGTACGAGCCATTTCTTGCCGGACAGCCCACACGACCTCCGCCCCAGTGTAGGGAAGGTCAGGATGCAGTTTTTCAGCAAGGCCGGGTTCCGCTTCCGCCAATTCTTTGATCGCCGCAGCGTCAGCACCGTACACACGGAGGTTTGGGGTGGTGATTTGCTGTTTGGTCCAGCCATGAATCTGGAGGTGTTCGGTCGTGCATCGGCGCTCTTCGAAGCCGGCCATTGTTTCGGCCTGATCCACAGCATCCTGGGCCATCTTCCTGTAGGTGGTCCATTTGCCGCCGGCGATCGTCAGCAGGCCGGAATTTGAAATAAGAATCGTATGGTCACGGGACATGGCAGCCGTGCTCTTTGCGTCGCCAACCTTCACTAACGGCCGCAAACCGGCGAACACACTTAATGCATCGCTGCGGTTTGGCTGTTTGCTGAGATACTGGGCTGCATTGGTGAGAATGAACCCGATCTCTTCATCCATTGGACGGGGTTCAAGCTGAATCGAATCCACCGCCGTATCGGTCGTGCCGACGACCACACAATCGTGCCAGGGAACCGCGAACATCACGCGGCCGTCGGGCGTATGCGGTACCATGATGGCGGTATCGCCCGGCAGAAAGGATTTTGGCAGAACCACGTGCGCCCCTTGACTGGCGGCGATCACATTTTTTGCCTCTGGCTCATCCATTTTACGAACTGCATCGGAGAAGACGCCGGTGGCGTTGATGACCGCCTTAGCCCGGATCGAGTGTTCGACCCCTGTTTCCGAATCCCTGACCACGGCCCCGGCCACGAGTCCATCCTCCTTGATCAGGGATGTCACCTGGGTGTAGTTAATCGCGGCGCCACCGAGATCGAAGACAGTCTGCGCCAGATTGACCGCCAGTCGCGAATCATCAAACTGACCGTCGTAATAGGACACTCCGCTCACCAACCCGGTCGGCTGGAGTGTTGGGATTCGCTTTAGGGTCTCTTCACGGGAGAGGTTTTCGGACGGGCTGAGCCCGAGCTTGCCGGCCAGGCGATCGTAGATCTTCATCCCGATCCCGTAAAAAGGGCCCTCCCACCAGCTATAAATCGGGACAATAAACGAAAGATGATGAACCAAATGCGGCGCGTTCTCGCAAAGCAGTCCACGTTCGCGGAGCGCTTCAAGCACCAGCGAGATGTTTCCTTGTTTCAAATAGCGAACCCCGCCATGGACCAGTTTCGTACTGCGACTGGATGTCCCTTTAGCAAAATCAGCCTGCTCCACCAACAGAGTGCTGTATCCCCTGGCAGAAGCATCCACAGCGACCCCAAGGCCCGTTGCCCCGCCGCCGATGACGAGGAAATCCCAAGACTTATCTCCGTTCTCGATTCGATCGAGTACTTTATCGCGTTTCATAGAGTGTTAACGAGTTGCTGCGAACCATCCGCCGCGCAGCTTGGTTGCGGAGGGAACAAAAGGCAGTCCCGTCCGTGACCGCCCGGGGGGACCGATCCAACAGTAGAATTCGAGCCTAGGGCTCGGCGGACAAATCGTCAATGTACACCCGCGTTCACGCATCTTTTCGGTCGCCTCATGTTTCTGTGGTCTTGTTGCAGGTGCAGATGGAATTTGTTGTGCGCGACCTTACGCACCTCCGAGAACCGATCGAGCCGCTCGGAAGGATCCGGTCATTACCCGTTCGGGTTACTTCCAAGACGTTACCTTGAAGTCCGGTGGGATCACCCGAAACTTTAGCCTTCACGAAGCGTATATGTCTGTCCAAAAAATTTATCATCCCGTTCCGGGTAGCGAACGAACACCCTCCGCCAAATCCAGGATCGTGGGAGAAGTCGATCCGAAAGGTCTGCTGACGATCACGGTGCGCCTTCGCCGGCCAGCGGCAGGCAGTGAACTCCGAACACAATCCCTGGAGTTAAGCCGGCGAGCGCCGCATGAACGCAAATACCTGACTCGCACAGAATTCAAGGCGCAACATGGAGCGGATGCCGCGGATCTCGCCAAAATTGAAGCGTTTGCTTATGAACATGGTCTGACCGTGGCGGAGTCCAGCAGAGCGAAACGTTCAGTGAAACTTTCGGGCACGGTGGAGGCCCTCACCGGCGCGTTCAAAGTTGAACTCCACCAATACAGTCGACCGGATTTGAATTATCGAGGGAGGACCGGCTCAATCAGTGTGCCGGAGGATCTGGCTGAGATCGTGGTCGGCGTCCACGGGTTCGACAATCAACCGGTGGCCCAACCTCATTATCGGCACCCCGGCAAATCGAAAGTGACAGCAGCGGCGGAGTCAACAAACGCGAACGATGGTAGTTTCAGCGCTCTCGACTTGGCCAGGCTCTACAATTTCCCACCGGCCCTCGATGGAACCGGTCAGTGTATTGCGCTGATTGAGCTAAACGATCTCAACAGGAGCACAAATCAGGTCACGGGCGCAGGGTTTAAGGCATCTGATCTGCAAACGTTTTTCTCGAACTTGAATCTTCCGACACCGCAAGTAGTCGTCCAGTCGATCGACGGGGGCGCGAACAAGCCCGGACCAGATCCAAACACCGACGTGGAAGTGACCCTGGATATGGAAGTGGCTGGTGCGATCGCTCCCGGCGCAAAAATTGCCGTCTACTTTGCGCCGAACACTTCCCAGGGTTTCATTGATGCTTTGTCCCAGGCCGTTCATGACACCGATCACGCGCCTACGGTCGTCTCGATCAGCTGGGGCGGTTCAGAGGATGCGCAGCCGCAGCAATTTATGGACGGTTTGGAAGGAGCGCTGCAGGACGCTGCGACACTCGGCGTCACCGTCTGCTGCTCTGCCGGTGACAACGGTTCCGCCGCCATGCCGACGGACGACCCGAACAACCATTGGGATGGCCTGCCGCACGTCAACTTCCCTGCCTCGAGTCCATTTGCGCTCGCCTGCGGTGGGACTAAGCTGGTTGGCTCGGGGACAGCAATTTCCACCGAACAGGTTTGGAACGAGGGCCTTAAAGGTGGCGCCGGCGGTGGTGGTGTCAGCAACAAATTCGCTCGTCCGGAATATCAATCCTCGCTGAATATACCGGAGTCGCCGAAAGGCAAGAACGGTCGTGGTTTGCCAGATGTCTCCGGCAATGCCGATCCCCAAACAGGTTACCAGATCTTTCTGGCCGGCAGTCCGGGCGTCATCGGAGGCACCAGCGCTGTGGCTCCACTTTGGGCTGGTCTGATTGCCCGAATCAATCAACGGCTGGTGAGCATCGGCAGCAAGCCAGTTGGTTTTCTTAATCCAGTTCTTTATGGTTCGGCGATCCTGAACGGAGGCGTCTTCCGCGACATTGTGTCGGGCACCAACGACAACTCCGGAACGCTCAATGGGCGCTATACGGCCGGTCCGGGCTGGGATCCCGCCAGTGGGCTAGGCACTCCGGACGGAACTAAGCTGTTAAATGCCTTGGAAGCACAGTGCGTCCCAAAGAATTCTACTTAGTGGAATAAAAAAGATTCTTCTTCGGTCTAACATGTGAGTGAACGATTGGTTACGCGCAGCGAAAAGCAGCGGCGCCTCGATCGTGCAAAGTTATAAATTGGGTGTTAGATTGGAGTAACCGGGCAAGACTTAGCTGGTCTCCCGGTGGTTGCGCATGAAAACGACTCGTGTTTTTCATTGGCTTTTGGCAGCAGCCTTCGCTGCCTCGTTGCCGGTCACGGCGGGAGCCATGTCCGGTCATCAAATGGGTGGATTCACCGGAGGTGGATTCCACGGATCTTCTGCGCATGGAATCGGTAACCGTTTTGGCCCGCATCCCGGGTTCAATCGTTTTGCCGGGCACAACCGATTCTTTCATAATAACCAGCGGTTCTTTTTTAACCGCCGGTTCTTTTTTGGTTTTGACGTCGTTGCGTTCGGGTTTCCTTACTGGTGGTATCCCGATTATTATTACGGGTATCCCGACGGTTATGCGAACTACGAGACGTCGCCCGTTTACGACTACCGATATTGGGCCGGGATGGCGACCGCAGTACAGACGGAACTGGCTAACCGCGGTTATTACCACGGGTCAATCGACGGAGCGATCGGCCCCGGCAGCCGCGATGCCATTCGAGCGTTTCAAAGAGCCAACAATTTGCCGGTCACCGGCCTGATTGATCCACCGTTGCTAAAAGCATTGAGGCTGCCTGCTGTGCCGCGGGTCGGAGCGTCCGAGTAGAATCTCCATTCCCGCATATCGGTCAAAGACGCGATGAGGGAGCAGGCATGCCCCTCCCCTAGTGTCCTTGTCATGTCCCAATTCTCCTCCTCGTCGTCGTCCTTCGTCCTCGGTTGGGGATCGAGGCGGTTTGCCAGGATGGAAGAAGGATGAATGGAGAAAGCAAGCGGTGGGAGTTTCGCTCGTACCACCCGAAAAGCGGACGAAGGACGAGGAGGAGGATTGGGACATATGGCCCTCAAGCAGGTCGCGCACATTCGGAAAAGTGCTCATGAGCCAGAGTATAAACCACTGGTCGGTTTGAGGTCGACCAACACTCCAACTCCAACACCCCAACTCCCCAATACCCCTGGTCGGTTTGAGGCCGAAGACTTCGCTATACAGATACTGTGATTGCACACCCAAGGTGCGTCTCAATCCTCCTCGCCTTTCTTTATTCGTCGTCCAAGTCGTCCGCGACACCCTGACGCCGGGCCCCGTCTGCCGCAATCGCCAGAGCTTTCAACGTCCTGAAGAATCTAGGCGATTGACCGATGAACAGCCCCATATTCGTCAGGAAGGTGGCGGCGGCCACCGCACCTGCGTTCTTCGTCAGCGTAGGCCGGATGATTGAACATCGCGGCAAATCTTTGCGGATGAAATCGCATGGCTCAGGCATGATCAGATTGGTCTGAAAGAGCTCCTTGGGAGTCCGGCTATTGAGATCCGGAAAAATCAACCCGCTCACAGGGTCGATCAGAGGAGGCGCATTGCCGGCCGTGTCATGCCAGGTTTGAAAATGGGCTATCTCCGATCCTCCGATAGCGTACAAGATTCGCAGCACCACTTTGCTGGTCGCCTTTGGAACGAAGGAGCCGTAAAGACTCGAACCACCTTGCTCGATGGTCGCAAAATGAAAGCCCGCCGTGTTGGCGATCGCCTGGAGATGAAGGGAGGGCATCAGGTCGGCATTGGTTATCGGAATTGCCGGATGTTGCCCAACATTCAAGCCCGGAACTGCCGGAGGGAACACGTCACCAAAATCGGGATTCCCGATGCCCCGGTACCGTGTGTACCAACTCGTGTCGACGGTCAGCTGCATGAGATTGGTCAGCCGTTTTTTGTTTGGGTCCGCACCCGACGCCTGACTACCCGGCAAAGTCCTGAAGGGTTCAAGATCTACTGGCTCGGCACCAATCGATTCTAAGAAGGCGTTTAAGAACTTCTGATGACTATCTTCATCATCGGTGTTGTCGTGGATATACTGAGGCATGTCACCATCGAGTACCGAAAGTGCGGCCGTGTAGGCCGGAACCTGCATCCCTCCGATTTTATTCCGTAAACGGACGCGAAATATATTTTGCGGGATTGTCGCGTCGGAGTTCCGCTCGGGGTTAGAAGCGGTGCAAATTCAAATCCGGATTGGAAGGTATTTGGCTTCGCTGATCGACTTCCCTTGAATTCAATGCGTTTTCTCGGGTAACAGTGGTGAAATTCAAAAACATTTCCCCCCCCTCAAAAAAAAATCATGGCTAGACCAGTTACCTTGTTTACCGGCCAATGGGCCGATCTGCCGTTGAAAGATCTCGCTCCGCTGGCGAAGAGAATGGGGTTTGACGGCCTTGAACTCGCGTGTTGGGGCGATCACTTTGACATCGAGACTGCGGCGGAATCCAAAGAATACTGCCAGGATCGATGGAAGCTGCTATCGGACAACGATCTTACCGCCTTCGCGATCTCCAACCATTTGGTTGGACAGGCGATTTGCGACAATATCGACGAGCGGCACCAGGCGATCGTGCCGCCCCACATCTGGAAAGATGGGAACCCGGAAGGGGTCCGCCAACGCGCCGCGGAACAGATGAAAAAAGCGGCCCAGGCGGCACGCAACTTTATCGATGCCAAACCCGCCGAGGGGCTGAAGTTCCCGGCGGTGGTGGCCGGTTTCAGTGGCTCCAGCGTCTGGCACGCCTGTTACGCTTTTCCGCCGACAAGTCAGGATTTCATTCAGAAAGGGTTTGCTGATTTTGGGAAACGATTCCTGCCCATCCTTGACGTATTCGATGAACTCGAGGTGAACTTCGCGCTCGAAGTACACCCGACCGAGATCGCATTTGATATCGGTTCGGCGCACCGCGCGTTGGAGGCCGTCAAGAATCATCCCCGGTTCGGTTTTAACTACGACCCCTCCCATCTTGGTTACCAGGGAGTCAGTTATGTCAAATTTCTCCGCGAGTTCAAGGATCGCATCTTCCACGCACACATGAAAGACGTGTGGTGGGGCCACGGTACCGGCGATGTCGGCGTCTTTGGCGGTCACACCAATTTTGGGGACCACCGGCGATATTGGGATTTTCGTTCAATCGGGCATGGCGATATCCGCTTTGAAGATATTATTGTCGCGTTGAACGATATCGGCTACCGCGGCCCGCTCTCGATCGAATGGGAAGACGTCCGGATGGATCGCATTCATGGGGCGGCCGAATCGTGCCGGAATGTGCGTTCGTATGATTTTGCTCCCAGCGGAGTTGCCTTCGACGCGGCATTTGAGCGAGAAAAAGCTTAACTCCGCCGTCAGAAATCAAGACGCCATACCGCACGGTTCGGGATGAACGCGGAGGCAATCCGTTGGGACGAATCGGGGGTTTGATGCTGCGAGATATTCAGTCGTTTTGGCCGACCCAAACGCCAGGGTTGTATCTGATTCTGGTCAGTTTTGTCTTTTATTTGATCGGTTTGATGGTCGGCCGCTGGCTGAAACGCCGCATCCATGTCGAATTGGGCTGGACTTCTCACGTGTTCATCGCGAGCGCTTCAATCATCGTCGCGGCGCGGCTCATCGAAGTCGAATTCCCCGGCGAGTCTGCCGTCGGCATGCTTGCCGCCGCCACCGCGACATTTCCGATCAACGCGTTGTTGCGTCGGTTTCTCTGGCCGCTCTGCGGTTATCCTGGGGAGCAAGCGCGGATTCCCGCCTTTCTTCCGCAGGTTGTCGCGATCATGGTCTTCGTCTTCGCGACGTTTTTCGGGCTGGCAGCTTTCTATCATGTGACCATTACCGGTCTTCTGACGGGATCGGGCGTGATTGCGATTATCATCGGTCTCGCGCTGCAAGATACCCTTGGAAATATCTTTGCCGGATTTGGCCTTCAGGCCGGGAGAGTGTACCGGGTCGGTGACTGGCTCATCGTCGATGGCAAACATGTTGAAGTGGTCGAACTCAATTGGCGATCGACTCGTTTCCGCAACAATGACGAAGTCAGCTTTGATATTCCGAACAGCCAACTGGCCAAGGCGACCATCGTCAATCTCTACTTTCCGTCGCGCAGACATGCGGCGCGTGTCCGCCTCAGCGTGGATCATCGGGTTCCCCCCAATGAGGTCAAAGATGCGATGTTCCAGGCTGCATCGGCGGCACCCGGAGTACTTCGTGATCCACCAGTGAAAGTCTTCCTGATCGACTTTGCCGAATCGGCCGTGCAGTATGAAATCAAATTCTGGCTGATGGATGGAAGGGTTTTTCCCGATATCATCGACGGTGTCCGGACAAATGTTTGGTACGAGCTCAATCGACGCGGTATCCGGCTGGCCTTTTCCACCCAGCAAATTGAACTTGTTCGCGGCGCGCTGGTAACGCGCAGGCCCGAAACGGATTTGCAACTGCTCGCCAGCCAGCCGCTTTTCTCCTCGTTGGATCAGATTCAGCTGGACCGTCTTGCGCTCGGGTCGAGACGTATCCGTTTTGGAAAGGGCGAAAGGATCATTTCCCAGGGGGACGCTGGGAACTCGATGTTCATCCTTGCGATGGGCAAAGCGGAAGTCCAGGTCGAAAGAGACGGGCGAGTTCAACCGGTCGCCAGCCTGGCTGCAGGAGACTGCTTCGGCGAAATGTCTTTACTGACGGGAGAACCGCGCAGCGCGACGGTTCTGGCTGCGCTCGATTGTGAGGTACTCGAGATTGAGCAGGAGACGATCGGAATTTTGTTGCGGGAACATCCCGAATTGGCCGAGTCGCTTAGCGAAACCGTGGTGGCCAGACGATCTGCCACCGAAACGCAACTTGCGTCCGCTCCCGCCAATGGCGATGGGCCTGGAACGGACGCCACCAAGGAAGGTTTGCTTCGCCGGCTCAGGAAATTTTTCCAATTGTAGCGGGGTGGGTGTGAAAGGATTGCCACGCGTATGAAGATTTCATCGGATCGCTCCTCGACCCAGGCCGGTTTGGACGAACGTTTTATGCGACTGGCATTATGCCACGCTCGGAAAGGTTTGGGGAAAACAAGTCCGAACCCAGCCGTCGGGGCGGTGCTCGTACGCGACGGATCGCTCTTATCGACCGGCTGGCATAGGCAAGCGGGCGGTCCGCATGCGGAGATTGAGGCGTTATCCGCTTTGCCAGAGCTCGAGTCGGCCGCGGGTGCGACACTTTATGCGACGCTGGAACCATGCTCGACGATCGGTCGGACCCCTCCGTGCACAGACGCCATCATCGCCGCAAAAATCGGCCGGGTCGTGGTTGGCGCGATTGACGCGAATCCTAGACACCAGGGGCGCGGGCTCGTCCAGCTCCGTCATGCCGGGATTGCGATCACGACCGGAGTCCTCGAGGAAGAGTGCGGTCTGTTGAACGTTGGTTTTAATAAATGGATAATCACCAGGATGCCGTGGGTCATCGCCAAAGTCGCTCAATCCATGGACGGCCGGATCACGCGTCCTGCTGGCGAGCCCCAGTGGCTCTCAAACAACCGATCTCTTCGGCTAGTCCAGTGTCTCCGGGCCAGCGTGGACGCAATTCTTGTCGGTGCGGAAACCGTTCGCCGGGATAACCCGAGATTGACCGTCCGTCCGAGCAGATCCGGGTTGCCGCCATGGCGCGTCGTAGTGACCCGATCCGGAAATTTGCCGAGGGATGCGACGATTTTTACCGATGAACATCGGGATCGCACCCTCGTTTACCAGGGGATCAGCTGGTTGGAAACCTTTAGAGATCTCGGTGCCAGGGGGGCCACCCGGCTGCTGGTAGAAGGGGGTGCCGACGTGTTGGGCCAACTCCATGACCTGCAGCTGATCGATGAGCTCTGGTGTTTTACCACGCCCTTGCTGACGGGCGGGAACAAACCAAGCTTCGGAGGCGCTGGAGTCGAGAGTATGAAGGACGCGAGCAGGCTCCATCGCATCCGTTACAAACGAGTCGGAAGTGATGTGCTCGTGACCGGGCATCTGCTCCGGCGCGAACGGATTCTCCCAAGCTCGCCGCCGTAGCGGGCAGAATCCGGCTTATCGGTGCGGAAAGCGATTCGGATGCCATCGCGGCGACCGATAAGCCGGGGCGTAGTGGTATCGGCGATAATAGTACGGGCGGTGATGATACTCGGAATAGGCAACGCCGCCGGGTGATCCCCGGCGCGACGGACCGAAATGAGGTCCCGCCTTCGAATCCGAGATCGAAGCGAACAACCCAAGAGCCGCCAACAACAGAAAGGAGTACCGTACCACAAGTCCAGTTCCTTGGACGGCGAGAGACCGCCCGCTATTCGCGGCTATCCGGGAAATCGTGCGCATCATCCCGGAAAAGATTCGGCCCGGGCGTTTCCGTCCGGGCCAAATCAGCTTTTCAACTGAAGGGTCCTTGATTCGGCTTTAATCTCCGAAGGACCAAATCACTTGTAGTTTTCAGCGGTTACCGGACCATCGGTCCGGCGACCAGATAGCGTACGCCTTAGGAGGATTTTGGAGTC
>Ga0210383_10001116_pt1 | contig 24749 bp, 23 predicted proteins | sample IncBWC14OmetaG_FD_160072 | JGI IMG/M metagenome (GOLD analysis project Ga0210383, IMG submission 160072) | Forest soil microbial communities from Barre Woods Harvard Forest LTER site, Petersham, Massachusetts, United States - Inc-BW-C-14-O ... | reverse complement strand
ACAGCATTCTATCGGAAGAAGGGGGGCGGTGCCAAAGGGTTGAGCCGCCAAATCGCCGGAAAAACGAGGACTTAATGGGTATCCGTAGCCAAAATCGGGCGAATCGATTAGATCTCCAGCGACAGTGGTATACCGGGACGCAGGGGGTGCAATCGATCTGCAACACCGAGCGCGGCAAATGCGTTCACCAGGTCTTCCTGGCTTTGCTTGAAGTGTTGCCACCCTTCGGTTTGTACAGGCACGATTGCTGCTCCCGGAAAATGTGCCGCGGTTTCCAGTGCATCGTTTGTATCCATTGTCAGACAAAAAGGTCCTCGAATCTGGACCGCCCCGGCGAATAGCACCACCACTTTCACAGGGAACCGCTTGGCCACTTCGGCGACGCCGTCATACCACACCGTATCGCCCGTCACATAAATCAGCGGCTCATCGTCAGTGGTCGAAATCACAAAACCGATCACCTCGCCGGCGATCGGTTCAACGCCTACCGGTCCATGACGAGCGGGTGTCGCCGTGATCTGAAAAATCCGGCCGCCCGGGCTGCGTAGTTGCGTGCTCTTCCAAGGAGCCAGTCCATTCGCATTCTTGCCAAGGCGCTGCGCCCCGCCGTGGGTGGTCCACACAGTTCCGGCAGAAGTGAGAAAGTCCCGTCCACTGCGATCGAGATTGTCGAAATGCTGGTCGTGGCTCAGCAGCACGGCATCCACCCGGCCGATCTGTTGTGGCGTCAAAGCCGGGCCTGTCAGTTTGGTCAAAGTGATTGCGCCGGTGTAACTGCTCGGCGGATCGAATGTAGGATCGGTGAGCACACGCAAGCCACCCACTTCCAATAAAGCGGTTGGGCCACCGATCAGAGTAATCTTCAGCGTATCCATGGAATGCCCGCAACGACGGACCCGGGCATGATACGCCAGGACCTGACACTTCTGAAGTGCGTCAAATGATTTGCGTATCGCTTGCGGGTTTTCGCCCGCACGGGTTAGAGTGCACTGGCGTTTGCGAGTTCCACGATCACGAAAGATTTGTTCAAAGGGAGAATCCTCCAGTGGGCCAAATCCGTTTCGCAAAGAAAGCGATTTTTATCGCTGCAGCGCTGTTACTTGAGGCCAGCATGAGCACAACGCAAGACCGATCCCAGAACCGCTCGATGGTGATCTCCCAGAACGGAATCGTGGCTGCGGAATCACCGCTGGCGGCCCAGGCGGGAGTGCGGATCCTGGAATCGGGCGGCAATGCCGTCGATGCAGCAATCGCCGCCAACGCCATGATGGGCGTGGTTTCTCCAATGATGAACGGCATTGGTGGAGACTTGTTCGCCATCGTCTACGACGCAAAGGCCAACAAACTTTACGGATTGAACGCAAGCGGTTGGGCGCCCAAAGCATTGACCATCGATGCGCTGCACAAACAAGGGCTGCGAGAGATGCCGCAGCATGACGCAAACGCGATCACCGTACCCGGCGCCGTGGACGGTTGGCAGAAACTGGCGGACAAATTTGGCAGGAAGAAACTGTCAGAAGATCTCGCTGCGGCCATCCTGACCGCGAAGAACGGTTATCCCGTGACCGAATGGGTGGCCGCCTATTGGGCAACGGAAACGGATTATTTGCGCGGCGATGACGAGGCCACAAAGGTCTACTTGCCGAACGATCGCCCGCCGAAAACCGCGGAAGTGTTCCACAATCCGGACCTCGCTTGGTCTCTGCAACAGATCGCGGATCATGGACGAGACGCGTACTACAAGGGAGAAATCTCGAAGCGCGTGCTGGAAACAATCAAGCGCCATGGCGGCATGATGACTTCGCAGGATCTCGCCGAATATTCCGCCGAATGGGTGGAACCCATCTCGACCACCTACCGCGATTGGACGGTCTACGAACTCCCGCCCAACGGCCAGGGTCTGGCGGCGCTGATGATGCTCAACATGATGGAGACTTTTCCACTGTGGCAAAAAGACTACGGCTTCGCATCGACAAATGCATTACACGCGATGATCGAAGCAAAAAAACTAGCGTACGCCGACTTGGTGAAATACATCGGCGATCCACGCAACGAAACGCTTCCCGTCAAAACACTTTTATCGAAAGATCGCGCCGCCGAACGAGCGAAACTTATCGACCCGGACCACGCCAATTGCGAAGTGGTCACGGGAACTCTGCCCGGCGCGGGAGACACCACCTATCTGACGGTGGTAGACCGCGATGGGAACATGGTCTCGTTGATCCAAAGCAATTACGACGCATTTGGTTCGGGGATCGTAGCGAGCGGAACCGGATTCGCTCTGCACAATCGAGGGGCGCTCTTCAATTTGGATCCATCTTCCCCGAACGCGCTCGCGGGCAGGAAGCGCCCGCTACATACGATCATTCCAGCCTTCGCGCAGAAAGGCGACACGCGACTGGCGTTTGGAATCATGGGCGGCTGGAACCAGTCTCAAGCGCACGCGCAATTCATCGCCGACATTGTGGATTACAAAATGAACATCCAGGCGGCGCTTGAGGCTCCGCGGTTTACCAAGCGCACGTTCGAAGGCTGCGACGTACAAATGGAAAACCGCATTTCGGGCAAGGTCCGCGAAGAGTTGACAGCGAAAGGGCACAAGATTCAGGTGATGGGGACGTACTCCTCCGCGATGGGAGGCGGCCAGGCCGTCATGAGGGATTTTGCTGCCGGTGTGAATTACGGCGCATCTGATCCTCGAAAAGATGGTGCCGCCATCGCTGAGTTACCGATTAACAGTAGTACGAAATAATTAATATACTGCGCACATTCTTTTCCGGGATGCAGGTCTGGTTGGGCAGAAAGCTTCCGAAGAAAAGAAAAAGGGAAGTTGTCTTCCTTGAGCCGGCTCAGGAGCGAGACCGGATCTCGATGTAAGACGTGTCAACCAGTTGGTTGTGGGGAAGGTGACTGGCGCGCCGTTTGCAGGAGAGAAGAGGTTCAAGGGTCTCGCTCCGAGCTCGACGCTATGCTTGCAAGCCCGGGAGGTTGCCATGGCAGTTTCCAGCAGTCTGCGGTTGACGGCGTGGCTTCTGGGCGCAGGTTTGTGCCTCTTCCTGTGGGCCGGACGGGCCGTGGGTCAAACCAGCGAGCTCGCCGGTGGGTATGTCCGCACCGAAGCGCATGTGGCGGGTAAGCCCGTACCCGGCACAGCGGCACCTCTAAATCTCAAAACCCATGGAAAATTTGAATTGCAAGGTCGCGAGGGAGAGTACCTCGTCAGCGGCAACTGGGTGGAACTGAAAGGACAGTTCTGAAATCGCGCGCAAAGATTGAAGCAGGCCACAAGATTCTATTGCGCTTTTACAATAAACGTGGATTGTGCGAAATGGTCTACGAGCGGCACGTAGCCGAATTAGGCACGACGGTGTTGGGATGACCGACCGGTCCGCGCGATTTGAAAATCTCAGCCGTCAATCAAACAGCGTTCGTTCACGCGTTCTGACTGCAACCGGAGCGGCGCCCTTGGCTTGCCCCTCCGTACCTTGCTCAGCCAGGTCACCGCACCGTTGCTCCAGCAAATCTTCAAACAGGCGCAGGGTTTCCGGAGCGTAACCGCCATAGTGATTGTTCGCGAACGCGAACAATCGGATTTTGCGCTTGATGAAGTTCCGGCAAGCATCCACCCATTCCTGCAGCTCCCCCGAACGGTCGACAATCGTCTTATCCCAGACCTGCGTGAGTTCCTCGATTGTCTTGCGATCGCCCAGCCAGCGAACGTAGCTAAAGTCCGCAGTGACCGGGTCACTTTGGGCGAGGTATTCCAACGGACGAGGCATCCACGGATGGTCAATCAGCGCAAACGCGACGCTGTGTTTGCGCAGCAGATCGAAGAACGCTGGCACTAGCCACTGCCCGTTGCGAATTTCAAGTGCAAACCGCGGTTGCGCGGGCAGCTTCTCAAGAAATGGTTTCAGCCTATTCAAAAAATCGGTTGGCCTGGCGAACGCATTTTTGTTGAAGTAAGGAAGCTGCAGCAGGATAACCGCCAGTTTTTCGCCGAGCGGCTCCGTGGCGCGTAGGAATTCGTTCATCAGCGAATCCGCCTCCCGCAGCACGCGTTCGTGCGTAATTTCCTGGGGCGTCTTGAGCGCGAACCTGAAATTGGGAGGTGTCTTGGCATTCCAATTCTTGACCGTAGACACGGCAGGAGTGCCATAAAAGGTAGCGTCGACCTCCAGTGCGTCAAATTTCGTGGCGTAGTACGAAAGGTAATCGCGCGGCGGCGTTTGCGGAGGATAAAAGGCCTTCTCCCAACCCTTAGCGGTAAAGGAGGACGTACCCAAATGAAGAAGCGGGAACTTGGAGGAGGGCATCCTGAAATGATAAGGCATGAATCGGCAGTCTGTGCCAGTGGAGTGCCGAGTCAACCGTTCCGCAGCAGGCGAAGATTAGGAGAAACTAAGCGAGAATCTTACCCGCCGGGATGTGAATGCCAGATGAAGGAGTCTCGGAATTCTCTGTATCCTCCAGCACATGATTTGCGTCACAATGTCGTTGTCCCGCCCAGTCCAAAACTGCAGATTCCGTACATTCCGCACGAACGTATTCATGCCTTCAAACGCGGAGGAATGAAGCGGGGTTTGGAATTGTAACTGGTACTTTTATTAGCGATAGGTTTGCCGCCGCTGGCCCAGCGGCGCGGAGAACCTGGACACAACGTGCACCGCCGCCTGCGTGCGCGTGAATTATCGGGATCCTGACGAACGGCAATGCAGGGAGAGTTTTATGATGTTCCACAAGATTACCCGAGGGCGGACCTGTCCGGTGTGCAAAAGTCCCGAGGCTTACCGTGTGAAGCGGGCGGGCCTTTCGGTGAAGCTCGTCTGCAAAGTTTTGAATTTGCGCCCGCAGTGGTGTCCGCAGTGCGACACCTTTTTTCTTGGCCCCAGGCATTCGAAGAAGCACATCCTCCAGGATCCTCTCGGTTCGGCAAGACCACCAAAGCCGGGCGGCACGCCGACCCAAGCGGACAGCTTGTCGCATTAATCAGCCGCGCGGGGAACTGGTCTGCAAATTTTCAAACGGCACGTTCAGGATCGGATAATCCTTCCAATCCTTGTAATCGAAGTGCCACCACTCGTCTTCATTCACCGTAAATCCTTCCGATTCCATCGCTCGCCGCAGTAAGTCCCGATGCCAGCGCTGCAGCGATGTGCCCCCGGGAAAATTGGGGAAAGAGCGCAGTGACATTTCATCGTACAACCCGGGCATTTCGATAGGTTCGCCGGTAGGCAGGTCATAGAGCGTCAGATCGACGGCGCAGCCGCGATTGTGCCGCGAGCCTTTTTGCGGATCGGCTACAAAATTATGATCTTCAGGCGGCGTGGCATCCCAGAAAAGCTTGGTGACATACCATGGCCGGTAAGCGTCGTGGATCAGCAGCCCGTAGCCGAGTGGTTGCAGTTTGTGCAGCGCACGGAGCAGCGCCTCGGCCGCAGGTCGTTGCATAAATGCACGCGCCTGGGTGTAAAGGGGCGTCGAAAGAAAATTATTGGATTGCGCATAACGAATGTCGAGGTGGATGGCAGGATCAATCGTGGCAAGCTCGACGAGGTCGGGCTTGCGGAACGGACCCGCTTCAACAGGTGGCTTCGCCGCAAGCGCCGCCGCCCTCAGCTGCTCGACGGATTTCTTGGGCGTGATGTGATAGAAATGTGTCGGGTCAGCGCCTGCGTCTGTGCGTGCGAAAAACTCATTAAGGTACGACATAGCTGTAACGTTTCCGTTCGCGTCCCGTTTTTCCCCATAGCCGAACTGGCGTCCACTTCCATCGCCAAGCCAAACATTGCCCTGCGCCTCGTGGATTTCTGAACTGGTTCGATTGCCTCCTGTCGATTGCATAAACAGGCGCTGATTCTGCTCGAGGATAATCATGGTTTCATCTGGCCGATTGAGACTGCTGTACGTGTAGATCCCGACGAGCTGCTTCCATTCCAGCGGTGCGTCCGGCGGTTCGGGGCCGGGGAGCAGCGAGGCCCCAGGACTTTTTGCAGTTTGCGCTTGGAGAGTCGAGAGTGAAACAAGGAGGCAAATCCCAATACACGGAGGCAGCAATCGCAAGCGGCGTTTGTTCACGACCCCTATGATAACGGAAATCCAACGAGACGAAATATCGAGCTGCGTCGTAGGGGCGCAGCACTGCTGCGCCCATCCAGGCACAATCACCAATTCTCGCGCAATACCTTACTTCTTCGCGGTCGCTACGGACACTTCCAGTCCCGGCGCGACGATCGGATTCAGAAACGGCATCATGGCGCGAAGCCTCGGCCCCAGTTGCTCGATGCCATTCTGCTGCTCCGCTTTCCGTTTTGCCAGGAAGTTGGGGCAGCCCTTCTCGTTTTCTTCAATCCAGGCCTTTGCGAAGCTGCCGTCGCGAATTTCCGCCAGAAGCTTTTTCATCGCTTCACGCGTCTGCTCGGTAACAATGCGCGGCCCGGCATGGTAATCGCCATGTTCCGCGGTGTCGCTGATGGAGTAGCGCATATAGCTCAGGCCGCCGCGATAGATCAAGTCCACGATCAGCTTCAACTCGTGGAGGCATTCGAAATAAGCCACCTCCGGCTGATAGCCAGCATTAACGAGCGTTTCGAACCCAGCCTTAATCAGTTCACTCACGCCGCCGCAGAGTACCGCCTGCTCGCCAAAAAGATCGGTTTCCGTTTCCTCAGTGAAAGTGGTTTCAAGCACGCCAGCGCGAGTTGTTCCCAGTCCCTTAGCATAAGCCAGCGCAAACGCCTTGGCTTTACCGGAAGCGTCCTGGTGTACGGCCAGAAGCGCGGGAGTGCCGCCGCCTTCGGTGAACACTTCGCGTACGCGATGCCCGGGCGCTTTGGGAGCGATCATGCTGACGTCCACATTCTTTGGCGGCACGATCGAGCCAAATCGAATATTGAAGCCGTGCGCAAACATCAGCGTCTTTCCCGGAGTGAGATTTGGTTCGATAGCATCCTTATACAACTTGGGCTGCCGCGTGTCCGGAGCAAGAATCATAATCACGTCTGCCCACGCGGCGGCCTCGGCAGGAGTTTTTACCGTCAGCCCATCTTTTTCCGCCTTGGCGCGGGAAGCGCTGCCTTCAGGAAGTCCGATAACCACAGACACGCCGGAATCGCGCAGATTCAAAGCGTGGGCATGACCCTGAGAGCCGTACCCGATGATGGCGACCTTTTTCGCCTGTACTAAGGCGATGTCTGCGTCTTTGTCGTAGTAGAGATTTGCCATTGCGTTGATTGTTCCTTTCGTGGGCCGCACTGCGGCCAAAAGAATCTTCTGCTACGAGGTTGCAGTCACGATCCCCGCCGAAATCTAGCTGGATGCCGGGGCAGTATCTTTGTGCTTGGAGTGGCTCGTGGCTCCAGTCGGAGGACGCAGCACGTCGCTGCCTTTGGTCATGGCGATGCGCCCGGTGCGGCCCATCTCCAGCACCCCAAACGGACGCAGAACTTCCAGCAATCCATCGATCTTTTCGGTCGTGTCCGAAACTTCCACGATTACGGACTCCGGGGAAACATCCACCACGCGCCCGCGAAAAGCCTTCACCAGTTCCATCAGGTGAGGCCGGTTCATGTGGTCCGCGGCAACTTTGATCAGCGCCAGGTCCCGCTCCAGCATTGAGCGGTCCGAAATATTTTCCGCGAGCAAAACGTCGACAAGCTTCTCCAGGCTGGCTTCCAGGCGTCGCGCCCCGTTTTCGTCTGTGTGTGCGCAGATGGTCATGCGCGCGATTTCCTCATTTTCCGTGGGACCCACGGTCAGCGAATCAATATTGATGGCCAGGCGGCGCGTGAGCGATGCCACGCGATTTAGTACGCCCGGTTTATTTTCCACATAACAAACGATCGTTTGCATTAGCTCCTCAATCTTTCTGCACCCCAAGCCGGTTCAAAGGCCGGCCACAGCAAACCGCTACACAGATTATGGCTCGGAAGCCGTCTCCACCAAAGGGTTGTTGGGCCGCCGAATCATCTCGTGCAGCGCCGCACCCGCCGGAACCATCGGATAAACGGAATCTTCCTGCTCAACACGGAAGTCCAGCAGCACAGCCTGCTCGGACTCGCGCGCGGATTCGATCAGCGGCACCACTTCCTTGCGCCCGGTGACGCGCTCGCCACGAATTCCATATGCATTGGCAAGCGCTGCGAAGTCCGGCGCCACCAGCGGCGTGGCCACGTACCGCTTGTCGTAGAAAAACTCCTGCCACTGGCGAACCATGCCGAGAAAGCCATTGTTGATGATGGCGATGTTGATTTTTATTTTCTCCTGAACGATGGTGGCCAGTTCGCAACTGGTCATCTGGAATCCGCCATCGCCCACCACCACCCAAACTTCCGCATCGGGTTTAGCGAATTTCGCGCCAATAGCCGCGGGCAACGCAAAGCCCATGGTGCCCAGCCCGCCGGAGGTGATCAGCGTCCGCGGTTGATCGTGGTGGTAATATTGCGCCTCCCACATCTGATGCTGACCCACGTCGGTGACCACAATGGCCCCGCCCTTGGTGACCTTCCACAAATCGTTAATCACATGCGCGGCGTAAAGATGTCCGCTGTCCGGCAAGGATTGGATATCACGCACGGCGGAATCGCCCTTCAGTTCCTTGATGTGCGCCATCCACTCGCTGTGATCGCGCTCATGGACGTGGGGAAGCAGATTGGCGAGCGTTTCGCCGGCATCGCCGACGATCGCCGCGTCTACCTTCACATTTTTATTAATCTCAGCGCGATCCACTTCGATATGAATCTTGCGGGCATTCCGCGCGTACGTCCGTAAATCTCCGGTGACGCGATCGTCAAAGCGCATGCCCACCGCAATGAGCAGATCGGCTTCCTGAATCGCGGTGTTTACCCAAGCTTCGCCGTGCATACCCATCATGCCCAGGTTCATCGGATCGGTGGCAGGGAAGCAGCCAATGCCCAGAAGCGTCATGGCCACGGGAATATTGCTTGTCCGCACGAATTGCTCGAAGGTGCGCATGGCTCCCGAAAGCATGATACCCCGACCAGCCAGAATCACCGGCCGCTTAGCCGAGTTGAGCAATTCAACTGCGCGATCGAATTCCTCCTGGTCGTGGTTGTTGCGATGGCGCTTCGGAGGAAGCTGCGGCTCCGTGGTATCCCACTCGAAATCCGTGGCGGCCTGCTGCGCATCCTTGGTGATGTCCACGAGCACAGGGCCGGGACGGCCAGAGTTGGCGATGATGAACGCCTCGCGGATCGTTCGCGCAATGTCCTCCACTTTCGAGACCACAACGTTGTGCTTCGTGATCGGCATCGTGATGCCCGTAATGTCCACTTCCTGGAACGCGTCTGACCCCAGCAACTTGCTGCTCACCTGCCCTGTGATGCAGACCACCGGCGAAGAATCAAGCATAGCCGTAGCGATGCCCGTGACCATATTCGTCGCGCCGGGCCCAGACGTAGCCATAGCTACTCCAACGCCACCGGAAGCGCGCGCATAACCGTCGGCCATGTGCGTGGCGCCTTGTTCGTGGCGCACCAATATGTGATGCAGCCTGGATTTGCCAATCGCGTCATAGACCGGGAGAATCGCGCCGCCGGGATAACCAAAAATGTCTCGTACACCCAGACGCTCGAGCGTTTCGCAAAGAATTTGCGCACCAGTGAGCTTCATAGCGTTCTCCCCGTTGAAACCGGCGCAGTGCCGGAAGAAAAATTCGCGGGCACGGCAGTGATCGCGCCCAAAGAAGAAGAAGAAACCAGCAACGCGTACTTGGCCATGACGCCGTTAGCGTACCTTGGCTTCGGGGCCTGCCACCCAGCAAGTCGCTTCTGTAGTTCCGCATCGGTTACTTCCACGCTCAGCGTGCGATTGGGAATATCAAACACGATGGTGTCGCCGTCGAGCACAGCGGCGATGGTCCCGCCCACTGCAGCTTCGGGTGCCACGTGTCCCGCCATCAGTCCATGCGTTGCGCCAGAGAAACGGCCGTCCGTGAGCAGCGCAACAGAATCGCCGAGCCCAGCGCCAACAAGCGCCGCAGTCACCGCTAGCATTTCGCGCATGCCCGGACCGCCTCGCGGGCCTTCGTAGCGGATCACCACGACATCACCGGCTTTGATCTGCCCATTTTCCACGCCAGCGAACGCCGCTTCTTCACTGTCGAACACACGCGCAGGGCCGCGGAAGTTCAGCGTGTTGTGGCCGGCCACCTTGATGACGCAACCTTCGGGCGCAAGATTGCCTTTCAGAATGACCAGCCCGCCGGTCGGCTTAATCGGATTGCTTTTTACGCGGACGACTTGCTGGCCCGGCGTTTCTTTGGCTTGGACAGCCTCTTCAGCGAGCGTGCGTCCGGTGACGGTGAGGCAGTCGCCACGGAGCAACCCTGCTTCAAGCATGCGCTTTGCGACGAGCGCAGTGCCGCCTGCTGCGTATAGGTCGGTTGCGACAAAACGTCCTCCTGGTTTCAGGTCGGCCAGAATTGGCGTTTGCGAACTGATGCGATCGAAATCGTCAATCGAAAGAGCAATACCGGCTTCGCGAGCGATAGCGAGAAGGTGCAGAACGGCGTTGGTCGAGCCGCCGGTTGCTGCCACGCCGGCAATCGCGTTTTCGATCGCTGCTTTTGTGACGATCTTACTGGGCGTCACGTTTCGTTTTAAAAGTTCCAGTGTTAACTTTCCGGCAAGCATGCCAGCCTGGGCCTTTGCGCCGTTCGTTGCGGGAACGCTGGACAATCCCATCGGCGCAATGCCAAGGAATTCGCAAACCAGCGCCATCGTGTTCGCGGTGAACTGTCCGCCGCAAGCTCCCGCTCCCGGGCATGCAGCACACTCCAATTCGTTCAGTTGCGCATCCGTCATTTTGCCGCGCGCGTGAGCGCCCACAGCCTCGAAAACGTCTTGAATCGTTACGGAATGTCCCTCAAATTGGCCGGGCGCAATCGAGCCGCCATAAAGAACCAGGCCGGGAACATTTAAGCGCGCCAGTGCCATCACTCCCGCAGGAATCGTCTTGTCGCAACCGACCAGGACGATCAATCCATCGAAAAGATTGCCGCGGGTGACCAGCTCAATAGAATCGGCGATCACTTCGCGGCTAATCAGCGAAGCGCGCATTCCCTCCGTGCCCATGGTGATGCCGTCAGAGATGGAAATTGTGTTGAATTCCAGCGAAGTCCCACCGGAGGCGCGAATTCCGTCACGCACATGCACGGCAAGCTCGCGAAGATGGTAATTGCAGGGACCGATCTCGATCCAGGTATTGGCGATGCCAATCAGAGGTTTGCGAAAATCTTCGTCCTTTAACCCGACGGCGCGCAACATCGCGCGGGCAGGAGCGCGATGAGCTCCATCGGTGAGTGCGGAACTGCGAGGCTTCAACGGACTGTCGGTCACGAAAAGCTTCCTCCCGGAATCGAACATATGCCGTCCACGCGCGGGCTTCGAAAACGCCTTAATCACACCCGCAGTTCGCATGGCGGCAGGGAACCGGCGAGCGCCAGCGAACTACCAGCATGGGCCAACTGGGGTGAATCAGTCAAATTAATAGAAGTGCATTCTAAAATAAGATGTAGTTATGTTAGGCAGGTCCCTTGTCGCATGGAAAAGCGCCAACTTATTCCAGCCGCGGGAATTCGCTGTGGACTTAATGTTGCAAAGTGCTTTAATGTGCTAAGCGGAAAGGCATCCCGGCAAGGGAAGGAGCGCATCATTTGACTGATATGGCGACCAAGAGTGCTTCGGTTGTTTTAAAGACTCGCCGCGCCCTGCGGGAAATATTTGACAATCCGCTGACAACGCGATGAACGCGAGTTGATATAGTCGTCCACGAAAGGTGGAATGGGTGCATACCAGGGAAGCGCGAACGGATGTCTTTGTAATTGGCGGTGGGCCTGCGGGATTGGCGGCGGCGATTGCGGCAAGTCGAAAAGGTTTTGCGGTTACGGTCGCGGACGGAGCGGAGCCTCCCATAGATAAAGCCTGCGGCGAAGGCCTGATGCCAGAGACGCTAGCGGCGCTAGCGCAATTGGGTGTGAAGCTTCCCGGCGGATCGGGCCAGCAATTTTGCGGAATACGGTTCTTGGATAGCGATACTGAGGCGGCTGCGGATTTTCCGGATGGGCAGGGCATTGGGATCCGCCGGAGGCGTCTGCATGAACTATTAATATCCGAAGCTGAACATTGCGGCGTCAATCTGCTCTGGAAAACTCCCGTCGTCGGAATCGCGAATCACGGTGTGTATTTGCACGGCGGAACCGTGCCAGCGCGGTGGATTATTGGCGCGGATGGCGGCCAGTCTCGCGTGCGGCAGTGGTGCGACTTGAATTCCGGCGCAACAGCCGGCCATCGCGTGGCCACCCGCAGGCACTATCGCGTGCGTCCCTGGACGAAATACATGGAAATTTACTGGGCGGAGCGCATCCAGGCATACGTCACTGCGGTTTCGCACGACGAAGTTTGCATTGTGACGTTGGGCGAAACGCCGGACACGGCCGACTTTGACCATGTATTGAATCTTCTGCCGGTCTTGCGCGCGCGCCTTTCCGGCGCAGAATTGGCGAGCCGTGAACGTGGGGCAGTCACGGCGATGCAATCGCTGGCGCGGGTTTGGCAAGGAGGCGTTGCGCTAGTTGGCGACGCTTCAGGTGGCGTCGACGCAATTACCGGCGAAGGCTTGCGGCTGGCGTTTCAGCAGTCACTTGCGCTGGCGGAAGCAATGTACGCGGGAGATCTGAGGTTGTACGGCCGGGCCCACAAAAAATTATTGCGGCCGCCGCTGTGGATGGGCAAATTGATGCTCCAATTCGGGCGGTACGAAGAAATGCGCTCGCGTGCAATGGGAATATTCAACCGCAATCCTGAACTTTTTCAGCGATTGCTGGCCATTCACGTGGGCCATTCGACCACGAAAGCGACGCTCACCGCGGGACTCGAACTAGGGTGGCAGTTTCTAGCAAGCTGAAAGAGAGAAACAGAATGCGAGTTTCCGGGTGGAAATCGGCAATGGGGGCAGTTTGCGGAATCTCGGGAATCGCCGTGCTCCTGTCGGCAACCGCCGCGGCCCCAGCGCCACAATCGACGCAAACCGCGGTAAAGGGAGTAACGCTGGACGTCGATCCCGCACGGAGCAAAGTAAACTATATAGTGGACACTTCGCTGCACACCGTGCACGGCACATTTGTTCTGAAAGCAGGATCGGCCGTGCACTTCGATCCGGAGACCGGCAAAGCCAGCGGCGAAGTAGCGGTCTACGCGACCAGCGGAGAGTCGGGGAACAGTTCGCGCGATGAGCGCATGCACAAAGAAATTCTGCAGACCGCCAAGTACCCCGACGCAATTTTTCGTCCCGCGCAGGTCGAAGGCAAGGTCGCCCTCACTGGAGCGTCGGATGTTAAATTGCGTGGCGTCCTTCTTCTTCACGGCGGTGAACACGAAATTGTTGCGGACGTGCATGCGGAAATGGCCGGTGATCACTGGACAGGAAGGGCGAAATTCGACGTGCCATACATACAATGGGGCATCAAGGATCCCAGCAACTGGCTGCTGAAAGTAAAACCAGTGGTGAACGTGGAATTAGAAATGGCCGGCAAGGCAGCCAGCGCCAAGTAGCCGACGACAAGTAAATCTCACAAGCAGTAAAGCCAAAATGGCTAAAGGGTTGCCGTGCAAAAGACGCTTTTCGTTTGCATATCGGTGGCGCATCCCCCAAAATGAATAATTTGGGATACAGTATTTGCAGTGAACTGCTGTGCCCTGTGCAGGTCTACCAACTGAAAAACTGAGGAATTCATGGAAAAGCCAAACAGTATTGCTCCGCCAAGAGGGAAGCTCGGAGTGTTGTTGCCAGGAATGGGAGCGGTGGCAACGACGTTCATGGCGGGCGTCGAGCTGGTGCGCCAGAAAAAGGCCGTGCCTGTGGGATCGCTGACGCAGTTGAGTACGATCCGGCTCGGAAAAAGAACCGACGGACGGTCGCCGAAGATCAGGGATTTTGTAAAGCTGGCGAAGCTGGATGATTTGGTGTTCGGTGGATGGGATATTTTCCCGGATAGTTCGTATGAAGCGGCCGCGAAAGCAGGCGTACTGGAAGCACACCACCTGGCGGAGGTGAAGCAGTTTCTGTCCAAAATCAAGCCCATGCCCGCGGCCTTTGACCGTGAATATGTGAAGATGCTCGACGGCAAGAATGTGAAGAAGGGCAAGACCAAGTATGACATCGCCCTGCAAATCAAAGACGACATCGCCAAATTCAAAAAGAAGCACGGCTGTTCGCGCCTGGTCATGTTGTGGTGTGGTTCCACCGAAGTGTTCATGAAGCAGCATGAAGTGCATCAGACTGCGGAGTCCTTTGAAAAGGCCATGAAGGAAAATCATCCGGCCATCGCGCCTTCCATGCTGTACGCCTGGGCGGCCATCACCAGCGGCATTGCCTATGCAAACGGAGCGCCCAATCTGACCGTGGATATTCCCGCGATGCAGGAGCTTGCGCAGAAACATAGCGTGGCAATCGCCGGGAAAGACTTCAAGACGGGGCAGACCCTGATCAAAACCGTGCTCGCGCCGGCCTTCAAAGCGCGCATGCTCGGGCTGAACGGCTGGTTCTCTACAAACATCCTCGGAAATCGCGACGGCGAAGTGCTCGAAGATCCGGGATCGTTCAAGACCAAAGAAGAATCCAAGCTCGGCGCCCTCGAATTTATTCTGCAGCCGCACCTCTATCCGGAGCTGTACAAGACGATCCATCACAAGGTGCGCATCAACTATTACCCACCGCGCGGCGACAACAAGGAAGGCTGGGACAACATCGATATCTTCGGCTGGCTCGGCTACCCCATGCAGATTAAGGTCGATTTCCTTTGCAGGGACTCCATCCTGGCTGCCCCAATCGTGCTCGACCTCGTGCTGTTTCTCGATCTTGCACAGCGCGCCGGAATGCGCGGCATTCAGGAGTGGCTGAGCTTTTACTTCAAGTCTCCGATGACCGCCCCGCAACTTTATCCAGAACACGACCTGTTCATTCAATTGATGAAGCTGAAAAACACATTGCGCTGGATGCAGGGCGAAGATTTAATCACGCATCTCGGTCAGGAGTATTACGACTAGCTCGCAGGGAAAATAAAATCAGGCCAGGGCGCCGCAAGTTCGGCGGCCCTTTTTTATTGCCGGAGATAGGAGAGGGAACTGCCGTCGACACTTTACTGGCGCTCAGGGATTTCCCATTTGCCGGAATGCGCGGAACGGAACAGCGCTTCAATCACCGCCATGTTTGCGATGGCATCTTCAAGTGGATTAGGAACCTCCGTGTTCTCCCGGATCGCTACGGAGAAAAGATCAGCCTGAATCGTAAACTGGTTGCAGACGGGCAAAGTCTCGACGATCGCGCTCCCGCCCGCATAGAGATCCTTCCCATCGTCGATCAGAATGCGACACGGCTTATCGGTCGGCGCGTTGAAAGGAATCTCGATGTCAATGCGGCCGGTATCGCCAAGAAATTGCATTCTCTGGTAGTTGACCATCTGCGTGGATGAGGTGAAGACGGACTGGCCGCTGGGGAACTCCAGAATCGCGGAAGTCAGCCGGTCCGTCTTGAAACCGGGGTCGCGTTCGATGCAGGAAATCACGCGCATAGGTTCTTCCCCGAAAACCATTCGCGATGTCTTAATGGGGTAACAGCCGATGTCCATCAGCGCGCCGCCCGCGCAATCGGCGATGTTGCGCGTGTTTGCTGGATCGACATTGAAGTAACTGAAATAGCCAAGGGCAGACCGAACCTTTCCGATCCGGCCTGCGCGCACGAGTTCAATCGTCCGCAGCCATTGCGGATTCGTCCGCACCATAAAAGCTTCGCCAATCTTGACGTGATAATTGTCCCGCGCTTCAAGCAAGCGCCGAGCTTCCGCAACACTGCGGCTCAAGGGCTTTTCGCACAGCACGTGTTTCCCGCGGCTGGCGGCGCGGATAGACCATTCCACGTGCAGGTGATTCGGAAGTGGATTGTAGATTGCTTCGATTTCGGGATCGTCGAACAGTTCTTCGTACGAACCGAAAACTTTCGGGATCGAAAATTCTGCCGCGACAGCCTTTGCTTTATCGAGCGAGCGCGATCCGATTCCCGCCAGTTCCGCATGCACGCAGTTGAGCATCGCGGGCAGCACGCGGCCCTGCGCGATCGATGCCGTGCTTAAAATGCCCCATTTCACTTTCTTCATCATGAAAGACCCCGAAAGTTTGATTCGTCACTGCGGAACCGTGCCTCGCGAACCGTGAATTGTTACTCTTCCACACCGCAAAACGCAACCATCTAACGGTCACAAGCGATAAAACTCAATCCAGCCAGCCAAACGAGCGCGTTACGGCTTTCTTCCACTGGCGATAGTAAGTGTCACGTTGAGCTTCTTCCATGTGCGGCTGCCAGGTCCGGTCCGCTGACCAATTGTCGCGCAAGTCCTGAAGATTGGAGTAATAACCCACGGCAAGCCCGGCCGCATACGCCGCACCCAGAGCGGTAGTCTCCTTGATGGCAGGCCGCAGCACCGGGATATTCAAAATATCTGCCTGAAATTTCATCAGGAAATCATTCTCCACCATGCCGCCGTCAGTTCGAAGAGAGAACAGATGAATCTCCGAATCTTTCTCCATCGCTTCCAGCACTTCGCGCGTTTGGTAAGCGCTTGCTTCGAGCACCGCCCGAGCGAGATGGCCTTTATTCGCAAAGCGCGTGAGCCCGGCAATCACCCCGCGAGCGTCGCTGCGCCAGTAAGGAGCATAAAGTCCCGAAAACGCCGGAACGAAATAAACGCCGCCATTGTCGCGCACGGAACGCGCCAAGTCCTCGATGTCCGAACTCTTCTGAATGAGTCCAAGGTTGTCGCGAACCCATTGCACCAGCGCTCCCGTGATGGCGACGCTGCCTTCCAGGGCATAAACAGTTTTCGCGCTGCCAAGTTTGTAAGCAACGGTGGTGAGCAGCCCGCACGACGAAGGAAAGGGTTGTTCGCCAGTATTCATCAGCAAAAAACAGCCGGTCCCATACGTATTTTTCGCTTCGCCGGGATGGAAACAAGTCTGGCCGAAAAGCGCCGCTTGCTGGTCCCCAAGCACTCCCGCAATCTTCACGCCAGCGATGGAATCGAGCGTCGCGTCGCCATATAACTCGCTGCTGGAAGCGATACGCGGAAGGATGTTCGCGGGAATATCAAACGCGGCAAGAATCTCCGGATCCCATTGCAAGCTCGCAAGATTCAAAAGTTGCGTGCGGCTCGCGTTGGTCACATCCGTAACGTGAAGGCCCCGCTGGACGCCACCCGTCAACTGCCAGATTAAATAGGTGTCCACCGTGCCGCCAAGTATCTCGCCAGCCTCTGCGAGCTTGCGCGCATTTCGAACATTGTCGAGAATCCAGCGTATCTTCAGCGCGCTGAAATACGTGGAGAGAGGCAGTCCGGTTTTCGCGCGAAAGCGGTCGATGCCCCCTTTCTTAGCAAAATCGGCGACCATGCCTTCTACGCGGGTATCTTGCCAAACGATGGCGTTGCAAAGCGGCCGCCCGGTGTTTTTGTCCCAGAGAATCACCGTTTCGCGCTGGTTGGTGATGCCGATCGCAGCCAGGTCTCCGGGTTGCAGAATTTCTTGCTGCATGGCTCGACGGATAACGGATTGCGTGCGCCGCCAGATTTCGTCCGGGTCGTGTTCCACCCAGCCCGGCGCTGGATAAATCTGTTCGTGCTCTTCCTGCGCCGACGAAACAATTCTTCCGGAACGATCGAAAACGATGAATCGCGTGCTGGTGGTGCCTTGGTCAAGCGCTCCGAGATAAGCGGGCATGACAGCTCCTTAGATGGCGAGGAATTTCACCAGAAGTCCGGCCAGTGCGGCGCCGACCAGAGGACCAAACACCGGGATGTAACTGTAGCCCCAGTCGGAAGAGCCTTTGCCTGCAATCGGCAGAACGGCGTGTGCGATGCGAGGTCCAAGATCGCGCGCGGGATTTATCGCGTATCCCGTTGTGGCGCCCAACGAAAGGCCGATGCCCCAGACAAGGCTTCCCACAAGTATCGGCCCGATCCCCGCAGCCAGTCCAAGCGAAGTTATATTTTTCGAAAAAATCGCGTTGACAACAAAAATCAGAACAAACGTACCGATCACTTCGCTCACAAAATTTGCCGGAGCATTTCGAATCGCGGGTGAGGTGCTGAACACGGCGAGCTTTGCCTCGGGCTCCGGCGTTTCCCGCCAGTGAGGGTAATAATGAATCCACACGCAAGCAGCACCCAGAAACGCGCCCGCAGTTTGCGCCATAATAAAAGCGAGGAAGTGCGAAAAATCGCCAGACTTGATCGCAACAGCCAGACTTACGGCAGGATTGATGTGCGCCTCGGGACTGCCGCAGGCAATCGCCGTGAAAACTCCGCACATAACAGCGAACGCCCAGCCGGCGGTAATAACCATCCAGCCCGAATTCTCTGCCTTGGATTTCCGCAGCAGTACCCCGGCGACAACTCCATCGCCGAGCAAAATAAGAACGAAAGTGCCCATGAACTCACCGAACCAGGGAGGGAGCATAGGGTACTTCTATCACAGGAGGGCCAAGGTCGACAGTCAATGCAAAGCTATGGGGACCGCCAAATCACCGCCGGCTGGGTGCTGTGGGGCCCAAAAAGCATAAGAATTTTTAGGTGCAGCCGAATGGAAGAGCGTAGTAAAATAGTTGAATTGAATCGATGAATGTTGCTTTAGAGCCTTGCTTTGATTTAGTGCGCCCAAGCGGGATTGCACATGGGGACCCGACTCAGCTTGGTCGGAAATGGCAGTAAAAACTGTAGTTGTTGCATTTGAGGGATTAGCGGAAGTCTGTTTATGAGGGGAAGACAAGACATGAAAATCGTCGTTTTGGGCGGTGACGGCTATTGTGGGTGGGCGACGGCGTTGTACTTGTCCGCGAAAGGACACAACGTCGCGATCCTGGATAATTATATTAGGCGACAGTGGGATCACGAGCTCAGCGCACAGACTCTCACGCCGATTCAGCCCCTGAGCGATCGCTTAAGGACCTGGTGTCGCCTCACCGGCAAGACCATCGACATGTTCATTGGCGATGTGACCGACTACGATTTCCTGGTGTCCTCGCTGAAGAGTTTTGAGCCCGAAGCCATCGTGCACTTTGCCGAACAGCGCTCCGCTCCCTATTCTATGATCGATCGCAAGCACGCGGTATTCACGCAAGTGAACAACGTTGTCGGTACGTTGAACGTGCTCTTCGCCATGCGCGAAGCGCTTCCGGATTGCCATTTGGTAAAGCTCGGCACCATGGGCGAGTATGGCACGCCCAATATCGACATTGAAGAAGGCTACATCACCATCGAGCACAACGGTCGCAAAGACATCCTGCCATTCCCGAAGCAGCCCGGCTCGTTCTATCACCTCTCCAAGGTGCACGACAGCCACAACATGATGTTCACGTGCAAAATCTGGGGCCTACGCGCCACGGATTTGAATCAGGGCGTAGTGTACGGCACCATGACCGACGAAGTTGCTATGGACGAAGCCCTCATCAACCGCTTCGATTATGACGACGTCTTTGGCACTGTTCTGAATCGCTTCTGCGTCCAGGCGGCCATCGGCCAGCCCTTAACCGTATACGGAAAAGGCGGCCAAACCCGCGGCTTCCTCGATATCCGTGACACCGTCCGCTGCGTCGAGCTGGCATGCTTGAATCCGGCGGCACGTGGTGAGTGCCGCGTGTACAACCAGTTCACCGAACACTTTTCTGTGTTAGAGCTGGCGCACAAAGTCCAGGTCGCGGGAAAGCAGTTGGGCCTGAACGTGGAAGTGGACCACATCCCCGATCCTCGCGTTGAAGCGGAACAACATTACTACAATGCTAAACACTCAAAGCTCGTCGATTTGGGCTTGGAGCCGCACACGCTTTCGGAAACGTTGTTGGACTCCATGGTGAATATTGCCGTGAAGCACCGCGACCGCGTCGATCCAGCGTTAATGTTGCCGCAAGTGAATTGGCGCGAACCTAAAAACGACCGGCGGATTCAGATTGGTGTGGCCGCTAAATCCGCGCTGGCTGGCGCAAACGGGCAAGAAAATCGTGTGCCTGTAAGCAAGGGCCGCAAGCGCTAACGCGTTTGCTGGCGCCAGAGCGCAGCGCGCTCGGCCACCTTTAAGGCAAAACTCAAATCTAACGGAAACTCCAATCCGCCAATGGCGTCCTCAACCCGCGCGATAAAACGCTGGATGATCAGCTCCTTATTCGCCAGCAGATCGATTTCGGCGATTTGGCTGTCTTGCTTTGTCAGCCACACCCGCCGTTCATCGGGCTGTTCGTACCCGCAATCGATCTCCGCAATAACGGACTTGGGGACGCAATATTCTTGGATCGAGAACAAATGCGATCCCAGATTATCCAGCGCAGGAATGCCCGTGTGATTGGGTCGGTTAACTTTCATATGTCCCGCAAAACTCAGGCCTGCCGCACTGCTCCATTCGCGCCGCCACGTTTCCACCTGTTCCAGTAAACAATATTCATAATGAATGGCGAGCACGGCTTTGTGGGTCTTGCCCAGTGCTTGCATTCGCCGCGTTTCCTCCGCGGAGCAGAACCATGGTTTTTCGGCTACAACATGCAGCCCCGCTTCAACGGCGGCCTCAATCATGATCGGAATATGATCTCCGGGCAGAACACAAAGCCACGCAACCTCCGCTCCGCTGGTTTTGAAAGACGAGCGAAGACGCTCGCGATAGGCGGAGTCGTCCTCGGATGGCGCGCGGCGCGATTGTTCCAAGAAAGCCACACGGCGATTTTCACCGGCGAGAATCGCGGTCATGCGCGAAGCCCAGCGGCCACGGCCCACAATCACATACTTGGGCAGTTCAATCACCGCGAGCAATCCTTTCACACACCAACCGTGCGGCCTTTGCCGCGCTCACCACTTTCCCGGAAAAAATGTGTATCTCCCCAGGAGCGTTTTCCTGCAGATACAACGTGCGGCGATCTTCCTTCGGATTGTCTTCCACGACGCGTATGGTAAACCGCGAACCCAGATACACGGCATCCTTGGCCAATGGAACAGAAAGAGCGGCGTCCGCGCGCATAGCTTCGAAACGTGTAAACACTACCGGTTCGAAACGCGGGCGATTCAAAATATTGGCATAGCGCTCAGGGATTGGCTCGTGAGGATCGTTTGTAGTCCAGTGATTAGTATTTTTCGCAGAGCCAAATTGCGAATTCGCTGAGCTGCCGTAAGGATCGAACGCAGTGAACGGGCCATCGACCACGACCAGTGCGACGCGCCGCAGCGCCTCTGGCATTTCGACAAGAATCTTTTCCGCCACCTGATATTTTGCGGAGCGAAACATCCCGCTGCTCGGACCCATGCCATATGTAGCGTAAATCACGTAATCATAATCGCTGCGCATCGAAGCTAGATAAGCTTCTCGGCGAAATTTGATGCCAACGGCGCAGACGCGCCACTCCAGCAACTCGCGCAAGGCCTGCGGATTGTAGATATTCTCATACACCTCATAGCAGCGGTCGATGAAACAAAAATTCATCCAGTGTGGTTCGCAGCGCCGCAGAGGGAGATTGTGACGGGCCATGACCTCTTCATACACGTCAGGCGGCGTCAGCGAGCCAACCTTGGGCACGGCATAATAATGTTGTGTGCCGCGCACAATCGCAGGCCCAAAGGTGGCGACGAATTCATCGCGCGTCTCCAGGGTCTCTTCGATAGTCTCCGGACTGCGAGGATAGTGATAACCGGAATGAATGCGAAACTGGTTGATATCCGAAGCCGCGCGAAGAATCCCTATGGGATCAAATAGCTCAACGGTGTGACCCGCCTCCGCCAGGCGAATTGCGGTGTACGAGCCATAAATGCCGGCGCCCACGACTGCGATTTTGTTGCTCACGATTGCGGTTGCGGCGAGACGCCTCGCGAACCATCCGTGTTCGCCAGCGTAAGTTGCCCATCTCGCAAAATATAGTCAACCCCGCGCCAGCGAATGGTGCGGCGCGTGAAGCTCGCCAACCAGATGGCAAACGCGGTGGCGTCCCACACAGGGATCATCCACATTTTCGACCACAAACCAGACTGCTTCAGGCCGTGCACACCGACTAACCAGGTCATCAGCACCCGGCAAAAAAAATAACCGCCCAAATAAATGCTAGCGGTAGCGAAGCTCGGAGCGAACGCAAACGCTAACAACGACCAAGGCAATCCGAACGTGAAAATTAGTCCCAAATGCCCCCAGGGCCGCATATTCCGCATCACCGTCATCCAACGCGTGCGTTTCACCAGCAAATCCTTCATGGAACGAAAATCCGGCGTGGTCTGCACTACATAGGGAAGCAATTTCACTTCGAAGCCTTGTTCCGCAACCAGCCGGCAGGTCAGAAGATCATCGGCTGGGCGGCTTTCAATCGCTTTGAATCCGCCAAATCCTTGTATTCCCGCGCGAGTGGTCACGATCGTCTGGCCAAAGCCGAACTTCACGCCGTCCAGCAGCCACGCCACCAGAATTCCCGGAAAAAAATCGCACATCATCCCCAGCTCCTGCAGCTTTTCCGTGAACGTGTTCTCGCTCGTTATCGTATAAAAAACTGTGGCGCTGCCAACCTTTGGATCTTGCAGCGGCGCAACCACGGAACGCAAATATCCAGGTTCCACGCGCACGTCTCCATCCGTGAGAACCCAAACATCATAACGCGCTTCCTTGGACAGCCGGTCGAGCCGCGCCACTTTGTCGTTGATCGCCGCATGATCGGGACCGTAAAGCAGCCGGATTTTTGTGTCGGGGAAATCCTGCATCAAGCGTTTCAGCACGGGCATCGCCGGATCATTTTCATCCACGCAAAACAGGATTTCGTACTCCGGATAATCTTGCCGGCAAAAGCTGGCGAAATTCTCGTACGCGCCCTCGTCCAGCCCTTTGATCGGCTTCAGGCAACTCACCGGGGGAGTAAAAGACGCTTGGCCCGAGGTTGACTGCCTCGGCTGAGCGAAGAATTTCCAGGTGCTATAAAGGGCCAGAAGATAATAGATGAAGGGAATTGCCGCGACGCCCAGAAAAATGTAGAGCTCAATTCTCACAGTCGGTCATACCTTACGTCTATGGCCAATTCGCGCGGAGCAAGCGCGCCTCATTAGCGAAACGCCAGATTCCGTTCTGAACATGCAACGGCCAAATTCAGCGGTAGCAAGCTCCTCGCACATCACAAAAATCAATATAACGCGTTGAGTAGCTGGCTTGGAGGAGTTCAATCCATAGAGTAACATTAAATAAGACACCTCGCAGAAAGGACCATACCGGCGCCGGACAGCAGCTTCAAAAACTGTTCGGGCTTGTCGAAGACTGCATGAAAGCTGGACCGGGTCTGCACCTGAAGACATATCTAGCGATTTTTGTGATCGTAATATTCGCGCCGATGGGCAGCGTTTTGTTGGGCAAGGGAATGAAGGGCGTGGGTTCGGCCGCCACATGGACTCTGACGGATTTTTGGCCCGTGGTCACGCGCATTCTCTCCAGCGGCTATATCTGGCTTGGCATCGCTTGCCTGCTCACATTTTTTGTAGCCTACATGCTCATCCTGAGCTGGGCGGATTATAGCTACGTCCAACCCTCCACGTCACTTTCCTACGCCACGGTCGCTCTCCTGAGTCATTTTGTGCTGGGAGAACTGATCAGCCCGTTGCGTTGGCTCGGCGTACTGGTCATCTGCACCGGAGTATTCATCGTGGGGAGAACTTCTCCGCGCGCACACGGAGTCCAATAAGAATGCTCACGGTCTTCCTCTTTTTCCTCATTGTCGTGTCTGGAACCGGCGGGGAACTATGCGTGAGCCGCGCCATGCGCAGCATGGGGGAAGTCCACGACTTCAGCCCGAAATCGATAGCAAGTTTCGTCTTCCGCGGACTACGCTTGCCGTGGATGTGGGTTGGCGTGGCCATGATGGCTCTTGGATTCTTTTCCCTACTGGCAATTCTTTCGTTTCGAGAAGTCAGTTTCGTAGTACCTGTCAGCGCGCTGAGTTACGCGGCCGGCGCCTTTGGAGCCAAAGGCTTTCTCGGTGAACGCATTAGCCGTAACAGATGGTTGGGCATAGCGGTTGTGTGCATCGGTGTCACCATCGTGTGGTGGAGCGGTAGATAGCGCGTTTCCAAAAATCAGTTAGCATCCCAAAAAAAGCCAGAGCTTTTAAGCTCTGGCTTTTTTTCCGTTAACACCAAGCCCGCGCCGAACGCTACCGCAGCGCGCTACCGTTCGTGGCCTCCGCCCTGATGCGACTCGTGTTCAGCCGGCTTGTTCTGATGCGATTGCTGTGGTGGCTTCGAAGAATTGGGGTGATTGTTGTTATTGTTGTGGTTCGCGTTCCCCTGCGAATTGTTCGGATGGTTCGAATTGTTTTGGCTGCTGTGCGCATTTTCGGAATGCTCGGCCGATTGCGGCAGGCGATCTTCGGAATGCGAGTTCACATTGCTTGGCCGGTTTGCGTTGTTATTCGAAGTGTTGGTGCGCGCGCTGGGCGGACGATCCGCTTGCATATTGTTCGGCCGGCTACTAGAGCCGGCTGCGTGCGCTGCCACAACGCCTTCGCCCTTGAACACGCCAGGATGTGCTGTGGCGGCCACCGCCGGACGCCCATGATTCTCTGACGCCAGCATACTGCGGTCACTCCGCGCGGCTTCCTCATGTTGCGTTTGCAGCGAGGTTGCCTGGACGTGCGGTTCGTTCATGGCCGCACGTTCCTGCGCCGTCGGCTGAGCAGTAACGCCGCCT
>Ga0210383_10001115_pt1 | contig 24756 bp, 17 predicted proteins | sample IncBWC14OmetaG_FD_160072 | JGI IMG/M metagenome (GOLD analysis project Ga0210383, IMG submission 160072) | Forest soil microbial communities from Barre Woods Harvard Forest LTER site, Petersham, Massachusetts, United States - Inc-BW-C-14-O ... | reverse complement strand
TTATACGTGGCCGCGTGAATTGGTAGCCCGTGATCAAAACTCTTGCGACCTCAATGCGCGGGCCTTCTGTGATGTGATAAACGAGGCGGACCTCATTGGCAGAGGAACCCGGGGATATTTCCTCTTGAAAATGGGCTTCCGGGAAACCCTCGTTATAATACATGGCAAGAACGTTGTTGCGGTCACTCGCGACACTCGCAGCGGAATAGGGTTGTCCGGAAGAAGAACCAATTACGGCGAGAAGCGCTTCGGTACTGACCAAGTTGTTTCCTTCCACGCGGAGCTTGTCTACCAGGGTTTGCGGGCCTTCGACGATAGAGTAGGAGACGAAGAGGTTGCCCTTTTTATCCTGATAGTTATCGTCCACCGATGAAGAGACTTTTACGTCGAGAAACCCGTTGGAAAGGTAAACTCCGCGAAGGGAGTCGGCGTCGTCGTTCACCAGTTGCTGGCTAAAGCGCCCGTTGGAGCCAAACGAAGCGGGCTGGAGTTGCAACCTGCTTTCCAGCAAATGCTTGTCGAAATACTTATTGCCGGTGAAACCGACGCCTGCGAGGCGAAATTTGTCGCCCGGTGAAACCTGATAACTGATTACGCGGCCTTTTTCGGTGACGTCGGGATGAGAACTAACCTCGACGCTGGCGTTGAAATAACCCTGCCGCTGAAAATAGTCACGGAGATTGCGGCGCCCTTCTTGCAACAAGTCCTCGTCCACGGCTCCTTCCGCATAAATGGGCAAAATAGAGTGAAGTTTTCCTTTGCGAAGGCGCGCTCCGACGATTTCGACGCTGACGCGCGGACCCGCATTCACTTCATATTTCAAGGGCACGACATTTAGTTGTGGATCGTAGGGGCCGGGAGTGATCAACACGCCAGCGCCCAGATATCCCTGGTTCACCAGATACTTTTTCAGACGTTCGCTGGCTTTGGTAAGCCGCGCAGTGGTGAGCTGATTCTTGAGCTTAATCTTCGAGCGGCGAATGAGTTCGTCGTCGGGGTAAGGCGTTTTATTTTGGAGCGCAAAGCTTCCGACGACGGCGCGGGGGCCGGGAACGACCGTGATGGTTACGTCCATCTGGCGCGTGTCCGGGTGAGGCGTCAGCGCCCAAGTGACTTTTGCTTGATAGAGGCCTTCGTTACGGAGCGAATCCTTCAAGCGGTCGATGGCCTCCTGGAGGGCGCTCTCGCGGAAGGGTTCTCCCAAAGTCAATCGCAAGGCGGCCTGGGCTGCAGGTTCGCTCGGTGGTTCTTTCAATCCCTCGACGCGTATTGCGTTATTGAAGTAATTCCGGCGCGCGAGGAATTCCAGCTTGAGGCCTTGACCCGTGGGAAGGACTGTTACGTCGATATCAGCAAAATCGCCGGTGCGATAGAGTTCGCGCAAGGCGTCGCGTTCCCTGGCAATGTCGAACGGGTCACCCACACGAAGTGGGAAGGAGGCCATGTCTCGGAGCACGACTTTTCCCGATTCATCCACGATGCGGATTTCGGCCACGCGCTGGCCCTCGAACTTCGCTTCCTGCGCGCGCAGCGGTGAACATGCGAAAAGAATGCAAGCTAGGGCTGCGGCGTATATAGCAGCATGGCCCGTGCATGGGCGCAAGGAGTTCGACGTGTTGCATGAAAGTCTCATTCGCCAGAAGATTAAGAAGAAAGGTTAGCATGGCGCGTTGCCTGGGGGACTCGAAAAGGCGCTATTATGAAGTTCCTAGTAGGAAACAACGAATGAACAGCGAACAATCCGAAAAATACTCGCGGCAGATTCTGTTCCCGGGCATCGGCGCTGAAGGGCAGGAAAAGCTTCTAACGGGAAGCGCAGCGCTGGTGGGTTGCGGCGCGCTGGGCACCGTGACAGCAAATTTGCTGGTGCGTGCGGGACTGGGACGTCTGCGAATCATCGACCGGGATTTCGTGGAACTATCGAATCTGCAGCGGCAAACCCTATTCGAAGAAGCCGACGCGCGCGAGCTGCTACCCAAAGCGGTCGCGGCGGAACGGCGCCTGCGCGCAATCAACTCCGATGTGCGAATCGAGGCGATGGTAGCCGATCTGGTGCCGGAAAATGCGGAAGAGCTTCTTGCCGGATTTGAGTTGATTGTCGATGGCACGGACAATTTCGAAACGCGGCTGCTGCTGAACGATGTGGCGTTGTCGTTGAACGTCCCATGGATTTACGGCGCGGCGATCGGGAGCTATGGCGTTACGTTTACGATTCAGCCAGGGCGCACCGCGTGTTTAGCCTGCTTGCTGGAAGGCCCCGAAAAACCGATCGATGCAGCGGCCGAAGCTACCTGCGACACGGCTGGAATACTGAACGCCGCGGCAGGAGTGATTGGAGCGATGGAGGCAGCGGAGGCGACAAAAATTCTAGCGGGAAAGCCGGAAGCGCTGCATGGGAGGCTGCTTTCGTGTGACGTGTGGAGCGGGAAATTCCAATCTGTGCGCGTCGCTCGCAATTCTGATTGCCGTGCGTGCGGCCGCAGGGAGTTCTCGTATCTTTCGGGGAACGCGCAGCCACACATCAGCATGTGCGGACGCGATTCGGTGCAGATACATGAACGTGGGCGACGCTTGGACTTGAGCGAACTTGGCAAGCGGCTGAAGAGAGGCGCTGCAGCCGAAGTGCGCAACAACAGTTTTCTGCTTCGTTTTCGGGTAGCACCTTACGATGTGACGGTTTTCGCCGATGGCCGCGCTATTGTGAAGGGGACGAAAGATCCGGCGATAGCGCGATCGCTCTATGCGCGATTTGTGGGCGCGTAGCGCCGAGACCAAATACTTCCGCCGCGGCGACTCGCGGACATGCCTAGAACTGGAACCCGCCTCGCGCGCGCTCCCTTGCTGACGGAACAGGCGATAGATTGGGCGTGCTCGCCTGGAGTTCCGGGAGCCGAAAGAGAATTCCCACCAAAAGCCAGAAATAGACGTTGTCAATGTAGTTTTGGTATGAGGGCAAACCACTGTAGGTCATCGGATACAGCAACAAGAATGCGAACCAAAAAATAGCCAACGCAATGGGGAAGAAGCGCTTCTGTCGAAGTGGCCACACTACTTTCCAACTGTAATATAAGAGCGCAGCCGTCCAAACAATCCAAAGGAGAGGAGCAATGATTCCCATTTCAACGATCAAAGTTCCAAACCCTTCCTCAACGGCAAGAGTTAAGACGGGACTGCCAATCGCCTTGGCGACATATTGCCCTCCTAGAGATGCCGTGCCGATGCCGTTCCCAAGCACCCAATTGGGCCTGCTGAAAGCATCCATGAAGTTTTGGAGTGGATAATCCCACGTGCGGTTTTCAAGTTGATAGGAAGAGCCGCTGGGCAGGAGCGTCTCCGTGTAGTACTCGAGGCGGGAAGCGGCCTCCTGCGGGAACAGCAAGAGAAGCGATGCGAGTCCCAAGGTGCCGACAATAGCTGAACGGCGAAGGGCTTTCATCATTCGGTGAGCTTGCCTCTGACGCCAAGGTGCGCCCCATAGAAAACCCGCGCCTAGCGCCAACACACTAAACAACACGAACAGGAACGTGCTTCGACTGCCGCTGAGGACCGTGGCGATTGCAATGATGCCTATCACCGGGAAAACGATTTTGCGGCCGCGTAAATTGGCTAAAAGGAAATATCCACCGGTTCCCAGAACCAGAATGAAAGCGAGAATCAGGAAAAAATCGAATCTTCCTGAGCTTACGAAAACAGAATCCGGAAGAGAGAACAGTTGATGGCTGAGGGGGGTGGCCTTTTCAAGATTTCCCAGATCTTCAAGCTCCGGCGCCAGTTTTGCAGGATTGAGAAAAGAATTGCCAAGAATGGCTTGGGCGATTCCAAGCCCAGAGATCAAACCGCAGAGTGCCGCATTCATGAGCAGGAATTTTCTAAGATCCTCATCGCCGCGGATCAAGGCATACCCCACAAACATAAACGGTATATAGAAAAAATAAGTTTTGAAGCCGAGCAGGCCGTACAGAATATGCGGTGAATTTGGATTAAACACTTGCAGAACGCCAAGCATGAAGAAAAGGCCGAGGCAGAACAAGAAAGGCGGGTGAAAGCGTTTTTCACGTCCCCGTCGTATGTCCGCAAAAAGAGAGAGGTAAACGATCACCACAAGAACATCCTTGCCAAAAAAAAGCGCCAGACCATTGCCCATATACTTGCGGAATAAGTCTTCGAAAAGCATCCAAACGAAAAACAGGTAGAAACCCGTGCGCCAGTTTCTCAAGGTCATAACGGCAACGACGCACCCCGCAAAGATCGAGACCCCAAAAATCAAGGATCGCTCGTCATTGGAGACAATCTTTGATCCCACCTGCCAGGCCAGCAGCAGACCAATCACGAACAGGCAGAAGCCGATCAAAGGCTGGTTCCTCATCGCGGGAATGTGCAATCTTGCCAAGCCTCAATACCCTCCAAAGACCTGGCGCAGGTCTATCGTTTAGGCGCCGGCCTTTCTTGACTGGTATTCTACCCCACCTATGCGGATGGGAGTTTTTGTTGCATGTCGACCTGGGTCCGCGTACTGAAGGAGCTACTCGAGGTCCGCGTTCCGTGGTTTCAGCCGAGCGGCTTGCTCTAATGCCTTTACCGCGCCTTCGACATTTTCGCGGGGCGACCAGGTTTCCATTCGGGCAACTGCGTTACGACTGAGTTCAGAGAGTTTGGCTCGATTGCCCAGCGCATTTACCAGAATCTCTGCCAGAACATCGACATTGCCGCAGGGATAAATAAAACCGGTCACTCCGTCTTTCACCAGCTCGAAACGCCCGCGAATTTCGTCGCTTAAGACAACCGGGCACCCACACAACATGGCTTCGCAGACAACAACCGGACAAGCGTCATATTCAGAAGGAAGGACAAAAAGATCAGACGAACGGTAGATGGGTGGAAGAGCGGTTTGATTTACGAAGCCAAGAAAACGTGTACGCTGAGCGATTCCAAGATGCTTTGCTGAAGCTTCCAAGTCAGTCCGAAGGGGACCGTCGCCGGCAAAGACCAGATAGACTCCCTTGACGTTGGCTTTAGCAAATGCGTAGAGCAGATCGGCGGGTCTTTTCCACGATTGGAGCTTGGCACAGAACAAAACGACCCGGGCATCTTCAGGGACTCCCCACTCCTTTCGAACCGCAGACCGATCCACCTGAGAAGCGCGTTGCGCCCACCAAGGGTTGTCCACGACAAAAGGCGTAAGAAAAATGCGTGAATCAGGAATTCCCATGCTCAGGATGAACTGCCGTGTCGCCTCCGAGGGAACGGTCACGACATCAGCAAGGCGGAATATTTTGGGGAGCAATCGTCGCTTGAGGGGTAACTTCCAGCGGGCCGCGTGTTGAGGGCGAAAGTCCGTGGCGTCGGTGCCAAAAAGAACCGGTATCCCGCGGAGCTTGGCAGCTGCCATTACGATCCAGAAAGTCGAAATGGCATACCCTGTGTACAAGATAATCGCATCGAAGTTTCCGTCGCGAATCAAACGCCAGATGCCAGGATTGAACAAGCCGAAGAAAGATCCGAACCCAGGCCGCCACGAGCGGTTTGGAACGGCGGTCCAAGGGTAACCCTCTAAGAGAGGGATATCCCACTTCACCTCGACGCCGAATTCTCGATCGACGTGCGATTCGGCTCCCGGCAAGCTGCAATACGCCACCAAGATCTCGAGGCTGGGCTCCTTGGCATAGAGACGGAATAGCGGCGATGCATATTGTATGGGGTGAGTGATGACCAAAAGGGCTCGCAAGGGGCGCTCCATCATGGCGCCAGAACCGCCTGAAACCGCTCTGCGATTCGGTTCCATGAGAAATAATTCTTTTGCATTTCGATATTGCGCTCGTGTAATTCCGTCCAGCGTTGAGAATCACTAAGAACACGAATGAGTCCACGAGTGAGGCTCTCGCGATCCTGCAAAGGAGACCATTCCACGCCCGCCGCCTCCAACATACTGCTAACTTCCGGGCCACGATATCCGACGATTGGAACTCCGCAGGCGATACCGGCCATGACGCTTCCCCGTCGAGTTGTAATGGGTCCGCGAACGAATAGCAGAGCATCAGCAGATTCGAACTCGTCGGCAATTCGTTCGGCGGGCAAGACGCCGTGAACCACGAAGTCTATATTCCGACCTTGCAAGGCTTTCGCGAATAACTCGCCCGCTTCGAGCGCGCCGCGTCCGGCCACAACCAGGCGCAACTTGTCAAGAGCGTTACAGGCCTCCAGCATAACTGTCGAAATTACATTGACCTCCGGTGCTGCGGCCTCAGGAGAGTCGGAGACCCCAAAGACAATCACAGTTCTTACTTTCCCTGCTTGCGCAGGCGCGGCACGGCGACGGACGCGCTCCGGAATATTTGCGCCGATGGGAATGAACGCTGCTTTGTCGCCTTTCGCTCGTAACCACCCCACGGTTTCGAGCGGCACGGTAAAAATGCTCATGCTTGCCCGGTCATAAAGCTTCCGGATGACCCAATCCTGAGACGCGCCTCGAATCCGGTCGATCCAGCGAGCAGGGAATTGGCTCTGTCGAGATGGCTCGTGGAATACCACTGCGCAACGGACTCCGCGGCGGCGAAGAATTGCAAGTGTAGCAAGGGCGCCAAACGGAATTCCGCGGCGCGACCACGACAGCGCGGTGTACTGTAGAAGTACCCATTGGCCGCGCCATCCAGCGCTGCGACGCCAGAGGTTCCAAAGTCCGGGGAACCAGCCTGCTTCCATCCAGGGCACGCGCACCAGGTCCATATGGATACCGCGATCTTGCAACGCCCTGGCGAGAAACGTGCAGTAGTCTTCCACGCCATCCGTTGGCCTGTCGGGACAGCCGAGTAGTGCGATCCAGTTCACTGGATTGACTGAACAGGCGCTGGGTATCGATGCGGCATCCGGCATGCTCCTCTATTCTACCTGTCGCGTCCCGTTCCGACTTCTGTAGCCACGGGAACGATATTGGAATCCGGGAAAATCCGATCGCGCAGGCGAAGAACAGGATACTCAACGAGTTTCGACATCACAGTTCCGATCACTAGACTTCCAACAAAATACACCGCGAACCGGCCGCTTCTTCCAGTGGGGAAGCCCGTGGTGCGCCGCACCAAGCCCGGCAACCAAGCGCCAACAGGTCCGTGCCAGAGATAAATCGAATAGGAATACATACCCACAAAAGCGGCGGCACTGCCGACGAGCGATATGAGTCGTGCCAATTTCCCTGAGAAGATGCCGTGAACGTAGAGACTCAAGAGCAAAACGCCGGTGAACCCGAGATAAATGAAAGAATATCCAAAGGTGGCAAAAAACTTGTCGCCCCGATCATAGAAATATGCAAATGAGAGCAACACTCCAGAGATTGCGGCCATGACGATACGATTACGTGTGGGACGCATCAGTCTCTCAAGGATCGCCGGACGAAAGTGATACAGATAGCCGATTAGCACGCCGAAAAAAAGCGCGTCCATTCGGTTATGGAACGCAATATAAGCCATCTGGAAGTTTGGCTTCCCGATGTATATCGAGGCGGCGCGAGAGATCACGCAGAATAACGCTATGGAGAAGGCTGCCCAGGGAATGAGGCGGAATGGATTTTCGCGCTTGGCCGAAAACCGTAAAATGACGAGCAGAAAGAGCGGCAGGAAAATATAAAACTGCTCCTCGACCGCCAGCGTCCAAGTGTGATCCCAAAATCCTTGCTTGTAATCCATGAGGAAAAAAGTTTCATGAACGTATTGCACGAGCGGATGAGTGTGAAACACGAGCAGCTCAACAATACCGGTAAGGAGAAGGAAGACGTAGAAAGCCGGATAAATCTTCAGCCCACGCCGGATGAAGAATCGCTTCAAACTAATGACATGGTGTTTTTTGTACTCGCTGAAGAGCAGACCTGAAATCAAAAACCCACTGAGGACAAAGAAGAGATCCACGCCCGTCCATCCCGTACGCGTAAAGAACGGCCAAATGCCCGAGTGATGAAGGAGCACAGTGACAACCGCAACACAGCGGAGGACATCCAGCCTTTTGTTTCTCATCTGCTCATTTTTTTCGTTACCGCGTTCATAGGCCGGTTACCTGGAAAAACCTGCGCCACCAGTTTTCAGGGAGCATGACCTCTTCAATCCTCGGTCGAATATTCGTGAGTACCGCTTTTCGATAAAAGCCTGGATCGCGCAAAAGTTCACGCACCGCCTCCAAAAATTCAGGCATGGCGTCAGCGTGCGAGACCAAGAAGCGGTTGAGCGGGGGTTCCTTCAGAAAGAGGCGGCTCGCTCCGCTGGGCGAGGCGATCACCGGACAGCCACAGGCGAGCGCTTCGCAGACGGCATAGGGAAAGGCGTCATAGCGAGAGGGAGAGAGCGCAAAGTCGGCTGCGCTGTAAAGCAGGGGAATCTTTTCGTTCGGCATGTCCTGAAATACCTGCACGTGAGGATTTCTTCCAATATCTTCGGGCACGGTTCCGCGCAAGGCAAGCGCCCAGCGGACGTCCGGGAATGCTTCAATCAATTTGCGAACCACTGGGAACCCTTTCGTGGCGTGCGCGCTGCCTACAAAAACTCCGATCGGTCCGCTGTCAGGGAGACCCAATTTCCTCCGGCACATTTGCGGATCGAGAGGGAAGAATCGCGACAAATCCATGGGGTACCAGACGGTTTTGCTGGTAAAACCAAAAAACCGAAGAACTTCCTCGCCTACCGGATCCGAGCAACATAGCACCTCGTGATTGCGTCCGCTCAATCGCTCGAGCACCATAGAGTTCCACCATTTCAGGTAAAGGTAGCCGGGAAAGCTTATGAACGGCCGAATGGCTTCAGCCTGGCCTCGATAGGTGCCATGGTAGAAGTGAATCAAGCGTGTTCGTTTTGAGGAGGGATGCAGCGGATAATAGCCGACATCACTATTTGAGATCACCGCCACAACGTCGTCGTCAAGCTTGGCCTGGGCTCGGCGACCAATAAAATAGCCTAAAGCACTGGCCGAGAATTTTCGCATGCGCGCAAAGGATTTCTGTTTCATCCACGCCGGTAGAGAGTTTTCACGATGGAGGTATTCCACATCGTATCCAAGCGCTTCGAGCCCCTCTCCGAGCTCTCGAACAAAATGTTCCATGCCGCCAAGCACTTGGGGAGAGTTCGGCGTCAATATGAGAATTCTGCCGGTTCTTTGAGTCGGGTGAGGCGATGCCGCGGTAGCAGGACGGCTACTTTGATCAACGCTAGTCATTAAACGGGAGGGCCTTTGAGAGCGCATCCGCCAAATTTTCGATGGAGTGGTTCCGAGCTATTTCGATGCGCTGGCGTCTTTTGGGACTGTCGCCGGATTCTCCAAGGGCCAATGTTATGGCTTGTTCCAATTCCTTGGCGGTATCACCAAAATAAACAAGGTCTTCGAATTCCCTCAGCTCCAGTATCGGCGTCGCGACCACGGGCAGTCCCAGCGCAAAATATTCGAAGAGCTTCAGCGGAAGACAGTGGAGTTTCTCCTCGTCAAAACAGTCGTACGGCATAAATCCCACATCAAAGGCTCTCGCATACTTTGCCAGCTCTCGATTGGATTGCCAGGGTACTGCGTGGGCATTTGCAAGAGGCAGCGCTCTCTGCGGCCCCACGGACACGAAATGCCAATCCGGACGGAGTTGCAGGAGCTGGCTGATCAGCGGCTTGTTGACTTGCTGGTTCGCAGGACCCAAGTATCCGAGCCGCGGATGAGGAATTGAGTCGAGGGCCGGCGAAGGTTCCAACGGCGCGCCATCAGCGGCCTGAAAATGGCGCAGGTCGAGAACTTGCGGAATCAAATGAACTTTTTCACCGAAGCGGGCCCGTTGTTGGTGATACACGCTGTGAGGAATTGCCAGCGTGATATCCGAGGCTCGGACGTGACTTTCGGCGCTGCGCTCTGCGTAGTCCATTTGGATGTGCGCTAAGAAGAATTTGTCGCGAAAATGCGACAAGAGCGAAAGGCGGTCTCCCAAACACGGATAAAAGAATATTGGATTACTGAATTTCAAAGATTCCGCCCGTTCTAGAATCTGCTTGGCGACAATTCGCGCTTGAATAGAGTGCAGGAAGGAGAGCTTATTCAGCCGCTCGGCTGCGAAAGAAGGACGAAAAGCGAAAATTCCAGGTTCAACCTCATGAAGGCTGGAATCCCCCTGTCGAAAAACGGAGACGGGACCCCCACAGTAAAGAACGCGAGCGCCAAGATGAGTCAAGGCGAGTGCGATTCTTTCCGGCACGTTGAAGGTTTCCCAGGTCCAGCCGGAATAAACGATGGCATCCCTCATCGTTTGGCCATTCTTTGGGACGCCATCGTATTCAGCGAAACCGGCGTCGCCACACAAAGTGCCTCATGCATTCGAATCTCAAAAATATGAGCTGAGTACCCAAGATCGGAAAGCAAACTTAAAACGCGTTGGCTCTCAGGAGAGCCCCAACGGTGAATCTCAACAACCAGCGCCGGACCGCCCCGCGCGAGTGTCTCGCGCGCTCCATTCAAGACCGCCTCCTCAGCCCCTTCAACATCAATCTTGATAAAATCAGGCAAGCGAGCGGCTCCGGCAAAATAATCATCCAGCCGAACGGAAGGAACGATAGTGGTTCGCGCAGCTCCGTGGAAGCGATGATTGAACATCGAAGCGGTCTTGGTCATTGATTCGGAAGGCTCGCTGAAGAATTCTACCGATCCGGACCCATCGCTTGCCGCCGCCTGGACTACGGTAACGTTTTGAAGATCGTTCACACGAACGTTCTTTCTCAGCATTTCAACGGTGTCAGGCATCGGTTCAAAAGCGATCACTTGGCCGCGCCCGCCGACCAACCGGGACATGAAGATAGAGAAATAGCCAAGGTTGGCGCCGACATCAACACAGAGCGATCCTTCCCTCGCATATTGTCGCAAGACATCAGTGCAGCCAGCCTCGTACATACCCAGAATGAAACCCGTGTCAGCCATGGGATCTAACCACATCTGAAACCTACTGTTACGCGGACCTGCGGGAGTAAGGGCAAAGTTTCTTCCATATGCTCGAAAGAGCCACCAAAGGATTGGTCGCTGGAATACGCGAATCAGAAGCCGTTGAAGTGGCGTGGGGAGCCAAGCGATGAAGCCCGCCAAGTAATCCCGTAGTCGCTCCTTAACGGCCCTATAAGGGGATCCAGCTTTCATGAATGACATTAGTTCCCGTTGGACATGACGGTCTATTCGGCGTCGGAATCTTGGCAGTATCTACCTCAGGTATTCCCCAAAGACGATCTGATAACCGCCAACGCGTCAGACATATCTGAACGCTTGATAAACCCGGACAGCCACAAGCTCAATCCAAAGAGAATACAAGCAGCCAAAATTCTGATGATGTCATGGGTAGAAACAAACGACGCGCACGTAACCGCAAAAAGAGCAAAGCCGGTGATAGGCAGGGCAAACCGCATCCCCTGCCAAATCAAGGACCGCGTTTCCCTGAAGAAGAATAAAACCCCGGTCCACGCGACAGTGTAACTGGCCAATGTAGCCCAGGCGGCTCCCGCAGCGCCATATTTCGGAATCAGCACCAGATTTAGCGCGACGTTGATAGCGGCGCCAACCAGTGTGGGTATGGGAAGCAGCCATTGTTGATTTTTGGCGATCAGCACGTTATAGACGACTGTAGCAAAAAACACAGCTATCTCCGACCAAATCAGAACTGCAAGCAACGGACCCGCAGGCGAGAATTGTTTGCCGTAGAGCACTCGGACAATCAATCCTGCACCGGCGCTCATGAACACACAGATAGCGGAAGACGCGATCATGAAATAGCGGAAAAGTTTGCCGGTATAGTCTTGAAATCTCTGTGGCTCATCGACGCTCACGGACAAAACTGGAGCCATGCTAACGATAAAGGCAGCAGGCAGGAATTCGAACAGCTCGCTGACTCTTACCGCGGCGACATATTGTCCAAGAACGAAATCGGAAGCCATTTTATGCAGCATCACTTGGTCGATCCGGAGATAGACCATAGCGAGCAGGGACGTGAATGCAATCGGAATGGAATGCAGGAAAATTTTTCCGGAGCGCTCCCGAAGGAACTTTTTTTCCACCGATAAAAATTGACGGCTATAAGCCCAGGTGAGCGCAGATTCAACAGCCGTGGCCAATAGCCGGCCCAGGACCACGTAGAAGAGCGACGCTCCCAGCAGCCATAGAATTATGACGATGCCGAACCATACGCCCTGTCGCACGACGTTGATGGTGGCTGCGTACCATTGGCGCAAGTCAACTTGAAAAATTATTCCCCGTAAACGAAAGGGGATTAGCACGAATTCGAGCGCCGCCAGAATCAGCAGAGAACGGAGGTGGCCGTTGAACCCTGCCCACGGCGCAAACAGAATCGTTGCTAACAGCGCGCCGACACTCAAAAATGACGCCAGAATGATAGCGGTGTACAACAGGCTGCTTGCGCTTTCTCGTTCTTTAGAGATTTCCCTAACCAGCACGGGATCAATCCCGAGCGTGGTTAACCAAGTGAAAAGGCCGAGGTAGGCGTAAATGGCGCCAAATTGTCCGAGTCTTTCGCTTCCCAAGTACCGTGTAAGCAGGACAGAGGCCCCCGCGGATAAGACTATGGAGATTCCTCGCCCGCCGAGCAAAGCAGCAGTGTTTTGCAGCACGCGGGTGCGCAGTGGAAGGGTTTTGGCCGGACGAAGTTCCATAATTTATGAGCGTTGTGAACGATGGAAGTTGATCAAGCTCCGGATCACTCTAAATACTTCACTCGTTACCGGTCCTCGGCGGCGGATTCGGAGGATCTTTGTCTTGTTGTTTCAATTGCTGCAGGTCTTGTTGCTCGATGTGGTTCATCAATCGACCGCGTCCGGTCAAGTATGCCTTTAAGGTCCGAACGGTTTGCACGGGCACGACCGCTACTTGATTGTATGCCGCGGTGCGCCAGGAAATTGGTCCGCGAGCCGGAATTAAATGTGTGCCCCACTGAAAAATGAGTCCGAGGTTCCAAACGATCAAGAGCGTAGTGATGGACGTTGCCAGGATGTTGGCAGGACGTTCCCGCAGGGATAACGCCATCCATTCAAAGAAGGCGGCGAGTCCGAGAATAAAAAGCGGCGTTAGGGAAACGAAGAACCGACTGCCAAAGGAGGAAATACCGGCCCAATCCAAATAGCAGCCGATGGTGTAAACGTATGCCGCAAAAGTCACAATAGAATAGAGGCTCAAGACCTTATCCTGGCGTCGAAGAAAGAAGAGCCCGATTACAGCGAGAGCCAGGATGGGCGTCCAGCTGAAAAGGCCATGCTCGGACGAAACGCAAACTTTCAGAAGCGCTGGGGAAGCGAAATTCCATAGGCCGCCGTAGCCAAAATCCTTAGCGCTTCCGTAGATAATACGTTTCGCGATAAGGGTTGGAAGAAACGCTATAGCTGTGACTAGGGTGAATAGAATATTTTTGAGGAATAACCGCGTAACCGCCGCGACTTCGTTCGACTTGATACCATTCCAATATCGAGTGAGTGACTCCAACAACGGAATCAAAAGTAAGATGGCGTTCACGTAGTAAACGTCCATCATGAGCCCGGCCATCAATCCCAGGATTACCCACTGCGTCCACGCGCGTTCAGGGCGAGTACGATTCCAATACCATAAGAATAACGCGGCCGCGAAAGCTGACTGCGCATGGGACCATGAGGGATTGAAATACATGTAGACAGGCAGAGAACTCGCAAACCAGATGCCGAGCGTGGAGAGAAAAGCCCATTTTTCAGGAACGTACTTTTTAGCAAGCTGAAACGAAATCCAAAGCGCGAGAAAACCATACAAGGCCGTCGCCAGGGCCATGGCGAGAATGTAGGGAAAGGAGAATCCGTCAGCCGCGATGTGGCCGCCGAAGACGTGGTCTAGCTGCACGAAGCCGTGAGCGACCAGGAGAAAGGGAAACCAGAGCATGGCCGGCCCTACCGAAAAATGATTGTCGAGATGTCCCGTTGAGGTGTACTGGGAAGGGAGGAGTCGCCCGTCTGAATCCACACGCCCCATTCGGTAACTGGGGTTGGCTGTCAGCCAATCCCTTTGAAAGTCGAGCCGATGTTCGATGAGCATCGCGCGAGCGAAAGCGTAATATCCTACGCCATCGCCGCGGACCCATGGATTGCAAAGGGGCAGCGACACGAGAAAAATGAGGATGAGGACCTTTTCGAATTTATCGGGTCTGAGCAAGCGTTACGATTCCCTGTTGCTTGAGGGGCCGGACGGGGATATGCCGGAAAATATTTCGTTGGATGCAGAACCAGCCTCTTTCCGGAATATGGCGATCAAAGAAAGCGGCGGAAGCGGAAGCCAAGAATCGATCACGCGGAAAATCGGAGTTAGGAAGTTAAGCAACCGAACCTGTCCCAGACCGAAGGTTGTCTTCTTCAGCACTCGTCCATTTAACCACCACGCCGGGACGCCAGGGCGGTTGAATTTCAAAACCTTCTCCACCGTGAACCCCGCATCTTGCCCGACTTTGATCAGCTGATCTTCTGTATATCGGCGGCAGTGGCCTAGAACTTCGTCTAAAGAACCGAAAAGCTTTGGGCCATTAGGAACCAGGATAATAGCGCGTCCGCCTTCATCAAGAACGTTGTGAATATTTCGCAGTGTACCAACGTCATCTGACAGATGTTCCACAACATTCAAGCAAATTACGGTGTCGAACGAAATGTCCCGCGGGTACGAGCTTGCATCCATCGCGTCAATATAAGCTGTACGGAGATAGGGGCGAGCCGACTGAAGCCTATCCAATGTTTCCAAGTAATGGGGATTGACGTCGGTGGCCCAATAAACGGTGCGCGGGACCAAGTGGATGGTCATGTTGCCGATACCGGCTCCAATTTCCAGCACGCGTTCTCCCACGAAGGGCCGTATAACGTCAGCCATCCATCGCGTAAAGCGCGGGGCGCGGGCCAAGCGCATGAGTATTTCGCCGCCGTGTCCATCTTGGGCGTAAATGTTATCGGAAGCCGCGTAATGCAAGATGGCCCACAGCGCGCGGATGCCGTCTTTCCAATTGATCTTTTTTCCTTCCGCGTAGGTGCGGCCCGAATAGCTGATGGGAACTTCAAAAATACGCCCGCCGCGCTTGGCGAGTTTGATGGTGAGTTCGGGCTCGACGTCGAAGGTGGAGCTGGTGAGAGGAATGCTTTTCAGCAATTCCGCGCGCACCATTTTGTAGCAGGTCTCCATGTCGGATAAATTCAAATCGCAGACAAGATCGCACAAGAAGGTGAGAAGTTTATTGCCGAGCTCGTGACGGAAAAATAACGCGCGTTTATATCCACCGGGCATGAAACGAGAGCCGAAGACCGCATCGGCGCTTTCCGACAGAAAGAGTTCCACCATCTGAAGAAGGTCGCGAGGATGATATTCAAGGTCGGCATCGTGGATCACGACAAGTTCGGTGTCCACGTGCGGCAAAGCCGTACGGATGCCCGCGCCTTTGCCCCGGTTCTTATCATGATCGAGCCAAACCCAGCTAAATTTCTTAAAATCCTGGCTGGATTTCAAATCGGCCTGGAAACGCTGAATGGCTTCCGCGGTACGATCGGTGGAGCAATCGTTGACCACGATTACCTTGATCTCGCGCAACCGAGGGGATTCGTCCAAGACCGCCAGGCCCTTCAGGCTAGCTTCGATCAGATATTGTTCGTTGTAAGCGGGGACAATTACGGAAAGCGTAGTGTTCGTGCGGTTTCTCTCTAAGCGATCCCGCGAGAATCGCGCGGCATCCGCCGCCGACTCTTTCCCAATGTTCGGTTCAACTCGATTTGTAGCCGAGGTCGCACTCATGGATATTCAGCAGGAGAGTTTGAACGCGTCGCAAAACATGAAGATGTCACAACAGTACTATATCGCGGCCCGTTTGATAGCGAGATTTTCCGGGCTGAGGCGTCCATCGCCATTCGAGCCGTCCAACGAATCCGCGTCTTTCTTTTCCTGAAAGTGCGCGATGACACGGTCGACGATCTCCACGAGTGGCGTGGTCGGACGAAATCCCGTGAGCCGCTCGAGCTTTCCAAGGGCAGGTACGCGGCGCGGCATGTCCTCGAATCCGGGTTCATAGGCCTGGTCGTATGGAACGAATGTAATCGGAGAATCGCTATTTGTGCGTTGCTTAACCAAGGCGGCAAGCTTTTCGATGGTGATTTCTCCGGTGTTCCCAATATTGACCACCTCGCCGACCGCAGAGTCGGTGGCAACAAGCCGCATGACGGCCTCCACACAATCCCGCACATCACAGAAACAACGCGACTGCTGACCCGTTCCGTAGACCGTGATGGGTTCCCCATCGAGCGCTTGACGCACAAAGTTAGGCAGCACCATGCCATAACGACCGGTCTGGCGCGGACCTACAGTATTAAAGAATCGGGCTACAACAACCGGCTGCTTTTTCTCTTTCCAATAGGAAAGCGCAAGAAATTCGTCGAGAGCCTTAGACGCTGCGTAACTCCAGCGCCCTTTGCTGGTAGGCCCGAGCACCAAGTCAGCGTCTTCGTGAAATGGCACCTTGTCGCTTTTGCCGTAAACTTCCGAGGTGGAGGCGATAAAAACAAGTTTTTTCTTCTTGGATGCAGCGTCCAGGACGTTTTGTGTTCCATGCACGTTTGTTTCAATCGTGCGCACGGGACTTTCGACAATAAGGCGCACGCCGACTGCCGCGGCCAAGTGAAAAACAACGTCACATTCATCCACCATCTCCGCCAGGAGATGCTTATTCATAATGGAATCGAAAACGTAGTGGAAACGGTCGTGCTTTTTGAGACGCCGGATGTTTTCCACGCTGCCAGTGGAGAGATCGTCGAGGATAAAAACGGAGTCGCCCCGCGCGAGCAAGGCTTCCGCCAGATGAGAGCCGATAAAACCAGCGCCGCCAGTTAAAAGGTATCGCAAGACTACACCTCTTAGGTTAAAGGCCCGTCTGCTTCGTCGGACCCTGTTGGGAATTTGGAAGTCTTGCTGACATCTTCGCCGTAGCCATAACCATAAGCGTACGGATAATACCGGTAAGAGTAGTAATAATCGGGAGCATTCGAGTCAACGGCATTCAATACCACGCCAAGCAAACGGCATTTTACCGCTGCAAGCAGATCGCGCGTGCGGGTAAAGGCCTCTTTTGGCGTTTCACCGCTGCGCACGACCAGCAAGACCCCATCGGTAAGCGCGGAAAGAATTACGGCGTCGGTGGCAGCCATCACCGGAGGAGAGTCAATCACGATGAACTTGAAGCGGCGGCGCAATTCTGCGATGGCTTCACGCATGCGGTGGGAAGAAAGCAAGTCCGCCGGACTGGGTGGCACGGGTCCAGTGGTCAGCGCCGATAGATTAGTAATTGTGGGATGCTGGATGGTGGCTTCTTCAAGGCTTGTTACGCCCGCCAGATACGAACTTAATCCAACATCTTTGCCAATAGTCAGATTCAGCGCTCGCCGGATTCCGGGCTTGCGCAAATCGGAATCCACCAGCAAAGTCCGGTCGCCGAGTTGCGCCAGAGTCACCGCAAGGTTTACAGCGGCAGTGGTTTTTCCTTCGCGAGGCAGCGCGCTCGTCACCAGGATTACCTGCGGCGGATGATCAGCCTGCGAAAGCAGAAGAGAAGTCCGCAAGGCGCGGAACGCTTCCGAAATTTGGGATTTGGGTTGGACGTAAGAGAGCAACTCGACGCGTGAGCCAGCGCCGGCTCCCGTTCCGGTGCCGGCTTCTCGGGCGAGGCGTGAAAGGCGCCCGGTGGTGGCGTTCAATCCCGGCAAAGAAGGTACCACCGCCAAGGAGGGTAATCCGGTGAGCGCCTCTACGTCATCCGGGGACTTCACAGTGTTGTCAAGATACTCGCGGAAGAGAGCCAAACCCACTCCGCCCACCAAGCCCATCAAAACGGCCAGCAGGATATTGCGGGCTTTTTGCGGCCGCGAGGGACTTGCCGGCGCCAGCGCGGGATCCACTACACGTATGTTGCTGGAACGAAGGCCGGCGGTGATGCTGGCTTCTTTCAATTTTTGCAGTAAGCCATCGTAAAGCTGCTTATTCGATTCCGCGTCGTGTTGCAGGATGTGATATTGAACCAGTTTTTCCGCCTGGTCGTTCGCTTCCGTCTTTTGTTTATCAAGCGCTTCCTGAAGAAGTTGAACGTGGTTGCGCGCTGTGTTGTATTCCTGCTCTACGCTTTGCAACAAAGTCGTTCTAGCGCGATCCAAATCGGCATCCACTTCCTTCTGCTGCGCAGCGATGCGCAAAACCTTGGGGAAATTCGGGCCGTATTGATTCACGGCCTCGGCGTATTGTTCGTCCACCTCGGATTTGCGTTTTCGCAGATCGGTGATGACTTCGCTGCCGTGCGCTACGGGCAAGGCGTCTACATTTCCGGAGACCGCCATGCGGTACAGAGCTTCTTTTTCGGCCACATCCGTTTGCGCGTTGGTTACCGCTTTGCTTAAATCCGACAGCTTGGAGACGGAAATGTCCTGTTTCTCGTCAATTTGCCATATTTGATTAGCCCGCTCGTATGCCAGACGCGCGTTTTCCGATTTCTCCACTTTGATGCGAAGCTCTTCGAGTTCTGAAGAGAGCCAATTGGAGGCCTGAATGGTGGCATCGTATTTGCTACGAAAATTCTGTTCTACATAATTTTGCAAATGTGCGTTTACGATTTGCGCCGCAAGCTGCGGGTCTTCGGCTTCAAATGTCACTTCAATCAGGCGGCTATTCGGGACTCGTTTGACGCTAAGGCGTCCGAGAAATGCACCGAGGATTGGCGGACGTTTGGCTACCGAGCCACTGTGAGCGAAGGTTACTGCGTTTGGAGTTCCCCCAAACTCAGGATAGCGTTCGAGGCTTAGGGTTTTAATGGTTTGCAAAGCCAGAGTCTCGCTCTGAAGAATTTTGGACTGCGTTTCCAGATAATTTTCCAAATCCACGAACGCGTCGTAAGAGTTCGAGTCGGGGAAAGGCATCATAGTCTGCGATTCTTTGTCGACTTCTACACGCGCGGATGCCACGAAAACCGGCTTCATTTTGAAGGAAGCAATCGTAACGATGGTCACAACCGTCAAAAAAAAGGTCAGGATCATCCACTGATGCTTGCGCAATATAATGACGTAATCGAGAAGGTGCGGTTCCCTGGGGACCTGCTCCCAGGAAAGCACCGAAGGCGCAGGTGCCGGGATAAGGCTTAACGCTTCCGTAGCTTTTCGGTCGCGGAGATTTGCAATCCTAGAAGGTTCTTCCATTTATCCTTTATCCGAACACTGATTTCCCAATTCGTTCCCTGATTACGATCAGAACTTGTAGATAGCCAGGCCGGTTCCCACCGTCACCGCCGCTTCGGCGCCTCTTGCCAAAATCTTCAGGCCTTTGCTGTCGGGAATGTAAAGAATGTCGTTCGACTTCATAGTCACGTCATCGGACTTCTGATTTTGGATCTGCTTAATGTGCACCGGTATCATGTCTTTTTGACCTGTGTCAGTATTATTTCGCATGATGACCGCCTGATCGGCCTTTGCAAATCCCGTTAAGCCATGCGCCAGGGCGACGGCCTTCAAAACCGTGACTTGCTCGCCATGACTCTGGAGAATGTAGCCACCGGGTTGTGATACTCCCCCTCCTACTACATACACGATACCGGCCCGCGGAACGCTCACCGAGTCGCCGCCATATATCTGGATGTTGTAAACCGGGTTTCCCGACTCCAACAAATCCTGCAGACGAATTGAAATGGTCTGAGTATCCAAACCGGTGGCGTCAATAGAACCCGCAGCGCTGTTCTGCTCGCTCATGGGGCGTCCTGCGCGGGTGACGATGATGATGCTGCCGGCTTCATCGGTTACGCCCCCGGCCTCCGCCAACAGTTCGAGCAAAGTTGTCGGCCGGATGACCTGATAGACCATCGGCTTTTGTACCGCTCCCACGAGTGAGACCGGCTGGCTATTTTGCTCTTTCACGAAAACTGAAACTTGAGGGTGGGACACCAATCCGTTTTCGATCAAAAGTTGCGACACTTTCTGCTCCAGTTGGTAGGAGGTCAGGCCGCTCGCCGGGATCTTTCCGGGAATCAGCGGATAAGTGATTTCACCCCTCTCACTAACCCGCAGGTCACGCGAAAGTTCCGGAACGTCAAAGACCTCAATGTGTATAAGATCGCCACTGCCAATGGGCGTGTCCGTTGCGCGGGCGCTGGCTAATCCCGCCAATTCGTGAATTTTCTGATTGGTTTGTTCAGACGTCGAAGGCTTTTGCTGGGCATATACGTGCGCGCTCAACAAAAGAAATATAGGCAATAAAAAGGCAGGCTTCGCTGTTTGCCAGTTGGAAACGCACTGGACCGTTCGAACCATGATAGATAACCCCGCAAACACTATTACCTAGCACTGCGCTGGTGTCAACCTAGACGTACTGGAGCTAACGAGCGGGATTTCCGATGATTTCCCGAAGAGTGGAGGATCCGGTTTCCGCGGGATGCGATCTCGACGATTGTTATCAAACGAAATGCGGGTAAGCGCTATTCGGGATCGCCCACAGGTCCTTCGCGAACGCGCCTGCGACGGCGCGCAACCACCGCTTCAGTCGCCATAGGCGGCGTGGTGGCAACGTGAGCCATTACTAAGAACAGCAGACTGTTTGAGGGGATGTGCAAATTGAAGTCCACGAAAGTATGAAGCAATATTCCGCATAAACCAGCGATCGCACCGGCATGGAGAGCGCGAGAAAAATGGCCCTGCTCGGCTGCGTAGCAAGTCCGGGCTTGACGAAACAGAATCCACAAGAATGCAAGGCCGCAAATCCCGCCAAGAAGGCCGGTTTCGGCCAACATTTCGATGTAATCGTTATGAACATGGTCCACGAGCTTCCCGTCATAGAGCGTCTCATATCGTGGGTACACAGCGACGAGTGCGCCAAGTCCCACGCCGTCGATGGGATGATCCAAGAAAATGTGCACTGCTCCGCGGATCATCGAAACGCGGCGGTTCATGGTGACTTCTCCAATGTGCAGGCTTGAAAATCGCTCAAGGGCCTTGGCTGCGCCTAACCAGGCGATGAGCGCTATAGCAGCCAAAGCCACGATTGCGATTCCGATGAACCGCGGGCGATCCGGAGATACACGCGTCCGTGCCAAAACCCACAACACGGCAATCTCAAATGCAAAACTGACGATACCGCCGCGAGAACCTGAAAGAATCAACGCGCCGGCCGGAACGATGGCCAATAGCCCCACAAGTGGGTACACGTCACGTTGGATTCCGCGAAAAACTAACATCGCCAGGCCTATGGGCAGGGTCAGCTCGACGAAGCCCGCGAAATGGTTGCGATTGACATACGGGCCGAATGGATCGCCGCCTGCCCGTAACGGACGCACCCAATAAATTGGTCCTTCGGACGTGAAATGCTGGGCGATGCCGAACAAGGACACCCCGAAGCATAAAAGAATCAAAAACCATGCGAGCTGCTTAAGGTCTGAGCGTGTACGGAACGCCTGCACCGACAAAAAAAACAGAATTAGGTATGCGCCGAATCTCAGAAGCTCCAGCTGCGTAAAATAGCGATATGGCGTGACGCCAAGAAAAAGCTGTAGCAAGCCAATGGTGATAACGCCGAGAATGGGCCAGATTAAGGGATTCCATTGAATGCTTGCTTCGGGATCTCTGAACACGACGAGCGCCCACCACAAGAAGAGTATTCCAGCGCCGATTTCGAGAAGAGACTGCGACCAGACTTCCACAGTGCCGAATGCGAGCACGCTAAACGCGAAAAGGATGAAAAGGCCGATGCGAAGGATCTTCAACGCTTGGCCCCGGGCTCATCCTCGCCGGCCGGAACTAGCGACAGATCCGCAATCCAAACCGACCCGCTCAATTTATTGTCAAACAAGCGGCTCGGCTCGCGGTGCAGGCCGATTACCAGGAAGTGCGTTTGTGGGCCGGTCAGCACATGGAATTCCACAGCGTCCCAAAGATGAGTGCCGACGAGGTCTTCCGTTCGAAAATTGACGGCATTGCTGTCGTGCGGATCGTAGATCAAAAAAACCATGCCGTGTTCGGTGGAAATAGATTCCGTCCGGATGTACCCGCGGAAACGATAATTGCGGCTCGGTTCCACGGGAACATATTCGAGCGGTTTATTGATCTCCGGATTGCTGCCGCCGCCGAAATCCAGGCGGACGGAGCGTCCCCCGTGTCCCGGCATCGTGGAATCAAAGTCGATGGCTATACCGATGAGATTGTCCCAACGCCAGCCCAACCCGCCGTTTGTAAACTCGCCGGTAAAGTCACCATTCCAGATCAGCGATCCGTTTTCCGGCTCCTGATGAGAAACGCCTGCTGCACGCAGGGCTTCACGCCAAACGCGGGCCGCGTCGGTGGAGCGGTCCTGGCGAATCAGTTCCTCGAGAAAAGGAAATGAACGGGGCAACGCGATCGGTTTGCCCAGAGACATCAATCGCTGCCACACCACCAGTCCAGGCTCGGCCTGCTGAGCGGAGGCAAAAAAGTCGAGAGCCTGGAAATAGGCGTACTGATCGGCGGGAAGCACTTGGTTCAGCAACATGTCCACATCGTGACTGGAACGCCAGGTGCGAGAAATCGCCAGAGGCAGGAGCGAGGGATCGGAGCGCACGGCGAGCTGAATCTGGGTATAACCTTCGGCCGGTTGTTGTTGCCGAAGCAGAAAGTTTCCGTAGTTCCAAGCGACTTGCGCCGAGAGGGGGTAAACATCTCGCGCGTGTTGGAATGCATCGCGCGCTTGGGGAATGTCACCCACAGCTTCGTAAGCGCCTGCCAGGTTCATCCAGTAATATGCGGAGAGCGGATCTTTCTGGACCGCTTTTTGAAAGGCTTTCACGGCCTGGTCGGGATCGCCGGCAACAAAATCCAGTTGCTCGAAACGCCCCAGGGTGTCCCAGGCTGCCGCGTTTCCGGGCTCCAACGCGACACCTCTCTCGATTGAGCTGAGGCTGTCAGAATTAATGCGATAGTCCGCAATCCATAGCCGGATGGCCTGGAAAGAAAAAAAGGATGCGACTATCAGCGCGGCAATGAGCAGCGCCCAGCGAGATCCCTTGCCTTCAAACGTTAGTTCCACGCACTCGTAATCTGCAACGAGCGTTGGCTATTCTGCAAGGTTTAAATTGGCAGAGGGCGATTGGAAGAAATTCAACGGATCGGCTAGAGATGTTATTTGATTCCGAAGCGGTAGAGCAAACCGATTGATACGCGGTAGTTACCTTGACTTGGAGCGCCGCTGAGGAGCTTGGTCTGCTCGTAGTCCGCTTGTATAACTCGGATTGCCCAGCGCTTTCTTACTCGCAAGTCCACTCCGCCGCCGCCCATCCACGCCGACCCAACATAGGAAATGCTAACCGGATTAAACCCGTTCTGGCTCGGAAGATGGAAAAGATAAGCCCCGCCTCCGAACAACAGTTGTCCAAAAACGGTGATTTTGTGTTGGTGGCCGAACGGATACAACTGCGGTCCGCCCATAAAACTGTAAATGCTCGTATTTCCGAATGTGCTGTTCCGATTGTAGGTGCCGGTGAAGTCCCCAGCGACGTTGATGAATCGCCAAATGTGACGGTCGGCATAGGCGCTCCATCCAAGCATGCTCATCCGGGTACCATTGAAGTTAGCGAACGAGCGAAAGTCGAAACCTCCTCCGACCTCATACTTCGAGGTGTCCTTCGGAGCGTCCTGCGCCATAGCCGGCAGGCAAAAGATAAAGGCCATCACGAAAAGTCCCGCGAACTTCTTCATCTCTAATACCCTCCAAGGTATTCATCGCCTGCCGATTTCGTTCAGCGCCTATGATGCGGGCAGAGGGACTTTAGGTTACCGCGCGGCGAAGAGCAAATGGAAATCGTTCGGCGTAGAGTGTTGGCTAAGTTGCGGCGGCACCGCAGAATCGCAGAACCACGTTGCAGAGTAGCCCGATGCGGCTGGGGTCCTCGTGCGGTGTTAGCCGTTGGACCGGCACGCTCGAAAGCATTTTTCCGAAAAATTCGAACTCGCGCGCGCGCATTTCGCTATCAAGAAGGTTCGTCGCGAACGAATTCGCCACTAAGGACAGCAAACTTTCTTTGGGATTCATCGACTCGATCAGCGGCGCGTTCGCTAGCGAACTTCTTTCGCCTAACACGAAGATTGCGCCCAAGGGCAAAGGTTGGGCTTCAAACTTTAGATGATTTCCGGCGAGCGAGAGCAGGCGTTTGTCCCAGCTGGCTGAAAAACTAGGCAGTTTTTTTTCGGGTCCGTACACGATGGTTACCGAGTCGGACCACAAGCAAAGGTAGGGGTATGCCGGATAAACGTAAAAAGTGCCTTGCCGTTCGGTTAACGCGACGACATCATCGGAAATGACCGCGCAGCCTTTCTGGGCCAACATCGCTGCCGTTGTTGATTTTCCTGCGCCTTCGGAGCCCACAAATGCGATGGCGCGGTCGCCAAAGGAAACCGCGCTGGCGTGAAGACACGTCACGCCCCGCAATCTCAGCAGTAGTCCAAGCACGGGGCCAAGTAAATATGTAGCAGCGTCTTCGATCGTCAAGCTATCCGGCCACTGCGCCCAAAGCTCAGTTCCCTCGCGGTTCATCCAAAATTGTGTTCCGTCGTAATAGGCAAGATGGAGGAACCGGCCGTCCGCGACCTTCCAAATTCTTAAAGCCGGTTGGCCAGCAGGATCGGTATAAGCGCTCGTATAGGTAAGAGTCTTCGGTTCATTGGGAATTTCTCCCGGAGTAGGCGACGTAGCCATGTGGATTGACACCACCGGGCCAGAGAGCGGTGTACC
>Ga0210383_10001114_pt1 | contig 24772 bp, 17 predicted proteins | sample IncBWC14OmetaG_FD_160072 | JGI IMG/M metagenome (GOLD analysis project Ga0210383, IMG submission 160072) | Forest soil microbial communities from Barre Woods Harvard Forest LTER site, Petersham, Massachusetts, United States - Inc-BW-C-14-O ... | reverse complement strand
ATTGAATTTCGCGCTGAAGTAAGACGGCAGCCAGAATAGATAAAACCACCAGATGGGGTCGGTCAGGAACTTTGCGGCAGAGTATGCCCACGTCTGGCGGCAGCGCAACAATCGCCGCCAAGGCACCGAAGAGCCTAAGTCCTCGGCTGCGTCCCGGTAAATATACCGCAGTTCCCTTGCAGTCAACGTCGGATGATCGGCGGGTCTGCGGTAGTAGAGAAACCACCACAGAATCCAGAGCAGGCTGAAGAGGCCAGTAGTAAGAAAGGCCACGTGCCAGCCCCAGCGCAGCGTCACCCAGGGCACGATGGCTGGAGCCAGAATCGCCCCAACATTTGCGCCGGAGTTGAAGATGCCCGTCGCCAGCGAGCGCTCGTTCTGCGGAAACCACTCTGCTACCGTCTTGATCGCAGCGGGGAAGTTGCCGGATTCCCCGAGCCCGAGGAAGAAGCGTGCAAACCCGAACTCCAGCACGGTGTTAGCCAGCGCATGTCCCATTGCGGAAAGGCTCCACGTCACCATCACCAGCATGTAGCCGATGCGCGTGCCCAGCTTGTCGATCAGCCGGCCGCCGGCCAGCAGGCCAATTGCATAAGCGATCTGGAACGCATCCACAATGTAGCCATAACTTACTTCCGTCATGCCGATGCTGTGCTCGAGGGTCGGCTTGAGGATCGCGATTACCTGGCGATCCATGTAATTGATCGAGGTGGCGACAAACAGCATGGCGCAAACGGTCCACCTCACCCGGCCGAGCTCCGCGCGTGGAGCGGATCCAGGAGATGAGCCGCTTTCCATCCGATCGTCGAAAGCCGTCGTATCGGCCATGCCGCGCTCCTACAGTCGATATGCCTTTTTTACCAGCCCGTAGGCGAGGTCCCGCGCCACTTCTGAAGCTTCTTCTTCCTCGAGTCTATGCTCGGCGACCAACTTCGCCAGGAAAGCACAATCCACGCGCCGTGCCACATCGTGCCGCGCTGGAATCGAGAGGAAGGCTCGCGTATCATCGTTGAAACCCACGGTGTTATAGAAGCCGGCAGTCTCCGTTACCCGCTGGCGATAACGCATCATTCCCTCCGGACTATCGTGAAACCACCATGGCGGCCCGAGCCTTAGGCACGGATAATGTCCAGCCAGCGGAGCTAGTTCCCGGCTGTAGGCTGACTCGTCGAGCGTGAAAAGAATGATCGTGAGATCACGCTCATTGCCGAATTCATCGAGCAGAGGCCGCAGCGCATCCACATAATTCGTCGGCATCGGGATGTCGGCGCCTACGTCGCGACCATATCGCTTGTAGAGTTCGCGATTGTGATTGCGTACGCTGCCCGGGTGAATCTGCATTACCAGCCCGTCTTCCAGGCTCATCCGCGCCATTTCTGTCAGCATCTGGGCACGAAAGAGTTCGTGTTCCGAGGCATCTGCGCCGCCAGAGATGACTCGACGAAAGAGTTGCGCGGCCTCTGCCGTGGGAAGATTCGCCGTTCGCGCAGTGGGGTGTCCATGATCGGTCGCCGTGCAGCCGAGTTCGCGAAAACGGGTGCGCATCACCTTGAGCGCGCGCAGGTATCCCTCCCAGGTCGAGGTGTCTTCACCGGCCTTCTCGCTTAGCTTTGCGATATTTTCGGTAAACCCCTCGAACTCAGGGTCGACAACGGGATCCGGCCGGAAGGTCGGCAGGATCCTGCCTTTCCAGCTCGATTCTCGAATGGCCTTGTGATCGGACAACGAATCAAGCGGAGAATCGGTTGTCGCCAGCACTTCCAGATTAAAGCGTTCATACAGCGCGCGCGGCAGAAACTCCGGTGTGTGTAACTTTTCTGAGATCGTATCGAAATACGCATCGGCGGTCTTCTCCGACAGCCGCTGTTCGAGCCCGAAGAGCTCCTGGAAGGCAGAGTCCAACCACATCCGCGTCGGCGTGCCACGGAACAAGTAATAATGGCTCGCAAAGATGCGCCAGACTTTCCGCGGATTCTTTTGTCCCGTCTGCCCAATCTCAAGATCCTCGAGGGAAACCCCCTGGCTGTAGAGCATGCGGAAAATGTAGTGATCGGGCTGCACAAACAGACTTGCTGGATCGGAAAAGGGCTCGTTCTTTGCAAACCATGCCGCGTGCGTATGCCCGTGAGGACTGAGGATGGGCAAGGTTCGCACATCCTCATATAGCGTCCTGGCTATCCTTCGTGTGCCAGGCTCGGGCGGAAACAGACGATCTGGGTCGATCAGCATAACTCAGAGACTAACTTGTCGCTTCGCGTTTCCATAGTGTGCTCATCGGAAACGTCGCGTGAGCACTTTATCGCAAGTAGAATTGCGATTATCTTACATTCGCCTTGGCCAGACGCAAGCGCTTCGGTGGAATGCCTTCAGCATGAGATCGATTCAAACTCGGTCAGCTTCGCTCCCGATCTCATCGGCCGCGTCTATCGTGCTGCATGCCGGATTTGTTGTTACAGGCGTGGCGACGACGCTGATTGGCCCGATCCTGCCAATCCTTGTTGCACGATGGTCATTAAGTGACCAGCGTGCCGGGCTTTTCTTCACGGCCCAGTTTTGCGGTTCGATGGCGGGCGTGGCGTCGATCCGATGGTTGATCGGACGAGGATACAGGCAGGCGTTTGTGTGCGGGTTCCTCCTGATTGCAGCGGGACTGGCGGGGCTAAACCTGGACAGCAACGGGGCGTGCCTGGGCGCGACCTTCGTGTTCGGCTGCGGATTGGGGCAGGCGCTTTCCACCGGCAATCTGTGGGTGGCGGAAATTGCAAGAGCCCGTCGCGTGGCTGCGCTCAGCATTCTGAACCTGCAGTGGGGGATCGGCGCGATTGCCTGCGCTCCATTAGTGATGCTGGCTCAGCGGCACGATGCAGCCTCAGTCCTTCTATATGCCCTGGGAGCGAGCTCCGCGGTTGTAGCCATGATCCTCACGGGGATGAACCTGGAGCCTGCGCAAACAGACGAACGCGAGGAGCAACCCAAGCTGGGGCTGCGAGAGGGTATCAGCCGCCGAAGCACATTGAGTCTGGCCGCATTGTTCTTTCTGTACGTCGGATCGGAGAATTCGGTTGCGGGCTGGGTCGCCTCACTAACGAAACGAATGAATTCTGGCCCTGGCGATCTGTGGGCCCTGACGCCCATGTTTTTCTGGGGAGGATTGATTGCCGGGCGTGCTCTGGTACCAATGCTTCCACTGCGCCGGTTCGAACGGAAGCTTCTGGCGAGCGGCTTGATCGTGGCTGCCGCCGGCATCTGCCTTTTGCTGCGGGCAAGGACTTTCGCGAGCGTCGCGGTCAGCGTCACCGCAGCTGGATTGGGGTTGGCTGCGATCTATCCAATCCTGGTTGCGTGGCTGGTGAAGGCATTCGGCGAAAGGTCGAGGCGCATCGGGGCAATCATGTTCGCACTTGCAGGAATGGGCGGCGCCATCATGCCTTGGTTTGTAGGTTTGACATCGACGGGAACGGGTAGCCTGCGAGCTGGATTGTTTGTGCCCCTGGCCGGATGCTTAGCGATGCTTGCCTTCATCGCGACGATGCTGGAGCCGCTGTTTTCAGATGGCAGACCATCTCGTCCGAATAATCCACTTGTTCGCTGAAGACTGGCGTTGTTTCAGAGAGCCGAAGCGCGCCTACCAGACAAAGGTTCCCACCGACTCCGACGGTAAGGTAGTTTCGAAGAATGTATCGCGATACTTCACCGCGAAGGACTTTGGGAAATTCGCCGTGTTCGAAACCACCAGCACGACCTTGTGCTGAGGAGTAACAAAGGCGACGCTGGCCAACTGCTCCATCTCGCTCGACGCTACTCGCACCGACCCGGGGGGCACAAACTGCGAGAAGTGCTCGAGGACATAATATGCAACATTTTTGGTCGCAGAATCGCCGTCCAGTGTAATGGCTCCGGAACATCCGGTGCATCCCCCATTATTCGTATGCGGCCCGTTGTGCGGATCGGCCGCCAAATTCCACAGCAGCACGTTGCGGCACCAGTTTCGGGTTGCGCCGATCATCACGCTTCTTACGGGCTCGGCAATTCCAAGCGGTCCCGAGCGCCACTCGGTCACCGATTGCTCCGTCAGATACAAATTCTTTTTCGGATACGCATCGTGCACCTGCGCAAGGAGGGTTGCCGCACCGCCGTAAAGATGAAATGCGGTGCCGTCCACATACTTGCTTGCGGCAGGATCCGCCAGAATCGACAGCGCATAGGACAAAACGTCCGGGTTGTGATCGTAGAGCAGAATCTTGGTCCGAATTCCAGCCTTCTCAAACGCGGGCCCCAGATCTTTTGCGATGAACGTGTGCTGTTCCTCTGCAAACATCGCCATGCTGGGTGTGTTCTTTGGATTCAGCGGCTCATTCTCGATCGTGATCGCGTCAATCGCGATCCCTTCGGCACGCATCGCCTGGATGTACTTCACGAAATACTTCGCGAACGCTGCGTAAAATTCCGGCTTGAGATGGCCGTCCTTCACATCGTTGTTTGTCTTCATCCAAGCCGGAGCCGACCACGGTGATCCCAGGATCTTGATCTCCGGCCGGATCGCCAGGATTTCCTTCATCACCGGAATCACATCCGCGCGGTCCGGTCCCAGGTCGAACTTCGCCATCTCCACATCAGTCTCGCCCGGCGGCAGGTCATCGTATGAAAACACGCGCTCGTTCATATCGGAAGAGCCGATGCTCAGGCGGAGGTAGCTCACTCCGATGCCATTGTCACCGGTCGTAAACAATTCCTTCAGCAGGGCAGCACGCTGCGCAGCGCTCATGCGCATCAGCAACTGCGCGCTTCCTCCGGTCAGCGCAAAACCAAAGCCATCAATCGACTGGAAATGCTGCGCATCGTCCACGGTGAGCGCCGGCAGTTGACCCGCTTTCGGGGAAAAGTGCAGCGCGGCCGCTTGCGGCGCGACCAGGGCAGTGCGGTCGGGTGTCGTCAGCCACATCCGCGCCTCACGCTCCTGCTGCGCGTTCAACGAGAGAGAAGAAAACAGCAGAGCACAGCACGAACACAGCAGTGATGTCAGCTTCATGAGACCTCCAATTTTACGAACGTCGGGATGGATAGCTCGTCGCTTTGCACAATGAAGTCGTTCGCTGGTGACGACAATACCATATAGTGCCGCGGGGTACGACAAGCGGTAGCAGCGTGTACCAAATTGCAGTCTTCATTTGAACTGGAACCAATTTATATTGCCCAGGCTGGTGGTCCCGCTTGCAGGGGCGTTGAAGACCACGTATAAGTCATGAACGCCGCTTGCTCCGGACACGTTTGCTGGGGAAGTTGTTTGCCATGTTTGCCATCCTCCGGTGGAAGGCACAGTGACGGAAGCTACGAGGGTACCGGCATTGCTGTCCAAGTGGAACTCGAGGGTTCCACCGCAATTGCCTCCCCCGTTTCCTTGTCCGTTGTCCTGGAGGCAGGCGAGCCGGGCAGCGACGGTAGAAACCCCCGCGCCGAAGTCAACATTGTTGTAAACGGTGTAATCTCCATCGCTGGCGAATCCTAAGTCATACCCGCCATTTGTGTCTGAAGTGAGTTCTGTCTCAAGTCCCCAAGTCAGGTAATTGCCCGGGGTGTTGTTGCCCGCAGTGCGATTAAAGCTGGAGGCCTGAATCTGCGACATTGCGCTGACGGTGTATGCAGGAGTTTCGGCGCTTTGGGTTCCAGCCCAAGTGAAGGTTGCTCCAGCCAGCGACGGAAGCGTGTAGGTGAACGACTGTGTTCCCCATTGCAACTGAAACGTCTGGGGCTGGCTTGAATCGTTGAAGGCCACCAATATCCTCGAGTTGTCGGGAGCAGGATTGACGAATGCCGCCGTCACGATGCCGGCGGCATTACTGGAATAAATGCGATTTGCGCCAGGCAAAACATATTTGCTGAAATTGCCCATGGTGTAATATTCGCTGCCGTAAGCGATATTGCCGGAAGTACTGTTCACGGTCACGATTGGAGTGCACGTGCTGCAGCCACCCGTGTTAGGGCCATTATTCTCGTCTAGCGCCAAACTCCACTTGACGTAAGCCCTCGCCCAGTTCCGCATACACTGTGTAATCTCCTCGAAGTCCAGTCTTGTCTGGTCGGAATTCGTTACGAAGCCAGAGTGCTCCGTTTCATAGGTACCTATGCTGGAAAACATGTTTTGGATGGGAGTCATCGCTCCCGGCGTGGAAGCGTAGCCGTGCCACGCGACACCAGCTATCTGGCTCAGACTTTGGTTCGAAAGAACATTTTCCGGATAATCCGGCCTATCCCAGTTGTGGTCGTAAACCAGGACCTTCGTATTAAGGCCCGCTGCAGTGAGCGCAGGCGCCACGTAACTAAACAAAGCCGTCGCCTGATTGGTTTGCGATGTTGGGCAATCGGCGGAAGAAAGAATTGCAGGCATGCACATCCCCGGATAGTTGGTAGGAACGTACAGCGGTTCGTTCTGTAAGGAAATATAGTCGACGGTTACGCCTGCCGCCGCATACGCTTGGATGTAGTCGACAAAATAGTTCGCGAACGGAGTGTACATGCTGGAGAGAAGGGATCCGCCAATCATGGAACCCGAGTCTTTCATCCAACCTGGTGGGCTCCAGGGATTTGCCATAATTTTGATTTGCGGATTGAGCTGCTTGGCCTGCAGGATGAGGGGGATAATATCCACCAGATCGTGCGCAATCGAAAAATGCGCCAGTGTTGGGTCCGCTTGGCCGTTATTGTCGTCAAACGAATATACGCTCCGCGCCAGGTCAGAGGCACCCATCGGATTGCGAAGGAAACTGAGCCCAATGCCCTTGCCTTGGCGAGTAAACAGATTGTTCATGGTTTGGGAGAGCTGGGCCGGCTGGGCGACCTCACTCAGAAGATACATTGCCGAGTCTGTGGTTGCGGCCCCAAATCCCTCGATGGGTTGATACACCTGCGTTTCATCCAGATAAACCACATTGCTGCTCCCGCTTGCGGTTGAGAAACTCGCGCTTGGTTGTGGCGTCAACTGCATCGTCTGGTCGTCGGTTGTCACTACGATCGAAACCGCCGGGCCGCTTCCGGGCGGTGTGAGGGTGTAAGTACCTGTTGCCAATGCACTCTGTGAATAGCCCTGGGCCATCGCGATTGACTGGATCGTGGTTGTCGATGTGATCGTGACCGGATTCTTGTATTGAGTTGAAGAAGTCGTCGGCGTCGTTCCATCGGTCGTGTAGTAGATCGATGCGTTTGCAGTGCTATCCGTCAGAGTGACTGTCTGCCCTGCCTGAGTCTGACTGTAGGAGCCCGGCACGGGCCAGAGCGCGGGTGTAGCCGCGGCAGGCGGAGGTGGGGGTGGCGGGGGGACGACGGAAGATCCACCTCCGCCGCAGCCTACTGACACAAACGCCAGTGTGAGGGTGGAGAACCAGTTACACCGGGCTCTCCACGGCGAAGCAGGGAAACGATGTCCTTGCATTTTCACTCCACCAAATCTTTGCAGCCCTATTAAATTTCGCTGTGAGACCCACATTTTCTCGCGGTCGGAACGGGATTTATCGTTGCGGTGAGAGAGCCGCGGGTCTGTAGCGTTAGATGCTTGGCCGGGCAGTGGATTTGCGCACGACCAACTCTGGTTCGATCGTAATTTCCGGAACATACTTCATCCGTCCTTCAATTTGATCGAGCAACGTGCGCGCCGCGATCGCCCCCATTTTTTGCATTGGCTGTCTCACAGTCGTGAGCGGCGGGCTAATGTAGGCAGAGTTCTGAATGTCGTCGAAGCCCACCACCGACACATCGTCCGGCACACGCAGGCCTGCCTCCAGGAAAGCGCGGATGGAACCGATCGCGGAAATATCGTTGTAGGCAAACAGGGCGGTAAAAGGCTGCTTGCGGGCCAGCAATTGCTTGGCAAATGGATAGCCCAGATCTGGTGTGGGATCATCGCCTTCGAGCTGAACAATCAATTCTGGCTGCACGGAAATACCCAATTCGGAGGCGACTTCGCAAATCGCGTTCCACCGTACGTCCGAATCAGCGCTCACCGCCGAGCCTTTCATGAAGGCGATTTTCCTGTGGCCCAGATCGACCAGATGGGTCAGCGCCAGCGATGCGGCACGGTGGTGATCCAAAACAATATTAGTTACTCCTTTGATTCGGCGATGGCCGGCAACGGCTACGGTCGGCAGAGTAAGTTGTTCAGTCAAGGAAGTGTCTACCGTGATGAACCCTTCGACTCCGCGTTCCACAAGCATGGTCGAGTACGTTGCCAGCAGTTTATTATCGTGGCGGTGAGTAACAGTAAGAAAGAAGAAGTTCTGCTCTCGAAGATAACGCTCCATGCCACTAATCACGACGGAGCCGTAAGCATCGCCCATTTCCGCCAGAAGCACTCCGATCGTATAGGTGCGCTTAACTCGCAGGGACCTGGCGAAGAAATTTGGCCGATAGTTGAGGTCGCGCGCCGCCGCCAAAATCCTGCTTTTTGTACGCTCCGGGACGGAATGCGAAGCTGAGGAATTGTTCAGGACGGCGGAAACCGTGCTGGCGGTAAGCCCTACACATTCAGCTACCGATTTCAGCGTTACCGGCGCCTTTTTGCCCCGACTTTCTTTCTTTTCTTGAGGCTTCATTGCGAAGGCTATCCTGAGCCCTTTCCTGCCTTTTGGTCTCTGTGGCGTTCGATCTTTGCTGCTCCGACCTGGGATCGCATCTCAGAGCAATTGCAGAATACGACACGCGTGATATTGCGATTTCCCCCTAAGAATATCGATATTGCTCTGTATTTTTCTCTTGACAACGAAAGGTGTTTGGGACTAAACCTTCGTGCAGAGTGGAATAGTACAGAAGTACTAGCTGAAATGCCAGTAAAAGAACGATATTCTTAATCGCTCCGGATTTTGGGCGATTTTTGGCAGTAACCGGGGTACGGTCGGCAAGTCTGATCGGTTTAGGGTCAAAAGCCCGTCCTTGTGGATGGGACCAACTTCTAGCGTGGGAGAAACTCCATGATGAGCTTCGTTCGCTGGGCGCTCGCCTTGTGTCTTGTGCTGTTCGCGGCGGTTTCAGCATTTCCACAAAGTAGGAACACCGGCGAGATTCGCGGCACGGTGTCGGCTGGGGGAGCCGTGTTGCCGGGCGTGGCTGTCACTCTCACGAACATCAATACCGGGGAGACCAAGGATTTCGTCACCAACCAGGCCGGTCTCTATGACACCATCTCAACGCCTGCCGGAAACTACACCATCAGCTTTACGGCCAAGGGCTTCAAGAAGCTGGTGCGCGGCCCCGTCGTGCTGCAGGTCGATGTGATCACCGAGGATGCCAACATGGAAGTTGGCGCGATCACAGAGACGGTGACGGTGGAAGCCGGAGGCGCGCCACTCGTGGAGACTGAAACCGGTCAGCAGGGTTACATCATGGATGCCAAGACTATGACCGAGTTGCCGCAATCGGGGGGCGGGATCACCGGCGCCGACTGGGCCGCTTTCAATATCTATCTGCCGGGCGCTGGAGGCACCACAAACGGCAGAGTCTCGCAGGCCGGCGGCGCTTGGAATGCCGGCGACGCGGTTTCCATCAACGGCAACCTGCCGAACTTCGGCAACTTCCTTCAGGACGGCGCCAGCACCTTACTGCCGGCGAGCTACAACAACGACGATGAAATCTTCGAGACCGTTCAGGAGGTTCAGATCAACACCTCGTCCTTCTCAGCGCAATACGGGATGGGCGGCGTCATGTTCAACCAGATCAGCAAGAGTGGAACCAATGGTTGGCATGGGTCCGGTTACGAGTATTTCTCGCAGAACTTTCTAAACGCCAATACCTATTTCAATGATCAGCAGCCTAAGTTGACTACAAACAAACTGGATCCCACGGGCCCACTAATTCCTAACATAGCGTCGCAGGTGCCGTATTTGCGGTACGACCAATTTGGCGCCTCGGTCGGCGGGCCCATTATCAAGAACAAGCTCTTTTTCTTCTTCGATATAGACAGGATCGTCAATAACAGCGCGTCGAACGGCTTCGTCACCGTTCCTACGGCCGCCATGGAGGCGGGTGACTTCACCGGCATGTACCCGATTTATGACCCGCTCACCACAACCGGGTCAGGTGCGACTCTTGCTCGCGCCAGTTTCGCCAGCGAATGCGGCGGCCTCAACATGATTCCGAACGGCACCAACTGCGGCGGCTTACCCAGCCGGATGGACCCCGTGGCGGCAGCCATTATGACCTCTAAGTATGGCTGGCCCACCGCACCGCAAGGGGTCGGAACATGCGCGGCCGCTCCGTTCCAGAACGAGTGCACCAATAACCTCTACCTCGCGCATACCAATCCCGCCCCGGTTCACCGCTACTTCGGGCGGCTGGACTACGACCTGAGCCAGAACAACCGCATCAATTTCTCAATTAGCCAGAAGGATAACCCCGGGGTCGATAACGGCCTCTTCCCCTGCCCGCTGGATTGCGGTAGCGGGGACGTGGACGGTTGGAACACGCAGATCAGCGACGTCTGGACGATCAGGCCGACGATCGTTAACGAAATCCGGATGGGTTATACCAAGCAAGGCAACTGGTTCCAATCCCAGTCCATTGGGTTGAACCCAGCAACGGCATTTGGCTTGCAAGGCACCCACTTTAACCAATTCCCCTTCATTGGCTCGACAAGCTTTTACGCTGGTAATCTCGGCGGCCCGAGCGCGGTAAACACCTTGTCGCCCGCCACGGACGCCATTTACATCGAGAACTCGTTTGACCCTTCTGACATGTTGACGCTGGTCAAAGGCCGACACGTTTTGCATTTCGGGATTGAGGTGTTGATGGCCGAGGGCAACACGACGGCCTGGGGCGCCAACAGCGCCGGCAACTACAGTTTTACCGGACAATACACCGCAGGCGTACAAACCGTCAGCGGCGTAACATCGCTGAATACCGGATCCACGGGCGCTGGCTTCGCGGATTTTCTACTCGGCAATGTGCAGGGATGGGCCGCGAACAATCAGGGCCTGACAGGCATGCGACTGAAGAGTCCGCAAGCCTTCGTTCAAGACGACTGGAAAGTCAAGCCCAATCTCACCGTCAACCTCGGCTTGCGCTGGGAGGGAAACACGGGCATGAGCGAGGTGAACAATAAACTTGGCGATTTCGATCAGAATCTCGTCAATACCACCGGCCCCTTCGCCGGCACCCTTGGCTCAATATGGATTGCCCCTCAGGATAACCGAACGACCTTGCAGAAGCCGGTTTGGGATATTTTCCTCCCTCGGGTAGGCTTCGCCTGGTCAGTCAAGAACGACACCGTCATCCGCGGCGGCGTCGGGTTCTTCGCCTACAACTACAGCATGGATCTCTACGGTGGCGAGGGCGGTGCGCAAATGGGCTTCGGCGCTACCTCTCAGGGCAACATCAGCGACCCTCTCAGTGCGGCCGGGGATACGGGCTGGATTTCCGGCACCGGCAACACTACGCCACTCTATCTAAGCTCGAGCGCCCAGATGATGGCCAATGCCCTGCCTTACATTCAGGGCTCGAAGAACCCAGCATCCTATACCACCAATCCCGTCTTTACTGCACCTTACGAACCCTATAACATCCGGCCGGGAGAGATCTGGGAATGGAACCTCTCCGTCGAACACCAGTTCATGAAGGACTTTGCGGTGTCGGCCACTTACGTTGGCAGTCACGCGTCGAATCTGCAATACGTCACCGACGCGAACCAAATCACCAACACGGCTCTGCTGAACTCGAACGATGTATCGGCCTGTAACGGGGCAACACCCGCAACAATCGCCGCGAACCCCCTCACTTGCGCGCGTCCATTCCCTGCGTTTGGAGGCCTTGGCGGCTCAAACTTCAACGGCATCTCCAACTACGATTCGTTGCAACTCGACCTGCGGAAGCGTTATTCCTACGGGCTGACCTTCGATGTCAACTATGCCTGGTCGCATATGCTGGATGACCAGGACTCGGCTGGATGGGGCAGCACCGCCGGGCAACAGGTTTGGCAAATCGGAAACAATCCCTCTTCCAACTACGGCAACTCGAACTTCGACATCCCGCAAGCGCTCAAAGGGACCGTGGTATACGAACTGCCGTTTGGCATGGGCAAGCCCTTTATGAACCAACACGCTGCTCTCGACGCTGTGCTTGGCGGATGGCGCTTGTCAGGGACGTTTATCTACCAGGACGGCACCCCGTACACGGTGTTGGACAGCGGCGTTCAGGACTATTCGCAGGCCGGCAATGTCTTCGCCAACCCCATCGGAGGTATGGACGCCAACTCAGGCAGTTGCCCCGCCAATGGCTCGACCCCTGGCGCGAAGGCACACACCCTGGGTTGCTGGTTCAATACTGGAGCCTTCGAAACTTCAGCCGAGCAACCCGTCGCGCAGTTCGGGTATGGACGCAGAAACACGCTCTTCGGGCCAAAACTGTCTGATGTTAACCTGGCTCTGGCGAAGACCTGGCATTACAAAGAACGAGCTGGGTTCACACTTACCGGAAACTTCGTTAATGTCTTTAACCATCCGAGCTTCGCACTACCGAACAACGACCTGAATGGTTCGAACGCGGGCACTATCTCAAGCCTTGCCAACGGGCCACGTACGATCCAACTGGGCGCGCGGCTATTCTTCTAGCGGCGCTCGCGTAACAAGTAAGGACGGCGGCATGCCGCCGTCCTTCTTTTTTGCGGCAGACGGTCGAGATGCTAAGACACGATTCGTCCGCCGTACAATCGTGACATGAGGATACGAGAGTTCGTTGTCTTATTTTGGGTGGTTCTATGTCTCGGGTTGCCGGCGTGCTTCTCTCAATCCACTCCGAGCCGCCAGCAGCAGATTGAATCGCACAACCGTCAGGCTGGGGAATACCTGAAGCAGAACAGACCCGATCTGGCGATACCGGAATTTAGAGCCATTGTTGCCCTCGATCCGAATAACGTGGACGCTCGCGGCAACCTGGGCACGCTGCTGTTCTTCCGGGGAGACTATACGAATGCGATTCCAGAGTTCCGCGCTGCGCTGAAACTGCGGCCTACCTTGTGGAAGACGCAATCTCTTCTAGGCATCGCTGAGAAACGCACGGGCGACATCAGCCGGGCTCGCAGCGATTTGGAAAAAGCGTTCCCGAACGTGCAGGAGGAAAAGATTCGGATCGAGACCGGGATGGAGCTAATCGAAATCGACTCCGCGACGGGCGATCTGGATAAAGCCGCGGGGATCGTGAGCGAGCTTCGAAAGCTGGAACCTACCAACGAAGCTCTCCTCTATACCGCCTACCGAATCTATTCCGATCTTGCTAACGAGTCCCTGCTGAGCTTGTCGGTCGTGGATCCGAACTCGGCCCGCATGCAGCAAGCGATGGCGCACGAGCTGGCGAAGCGAGGGAATGCCGCCGAAGCCATCGAGCACTACCGGGCTGCGCTCAAGATTGACCCCACGCTTCCCGGATTACATTTTGAGCTCGCCGATATGCTCAGGACTTTGTCGACGGCGGAAGGTCGGGAAGAGGCCGAGAAAGAGTACGAGGCAGCGCTGGAGGCCAATCCGTTGGATGAACAGGCTGAATGCAGGCTTGGAGACATCGCTTTTCAACGATCCGATTTCAAGGAAGCGTTCGGGCGTTACACCCGGGCCGTTAAGCTGCAGCCGGGCGATCCCGAAGCCAACATGGGCATGGCCAAGGTTTTGATAGCAATGGATCAACCGCAGAAAGCCGAGCCGCTGCTGGAGCACGCGATTCAACTCGACCCCACCAGCGCCGTGGCTCACTTCCGCCTGAGTACAGTCTATCGACAGGAGGGACGCACCGCCGAAGCTAAACACGAGCTCGAGGAATATCAAAAGTACAACCAGATGAAGGAGAAGCTTCGGAAGATTTATCACGATCTGAATCCGGACCAGGCCGTGGACGAAAACGTCGATGCGAATCCTCAGAAATAACCAAAGAGATCACTAAGAGGTCGTTCGGCGGCGCCAGCATTTCAGGGATTTGTTTTGTCTCACGAGCATCAGATAGCGAGCACCCCGATGAGGAAGACACTTCTTGCGGCGGCGATATTGTCATCGGTCGTTCCATTGTTAGCCAGCTCTTACTACCCTGCCCGCCTGGATGATCCAAGAGCAATTTACCTGACGCAAGAGAATTTTGCGGTTAAGGGCGATGGAATCGCAGATGATTCCGCCGTCTTACAGCAAGCCATCAATCAGGTCCAGGAGAAGACCAATCAGGGCATCCTGTTCGTTCCCGCGGGCCGCTACCGTTTGACCAGGACTATCTATATCTGGCCGGGAATCCGGTTGATCGGGTTCGGGGCCACGCGTCCCGCCTTTGTGCTCGCCGCCAACACTCTCGGTTTCGAGCATGGGCCCACCTATATGTTGTTCTTCGCGGGTGCTCGCCCGAGCACGAGTGTGCCTCCGCCGGACGCCAGTCCGGGCACGTTCTATTCCGCAATCAGCAATATCGATATTGAAATTCAAGACGGAAACCCCGGCGCCGTAGGCATCCGTGCCCACTATGCCCAGCATTGTTTTCTTGCTCACATGGATTTTCACATCGGCTCGGGACTTGCCGGAATTCATGATGGTGGCAACGTCGCGCAAGACCTGCATTTTTACGGGGGCCAGTACGGCATCTGGACCCGGAAGCCCTCCCCTGGGTGGCAATTCACAATTATCGACGCGACGTTTGAGGGACAGCGCGAAGCCGCGATCAGGGAGCACGAAGCGGGACTAACCCTGATCCGCCCGCAATTCAAAAATGTCCCCACGGCGATTTCCATCGATGCTCAATATTCCGATGAACTGTGGGTGAAAGACGGGCGCATGGAGAACGTGACCGGCCCCGCCGTAATCATCAGCAATGAGAACAGCGCCCGCACCGAGATCAACATGGAAAGCGTCATTTGCCGGAAGGTTCCTGTTTTTGTGGCTTATCGCGAGAGTGACAGGCACATCGCAGGTTCGGCAGAAACGTACGAAGTGAAACTTTTTTCTCATGGACTTCACTATGAGGATATTGGCGCCGTACCCGCGATTCAGGATGTGTATGAAACCGCACCGCTGAGCGCGCTGCCAAAACCAGTCAAGTCCGATATCCTGGATCTGCCGCCGATCGACACATGGGCCAACATCCGTTCCCTTGGCGCTAAAGGTGACGGTACAACCGACGATACCGACGCGCTCAGAAAAGCCATTGCTCAATACCGCGCGATTTACCTGCCCTCCGGCCAGTATCGAGTGACGGACACCATCACGCTGAGGCCGGATACGGTCCTCATCGGCCTGCATCCGAGCGTCACACGAATACTGCTTGCTGATTCGACCCCAGCCTTTCAAGGCGTTGGCAGTCCTAAGCCGCTGCTCGAAACCCCAATAGACGGTACGAATATCGTGACCGGCATCGGCCTCTATACCAACGGCATCAACCCACGTGCGGTGGCGGCGAAATGGATGGCCGGCGCAAATTCGATGATGAACGATGTCCGCTTTCTGGGCGGTCACGGCACGATTGATCCGAACGCCACGGCGGCAGAGAGTTCCAAAACGTGGCGCGAGATCTATAACAATACCCACACCGCCGATTCCAATCTGAATCGCCGCTGGGACGGACAGTACCCCAGCCTGTGGATCACTGGTGGAGGCACGTTCGTCGGCCTCTGGACGCCCAGCACCTTCGCACAAGCCGGCCTGTACATCTCGGATACTTCCACAGAAGGAAGAATCTACGAGCTTTCGAGCGAACATCACGTTCGCAACGAGGTAGTCCTGAACCATGCTTCCAACTGGCAGATCTATGCGCTCCAAACGGAAGAAGAACGAGGCGAAGGTGGATTCGCATTGCCGCTCGACATCCGGGATTCGAGCAATATCACCTTCGCAAACTTGCACATGTATCGTGTCGTAAGCGCTTATCAGCCCTTCCCATATGCAATTACGGTTACAAATTCCAGCAACATACGATTTCGCAACGTCCATTGCTACAGCGATAGCAAGGTGTCTTTCGACAACACGGTTTACGATGGGACCCACAAGATCGAAATACGCCAGCGCGAATTCTCCTGGTTGACGGTCTCCGGCAACGCCCCTCCCTCTAAATTGCCGGAACCTTCGCATGTCCTTGCTGAGGGTGCAAAAGTTGAAAAACTCGCTGGCGATTTCTTCAACATTTCCGGGGGAGCTGTTGACAGCTCAGGGGATGTCTATTTCGTAGATGCCAGATGGCAGACAATTTATTGCTGGTCGGCTCGAACCCATCAGCTCTCGAAAGTACGCGACAACCCGCTGGACCCAGTTCAACTGTTTTTTGATAAGTCTGGCGATTTGATGGTCGTTTCGTATGCGGGTAATGGAACTGTCTACGCCTTCAAACCCGGCGCGCAGGATGACGATATCACCCTGCTGCCCGCTGTTCCGGCCGCGCCGCGCCCGGGATTGACGCCAGTCTTGCCCGTCGACTACTGGCGAAACGAAAACGATTTTCTCGAAACGATTGCTGTAGCGCAGCCCTATCAGTTCATTTCTCCGGACGGAACGACGTTCCTTCCCGCGGGAGCAAACTTTGTAACCGGCGAACTCTATTATGGTTCTAAGTTGAACAACACGCTGCGAGCTTTTGGTTTCGCCCCTGCAATTGCTGGCAAGCCTTTCTATCTTTCCGATGAAAATGGGGAGAAGACTTATGCCGCCACGGTCGAGCCTGATGGGACACTATCGGACCTGAAGCTCTTTACCGCACAAGGCGGAGAAAGCGTGACGGTAGACGACAAAGGCAACGTGTACATTGCGGCCGGTCAGATCTTTGCATACGACCCGTCGGGCCATCTCATCGATACCATAGAAGTTCCGGAACGCCCGTCGCAATTGTTGTTCGGAGGCCGTGACGGCCATACGTTGTTCGTTCTAGCTCGTAGCTCTTTATATGCTGTCCAAACCATTAATAAAGGACGCTGAATTTTGAGTTGCGCGCCGTTTAACGCGAGGCCCACAATCTTGGCAAGTCGACTTGTTACGTTTTCCCGCACGGGCGACCGATGCTAAGATGGCATTTAAATTCTTGCAGCATCTACAGGCCTGGGACAACCGGTATGGCGAGGACGGTAATCTTTTTCTTGTTGATGCTTGTGATCAACGCCTCATTGGCCCTGCTGCATCCTTTTAGCCTCTCTCGGCTCCTTCTTGTGTCCCTAATTTATGGTGCCACCACGTTGCTCGTCCTGTACGCGTTGTTTCATCCGCGCAACCAATGGCTGGTAGCCAACCGGTCGCGGGTGAATGGCGCGGGTTGCGTCGCACTGACGTTTGATGACGGTCCGGATCCAGTGGATACGCCCAAGCTACTCGATCTACTCCGGGAAAAAGGCGTGAAGGCAACGTTCTTTGTGATAGGAAAGCGGGCGGACCAGTATCCGGAAATAGTGCGCCGTACCTGGGCGGAAGGACACCTCGTCGCCAATCACACCTGGTCGCACGATTCTCTTTTTTGTTTTCTCACGCCCGGTCGTCTGCGGGCTGAGATCGAGCGCGGCACCGAGAGCGTTCGCCGCAGCTGTGGTTTCCGGCCGCGCTTCTTCCGCTCGCCGGTGGGCATGCGCCACCCGCTTCTTGGGCCCTATCTTCGGGACGCGGGACTGGAGTATATTTCTTGGACCATTCGGACACTTGATACCTTCACTGCGAATTCCAGCGTTCTTGCTCGACGCATCTTGAATAAAGCGGTAAGCGGGGACATCATCCTGCTGCACGATCATTTGCCTGGGGGAGCGGATGCCATGCTGGAAGCCTTGCCTCGGGTCATCGACGAACTCAGGGGACGGGGATTCGAATTCGTCCTGGCCGGCCCACGTGAGGATGGCGGAACAATGGAACCCGCGGTATGCGAACCTGTGTCCTAATTCCGGCGTTCAACGAAGCCCCTTACATCGGTAAGGTTGTGGAAGGGGCTCGGCAGCATGTCGCTGAGGTTGTGGTGATCGATGATGGATCCAGCGACGGAACAGCGGAGATTGCCCGGGCTGCTGGCGCTACTTGTTTGCAATCACCAAGAAATTGCGGCAAGGCTTCGGCTCTGCGCGCGGGCATCGCTTTCGCGCGCGACCACGACTTTACTTACGTAATTACCCTCGATGGCGACGGCCAGCATCTGCCGGAGGATATCCCGTTCATGCTTCGCGTCGCCGAAGAAACTGGAGCGGACCTGGTCATTGGCGCGCGCTGCTTCGATCGCACCCTCATGCCTCGCTCCCGCTATTTCTCGAACATCGTTGGCAGCCGATTGGCTTCGGCGCTCATCGGCTGCGAAATCCGCGACAGCCAAAGTGGATTCCGGTTGTTTCGATTGGACAAACTTGGCGGAGCCAAACTGCGGAGCCGGTGCTACGAACTCGAGATGGAAATCCTGATCAAGATGGCCAGGTCGGGCTGCACCATCGCGCATGCCCCCGTCCGTATGATCTACAACAATGGCCACGCGCGCTCCAAGATGAAGCCGGTACGAGACACGGTGCGTGTCTGTCTCTGGTCCCTGGCATTTCGCTTTCTGGGAGCGTGACACGATCCTGCGATTTAGACCGTCATGAATTCTGCTTGCGTTCTTGATTTCTTCGGGGGTGCTGGTCGCCCAGTCCAACAATCTGCCGACCCGCATTTGGAGGGGGCGGCGGCGCGTGTTTGTGGACGGGAAGACAATGCGAGCGGCATAGTGTCGGCCCGACGGCCAGGCGGATCATGGAGAGCCACTAGGTGATCCGAAGATTTGAGGCCCACGCGCGGAAGTTTCTAACCCCCTTGCTCAGGGAGAGGCTTGACCCATGGCACGCTGCCGCCGCCGTATTTCTGGGAATTTTCATCGGCATTGTGCCCATCTATGGGCTTCAAACCCTTGCGGCAGTGGGCGTCGCCTTCCTCTTCAGACTTAACAAGCCGCTGACCGTGGCCGGCACTTTCATCAACAATCCGCTGCTCCTGCCCCTGATTGTTTTCTCTTCCGTGGAACTTGGATGTTTTCTCCGCGGCGGCTCATTCAGGCCCCTGAACCTGTCGACCCTGGCTGTCGCTCGCACCCATATTAACAAGGAGGAGCTTTTTATCTGGGTGATCGGCAGCGTGGCCCTTGGTATCCTGGTCGGCGGCGTTGGGGCGGCGATCACCGCGGTTGTGGTCCATCTTCATCTTAAGGCGTCTGCCAGTTCGGCGCTGCGGGAGCGCGTCCGCTTTGTAAACGAAGTCTTTGCCCAATCCGCGCTAACGGCTCGCAAGTTCGTACGATGGAAGCTCCGGCTGGATCGGATATTTGAATTACTTGCAGCCGAAAACCTTGGGTCGGGAACAGTAGTGGATCTGGGCTGCGGCTACGGCGTAGCTCTTTGTTTTGTGGCTTTCGGCGATAACTCCCGGCGCCTGGTTGGTTGCGACTTGGATGCGCATCGCATCGCCGTCGCTCGGCAGGCGCTCAGCACGCTGAACGCAGACGTGACTGTAGCCGACATCCGCCATTTCGAGCTTCCGCCAGCCGGCTTGATTTTAATTCTGGATGTCTTGCAGTATTTGCCCACTGCTGAGCAACTGGCCCTGCTGAAACGGTGCTGTTCGGCACTCGCGCCAGACGGAATATTGATTTTCCGGGTCCCTGATTGCGAACGCGGCCTCCGGTCCGCGATCGCCATGGCTTTCGAGCGGCTAATCTTCGCGATCGGCGGCGACGGCTTCCGGCCCCGAGTGCTGTCGATCGCAGAGTACCGCAGTGTGCTGGAGAACGCCGGAATGCAATTGGAAGAGCGCCGTCTCCAGAATCGGTTGCCCCTGGTGCACGTCCTGTTCGTCGCAAGAAAGCCTTCGATGGAGGCTGCGCGATAATGGTCCGTTTCATGCGCTTGGTGGCCCACCTGGCCTTCCAGTTTCTGGAAAACACGTTGACGACCTATCATGATCGGTGGTTGATTTTTTTCAACTTTTGGCCGGTTGCCTCTTTTGACTGATATCCATAAGACCATCGTCGTTACTGGTGTTGGGGTCGTCAGCCCCTATGGCATCGGTATGGGCTGCCTGCAGGCGGGCATGTTATCGGGCGAGTCCTGTCTGGAGCCCACGAGGGATGTGTATCCCGGCTTCGAAGGGACGACTGCCCAGGTCCGGGAATTGGCGCCTCTGGAGGAACTCTCCAGTTCCCGCTACTCGCGCACCGATCGACTCGCCACGGTGGCGGCTCAGGACGCGATGGCGAATTCAGGTTACGATAGCTCTACCTTCCGTGACAGCGGCATCGTGATGGCGAACACGGTCGGTGGCTTGACCGAGATCGATACTGGAATCGCCGAAGATCCGGCCGCTTGGTATCGGCGTCCCGGCAGTCTGCTGCGGGGTGCCTCATATCCGTTCGCACACGTTGCTGACGCCGTTGGTGAGCATTTCGGGATTCGCGGACCGCGCTGCGCCATCTCTGTGGCTTGCGCGTCCGGAGCGATGGCGATCGCGCTCGCTGCCAACATGCTCCTCGACGAGGCCGCGCCCATAATGTTGGTGGGCGGCAGCGACCCACTGTGCCCGTTTACGTTGAGCGGATTTAACTCCCTGCGAGCCTTAGATCCAAAACCGTGCTCTCCCTTTGACCAGAATCGCAACGGCCTGAACCTGGGCGAGGGATCCGCGGTTTTGATCCTCGAAACGCTAGCCAGTGCCACCGCGCGTAATGCCAAGGTTCTGGCGGTGCTGCGGGGATGGGCCATGACCAATGATGCATTTCATACCACCGCGCCAGAGAAACAGGGAAGCGGATTGGCCGATTGCATAAAACTTTCCATGGAAATGGCGGAGGTCAGCGGTGATGAGATTGGGTATGTGAATGCCCACGGCACGGGCACGCCTCTGAACGATATTGCCGAGGCTAACGCGTACGAGACCGCCTTTCGTGGGCGCAGCCGTCCCATTCCCGTATCTTCGACAAAGTCATATTTCGGACACTGCCTGGGCGCAGCTGGCGCCTTGGAGGCAGCCATTACAATCATGGCCGTTCGTGCGGGGGCATTGCTTCCGACGCTGCGGCTCGCCGATCCCATTGATAGCCCTGGCGTCGACTGGCTGAGGGGGAAAGTGAAGCGCCAACCGCTGCCGCTGGCCATGTCGGTTTCCAGCGGCTTTGGCGGCAGCAACACTGTGCTTATATTCGGGAGCGGCCGCTCATGACTCCGAACTTACCGCCCGTCACTATCACCGGTATCGGTTCCGTGAGTCCATATGGCCCGCTGGCGGGACTAATTCCACAGTCTTCCCTGGAACGCCCCCTGGAACCCAGTCCAATCACCGCCTGGACGAGTGCCGGGCCACGCCGAGCGTTCCTCGTACAGCCCTTTCGCCCCGCCAGCGTCGTGCCGGGCCTGAAGACTAGGCGTCTCGATCGCCTGTCGGCGTGGGCCTTGGTAGCTTCGTCCCTGGCCATTCAGGATGCTGGCATCGACCTCAGCCAAGTTGACCGATCCAGGGTCGCGGTGGTCTTCGCCACCGCCTTCGGCTGTGTCGAACTCACGGAAGCTTTTTACCTCAGTGCTGCCGCAAATGGCTGGAATGGAACCGATCCCACTACCTTCCCAGAGACTCTCGCCAGCGCTCCGCCAAGTCATGTGTCTCTGTTTCACGGCCTGCGGGGGCCTAATGTCACGGTAAGCAACAAGGACTTTGCGGGCGAGAGTGCGCTGATTCAAGCCGCTTCTCTGCTCCGCCATGGTCAGGCTGACTTGGCCATTGTTCTCGCGGGTGACGCGCTGGCGCAAACCCTCTATTCATGGTACGAGGCGGCAGGCCTGCTCTCGCCGGCATGCTACAAGTCGGGTCCCTTGCCGGAAGCCGGTGGGTTTATCCCAAGCGAAGGTGTAGCGGCATTGGTGGTGGAATCATCCGGTCGCCGTAATGTCCGCCCGAACGTCCGCCCATATGCCCGAATTGGCTCGGGCCGCTGGGCGGCAGGCGGTCAACCGGCTGAGATCATCCGGCAGATGCTCGGGGGGGCCGTCCCGAGTCTTACTGTCTGCAGCGGGAATGGTGCGCCCTGCGCCACCAGTTCTACAACCGCCTTGGCTCGCGAGATTTCCGGCGATGGCGCTGTTATCATCCCCCCGCAGCCGTTTGCCGGGGGTTTGGCGGGTACTGGCGCTCTTTTTCACTTGATCCTGGCGCTAAGCAGCCGCCCAATCAGTGGGCAAGCCCTGTTGTTGGGAACAGCCGGCGACAGCGGATTTGCCGCCCTTCTTCTGGAGTTGCCTTAAATATGAATGTGCGAATTGCAGCCGCAGCCTTCGCAATTCCCCCGGATGATGAGGCTGTGGAAGCAGTCTTAGCGCGGGAACGAACTCGAATAGAGACGGCACTTTCTGCCTTGGGACCGGAGTCGAGACGAAAGGCCATGGAAGGTCTCGGACTGAATCGGGTCCGTATCTGCGGCGACAAGCAACTTTATGACTTGGTTCTCGAAGCCGCTTCCAAGGCGATAGCCGAAGCCGGAATAACGCCGCGGGACATCAATCTCATCCTCGATTACAGCACCTGGTCCACCGAAAGCTCACAGGGTCTTTCGTTCGCACACAAACTTAGCGCCGATCTGGGTGCTGAAACTTCGATGATTTTGAGCTTCAAAGTTGGCGGATGTGCAGGACTTCACGTCGCAATCAAGACCGCGCTGGGCTGGATGGCGACCGATGAAAGCATTCAGACAGTGCTGCTGGTAGCCGGCGACGCCGCACCTCAAGGCAATCGCTCGCTGCTCCCAATCACTATGCATGGCGATGCCAGCAGCGCCGTGATCCTCCGCCGTGAAGGAACGGAGGGCCCGTTGCTGTTGGGCGTCGAAGCCATGACGCTCGGCCACCTCCAGAATGCGATTACCATGGTCAGAACAAATGGCCACGTCGATATTGTTGTCGATGCCTTGTGCATGGAGCGCGAGGTGATGCCAGTCTACTTTCTCAACATGCTTCGGATGGTAAATAAGGCTCTGGCAGCGTCTTCCTTGAGCTTGAACGACATTGACCATTTCATCTATTCCAACATAAGCCGGCGGGACCGCGAGGGGTTCCGCAAGATGTTGGGTCTGCCCGAGGGCGGCTTGCCGCCAACTGCTATGGCAGAATATGGCCACACTTTTGCCAGTGATCTAGTCATCAATTATGTGAATATGCGGCGCGAGGGTCAAATTCGTCCCGGGCAATTGTTGCTGTTCGCATCTGCCGGGATCGGCTTCACTTGGGGAGTAACGCTTGCCCGAGCCTGAGGCAATCCGCGGTCGGACTGGCTTCAGCCTACGGCAGCGGCCACGCTCTGTACTTGCGCCCAGGATCGAAGACCACTTTAGCGTTGAATGGTCTTTCTTGCGGATTTGGACGAGAATGTTCACACGGTGCCTGCCAGGCTGAGTTGCCCATGCGTCGCGTACAGTTCATCGAACTCCATGAACAACCGTGGTTCCCGTCATCGCTTCGAGATGACGTCACGGATGCGATGCAGTTTGGGTTCAACCTCTTACACGCCTACGCTCCCATCGCGCCGCTGCTACAAAAAGTGGTTGACTCTACTGGCAACGCGACGAACGCCCGACAATCGATTGTTGATATGTGTTCGGGCGGAGGCGGTCCGTGGTTGGATCTTTCTCGAACGCTGCAATGCCACGACGCCGGAGGCGATTCCTCGGGCCTGCAGGTATGGCTCACCGACAAATATCCGAATCTCAAGGCATTCCAAAGTGTCAGCGCGTCTTCTGACCACCACATTACTTTCTATCCGGAGCCGGTTGACGCGAAGAAGGTTCCTGGGGCGCTGAAGGGGCTGCGAACGATGTTTACGTCGTTCCATCATTTTCCGCCGGAGGATGCTCGTGCCATTCTGCAAGATGCCGTTGATGCCCGCGAAAGCGTCGGAATATTTGAGGCCACCAAGCGCGATCCGTTGACCATCGGCGTCATATTTGCCGGGATTCTTCTGTTGTTCCTCCACACCCCGCGGATTCGTCCATTCCGATGGTCGCGGTTGCTCTGGACTTATTTGATTCCGATCATTCCATTGGTCCTGCTATTCGATGGAGTCGTGTCTTGCCTGCGCACATATCGGCCCCAGGAACTGCGTGAGATCGTAGACAAACTGACCTCTTGCGAATACAAATGGGAAATCGGTGAGCTAGCCGGTGGAAAGGTGCCAATTACCTATCTGATCGGATACCCGAAAAGTAGGCCTTTGCACCTCAAGATACCGTAGGCCTCCCGGCCTCCGCCGGGCAATAGAAAGGGGAACGTCTCTCATGAAACAGCTGACATTCGCGGTGACATTGTTATTGCTGTGCTTTTCCTTCCCGACTTCTGTAGCAGCTGCCAAGGTGGAGGTGGAAGGCAAGGCGTGGCTTGACGCGCAAAAAGATCCGGCTGAGATCAATGTGAACGGCGCTTGGAATTCGGACGAATGGGGCGCTTTCCATCTGATACAAGCCGAGGGAAGCCGGGACGTAAGCGGCAACGGCGGGGGATACGATATAACGGGCGTGGTCAGCGGCAAGCATCTCTTCATGCTTTTTTCCGAAAAACACACCGTAGAATACTGCGCAACTGTGAGTCCCACCGGAGAAAACACCCTGGCCGGAACTTACTCAGACCGCAAATCGCGTCTGCACTCCGGTCTTTGCCAAGAGAGCAGCAGACCGATGAACATGAAAAAGCAATAGGCGGAGAGAAGCGCTGGAGGCCCGGCCTTGATCTCGCAAGCGCGATCAAAGAAGAGGGTGCCCCATTTCTCGTGTACTTTGCGAGAAGTGGGGAGCATGCGGCCTACATCGCCACTACTTCTCCCCC
>Ga0210383_10001112_pt1 | contig 24802 bp, 22 predicted proteins | sample IncBWC14OmetaG_FD_160072 | JGI IMG/M metagenome (GOLD analysis project Ga0210383, IMG submission 160072) | Forest soil microbial communities from Barre Woods Harvard Forest LTER site, Petersham, Massachusetts, United States - Inc-BW-C-14-O ... | reverse complement strand
AACTAAGTTCGTTTGCACGTTAACCTGCGGAGGCTTCCGGGAGTCTCGCGGCGAAGGGTAACGTTTCCCTGTTCACGCGAAGCGGTAATTTCATGGCACAACGAACTCTTAGTGACCCGGGGATGACGCTCGACCCCAGACAACTAGCAAAACTCTTGGATTCTTCGCGGGAAACGATCTCCATCGTTGCCGCCGACGGAACCATTCTCTTTGTAAATGCCAGCATACAGACGGTGCTGAGCTACGCCGCGGAAGAATTGCTTGGACGCAGCCTGTTTGCGCTGATTCATCCGCAGGACGTAGAGGTTGTCCGCGAACGATTGAATGAATGTCGGGCGCAGGGCCGGCCTCAGTCACAAGCTAAAGTAGTTTTTCGCTGCCGCGTACGTTCCGGAGATGGTTCCTGGCGCTGCCTGGAATTTATCGGGCGCGATCGTCTTGAGGAACCCGGCATTGAGGGAATACTGCTTCATGGGCTGGACGTGACGGACCTCCAGCGCATGGAAGCGGAACGCCGGGTGATTGCCGACGTTGTTCACGCGCTGAACGAAACCGCCAACCTGGATCAATTGTTGACCGGAATTCACCAGGCGCTGAAGAGAGTGATTCCCGCGGACAACTGCTTCGTTGCCCTGCACAATCCGGAGGACGACACCTTCGGCTTTCCATTTTTTGCCGATGAGTATGACACCGCTCCGCCGCCGCAAAAGGTAGGACGCAGTTGCACCGCGTATGTATTTCGTACCGGTGTAGCGAAACTGATTCCGCAATCGGCCTTCGATCAGCTTGCGGCGTTATCGGAGGTGGAACTAGTCGGTTCGCCCTCGCCCGCGTGGCTGGGTGTGCCGTTGAAGACTCCCACCGCGACCATTGGCGTTCTGGTAGTGCAGCATTATCAGAACGAGAATGCCTACGATCACCGCGATTTGCAGTTTCTGGATTCCGTCGGGGGCCATATCGCGCTGGCCATCGAGCGGCGCCGAAGCGAGGAAGACCTTCGCAAAAGCGAAGCGATGCTGCGCCTCCTGTTTGAGAGAAATCCGCTGCCCACCTGGCTGTATGAGGTCGATACCTTGAAGTTTCTTCAAGTGAATGATGCGGCCGTAAGGATGTACGGATTCAACGCGGAAGAATTTGCGAACATGACGATTCTGGACATTCGTCCGGAATCCCAGCGCCAGGAAGCGCGGGCTCACATCAGCGCCATGGAAGCGCAATACGAAGAGCATGGCTTCTGGCTGCATCAGGGTAAGGACGGGAAGTCCTACGAAGTGGAATTGAATTCCCATGAGCTCACCTATGCGGGGAAGCGCGTTCGGCTGGTGGTGGCGCAGGATGTTGGCGAGCGTAAAAATCTGGAAGTGCAGTTGCGCCAGGCGCAAAAAATGGAAGCAATCGGAAGATTGGCCGGAGGAGTCGCGCACGATTTCAACAATCTCCTGATGGTAATCAAGGGCCACACGGAACTGTTGCTGAATGTGATGGCGCCTTCGGATCCGATAGGTAGAAAGATTGAACAGATCGATCGGTCCGCCGACCGGGCTGCAAGCTTAACGCGCCAGTTGCTCGCGTTCAGCCGCTTGCAGGTGCTGCAACCGCAGGTGATCAATCTCAATTCTATAGTCGAAGAAATGGGGAAACTGCTGCCGCGCCTTATCGGCGAAGACATTGAGTTGGTGATTCGGTCGGAGAAGAATCTGGGCACCATCCGCGCGGATGCCAGTCAAATGGAACAGGTGATGATGAATCTGGCGGTAAACGCGCGAGACGCCATGCCCAACGGTGGCAAACTGCTGATCGAAACCTCGAACGTGGAGCTTGACCGCACCTATACCGCAGGGCATCCCCTGATGCAATCCGGCCCGTACGTGCAACTGGTCGTCAGCGACAGCGGCACCGGCATGGATGCGGAAACCCAGGCCCATATTTTCGAACCGTTTTTTACCACTAAAGAAAAAGGAAAGGGAACTGGACTCGGCCTCGCAACCGTTTACGGAATCGTGAAACAAAGTGGCGGCTTTATCTGGGTATACAGCGAGTTGAACAAGGGCACGTCCTTCAAAATCTATTTGCCGAGATTGAATCAACTAGAAGACCGCGTGGATAGCGTGAAACCTGCCGTGGAAATTCCGAACGGCACGGAGATGATTCTTTTGGCTGAAGATGAGCAAGATGTCCGGGAAATTGCACGCGAATTCCTAGAGTCCGGTGGATATCGAGTGATCGAAGCCAAGGACGGGAAAGAAGCCCTGGAGCTGGCGAGAGAGCACTGGGGACAAATCGATTTGCTGGTGTCCGACATGGTGATGCCGGGCATGACCGGCCAACAGTTAGCGGAACGCCTGAGGAAAGACCAGCCGGATATTTCCGTGGTCTTCATGTCGGGTTACAGCGAGCACGCCGCTACGGAAATGGCGGATGCGGATCCGTCTGTGCGCCTGCTGAGCAAACCATTCAGCCGCAACACCATCCTGCGCGGTGTCCGCGAAATTCTTAACGTCAAACCGAAGCGTAACCAGGTATAGCCGAGTATTTCTAGCTGAGCGCCGGGTGCCGCTTGTGCCAGGTTGTGCTTTGCTGAAAAGCGCGAGCAGCTTGTAATGCCGCGGCGTCGTCTCCTGCCCTGGCGAGGAATTGAAGGCCCACCGGCAGATTTTTCTCCGTGAACCCGCACGGAACGGAAACCGCCGGCAGGCCGCACAAATTTCCGATGGCGCCCAGCGGATCGGCAAACGACAGCCCGCTGAAAAGATTCAAAGTCAGCGGAGTTGCGGGCACCGGTTGCGAGGCGGCGACCAATACATCCAGGTCTTCGAACAAATCACTCATCTTCTTCTGGAGAATTTCGCGTATCCGCAGCGCTGAAGTGTAGTCGGATCCGGAAACAGTCTGGCTCACGTAGCCGGCTACGCGGCCCATGGGATCGATTAAGTCTTTCACTCCACCGGAACGAATCAGTGATCCGAATGCGGAGGATCCTTCACATTGCAAGATGACGTTCGCGGCGTCTTCCCATGGCCCATCGGGAAGCGCAATTTCCTTCAGTCCAGGAAGCTTATGGCGAAGATCAGCGCGCGCCGCCTGCAGCGGTTTGCTGATGCGCGGGTCGATATCTTTTTCTTTCCACGCGTTGGTCAGCCAAGCGGCGCGTAGCGGCCTCGATTTCAATTCCGAGCCGGGAGAATACGTGAACGCCGCTTTGTCCACGGGCAGGGTACTGCGATCCAGAGGATCGTGCCCGGCAATCGCCGCGAAAATGCGCGTGCAATCTTCAGCGGATCGCGCAAGCGGCCCGATCTTGTCCATGGAATAGGCGAGCGCCATCGCGCCGTAGCGGCTGACGCGGCCGTAGGTGGGCCGATGCCCGCAAATCCCGCAAAACGCGGCAGGGCACACGATGGACCCCCACGTTTCAGTGCCGATCGCAAACCCAGCCAGGCCTGCGGCGACGATCGCTCCGGAGCCCGAAGAAGAGCCGCACGTCCAGCAGTTCGTGTCCCACGGATTTTTCGTTTCCCCTTGCAGCGATGCCGACGCATACATGTAACCCATGCCGCCCGCCAGTTCGATCATCGCAGCCTTGCCGATCAGGATGGCGCCGGAATGATTCAAATGTTCGATGACGGTGGCGTCGTAATCAAAAACCTGTTCCGCGAATGGCTTTGCGCCCCACGTTGTAGGGATTCCTTTCACGGCCAAAAGATCCTTCGCTGCGTAGGGAATGCCGTGAAGAGGTCCGCGATAGTGGCCGCGATGAATCTCTTTTTCGGCGGCGTGAGCCTGTTCCAGTGCGCTGTCAGGCGTCAGACGGGCGTAGGCATTTAGTTTGGGCCCGAATTTTTCGCTGCGCGCCAGATAGGATTCCGTCAACTCCACGGGAGAGATCTTCTTGGATTCGATCTGCTTGGCCAGTTCGCTTACCGACTGCAATAAGATCGCGTCTTTCAGCATTCCCTGGCTCCAATTAAGGCTTTGACGGATGTGGCTGCGATTTAGGGGAGGGCGTGGCGACGGGCTTTTTCTCCCTTTCGACCAGCGGCTTTAGATACAGGGCAGGTGCATCGCTGTTTACGAGCGGGTAGGCGCGCACATGTTCGAGGGCTGGTTGCAGGAAGATACACAATGTTCGCACGGTGTTTTTGTCGTTGTCGTTAAGTCGCGGGCCGTATTGTCCCAGAATCTGCTGATAACGCGCGTCGGCCTCGGCTTGTCCTTCCGGCGAAAGTTTCGGCAAATTGTCGGGCTGCTGCGGAGGGGTTTGCGGCAGTGTTTCCGACAAAATCGCAGTGCCGGCTAATGGAGCGGCTGCGGAAAAAATCGCTGCGCGCTGCGCAAATTCGCGGCGGCTTAGTCTGCGCCCGTTTCGTGTTTCCATCCTGGGGGGCCTCTCTTGTGTGGTGAAGACTAAAAACTCAGCGAGGCTATCCAATTCAAACGGAGGCGTCAACTGGCCTTTGGGGCGGAATTGGAGTTAGGAGCCGAGAGGCTACAAAGTGTTACACAGTTTCGTCGGGTGGGCTTTCTGGCTTCTTTAGATCCACAGTCGGAACCTGCGGATCGGCGGAAGTGACAGCGGGAGCAGCAGCCACTCCAACGAAGTACGTTTCGCCTCGCAACAGAGATTCGATCGCCGCGGTTAGGGAGTCGCTCGAGCCTTTGGTCACTGCGCCGCTAAATCCGGCTTCACGAGCTTCGCGTTCCAGGTGCGTATCGAAGAGATGCTGTGTATACAGGAGAAGGGGTACATTCGGCGCGGCGGTGCGAATGGCGCGTGCCGCTTGAAACCCGTTCAGATTGGGCATGGTCAAATCCAGGACCACCAGATCTGGCGTGAGCTCCGCAGCCCGGCTCACCGCTTCCAGCCCGTCGGAAGCCACGCCGCAGACTTCCCAATCGGCCCGTTCTTCAATTACCTTACGAATGCATTGCAATAATTCTGGGCTATCGTCTGCAATCAGGATCCGTGTCACCGGGCCTCCTGCTTCTTGGGGACGCAGGTATTTCATATTACACAATTAGAAGGCACGTATGTTTGACATCCTACATAGCGCTTAGACGCTGGTACATACAGGAAATCTCGTAGTAAAACACTAGTGCAGGCATGCGCCGGGGCAGCCTTCACGATTTTCCTCGGCTCCCCGATGACTCGTCGTTCTGTCCAATTCGCTTGTGAAGGATCAGCATGCCCAAGAGAACATTGAGAGTTGTGCAGCCCGGCGAGCGCACCAATCCGCAGGGCAAGGCCGTCAGCAATCGAATTTTGTTGTCTCTCCCCGACGTCGAATATCGTGCCATTCGCAAAGGACTGGAATATGTTCCGCTGCCTCACCACCGCAGTCTCTACGAGCCAAACCGGAAAATCGAATATGTTTATTTCCCAAACAGCGGATTGATTTCGCTGGTGGTAGCCATGGACGACGGAAAAACTGTGGAGGTAGGCGTCCTCGGTAGAGAAGGCTTTGCGGGCGTGCCGGCGATTTTTGGCCTGTGGCGCAGCCCCATTCGCGAGGTGGTGCAAATCGCCGGGGAGGGCTTCCGAATAACGGTGCGGAAGCTCAGGCAGTCTTTATTGGCTTCGCCTCTTCTGTTTGAGGTGCTGGGCCGCTATTCGATGGTGCTGGGAATGCAGATTTCGCAGACAGCGGCTTGCAACCGGCTACACGACATCGAATCCCGTTTGGCGCGCTGGTTGTTGATGGCGCAGGACAGGGTCGACACCGGAACCGTCGCCATCACACACGATTTCCTGGCGACCATGCTCGGCACCGACCGCCCAAGCGTCAGCTTGGCAGCCGCCAACCTGCAGCGAAAGGGAATCATCGACTACACGCGCGGCGCCGTGAAAATTCTGAACCGCAAAGGATTGGAATCCGCGGCGTGCGAATGCTTCAACGCCATTCAGGAGTTTAACGGCGCAATCGATTTGAAATAGAGAACCCGCGAACTTCTCTGAGCGGGGGCTACAAAACCCATCCGCAAGAATTGTCGTCGGCAACGTTCTACGTTTGGAGGTTGGCGAACAATGAACCGGCGAATCGCAATGCCCAGAAGTGTCGTCCGTCATGTGTTCGTCTTATTGTTCTGTTCCGGTTCTATCTTCTCACCCCTTTCCTTCGCTCAACATTGCCCTTACGGTCGCATCGACGTGGCCGCACTGACCGCACAAATAGATAAGACCAGCGATCCAACCGTGATATTGCGGTCTGCTGCTATCGCCGGACCGGCATTGTTACCAGCACTTCATCGTCTTTCAAAACCGGGGATGTCGATGGAGACCGTGGCTGGAGCGGCACAGGTCAGCTTGGCAAAACTCGGAGACGAGAATGCCATGGCCGAACTGATCGACGAGCTCAATGGAGGACGTGCTTTTAACCCGCCATCGACTGCAATTCAAAAGCTCCTGCTCGTTGGCAACAGCAAAGCCATCACGGTCCTGTTGAACTATCTCGGCGTGCACCCGACGCCGGTGTGGGAAGGCTGGCAGGTCGACAATCCTCACGACATACGGCGGGGAATAATCATCGGACTAGGCGATATCCTCAAAGAAGCTCCCATTCGAAAGAATGGGAAATATCAGGGCACTATCGAGGATTGGGTTAGTTGGTCGAAGCACGGCGAACTTAAACCCAATCCCCTCTCGATCAGCAACGATTTTCAAGAACCCTATTTGCAATGCCTGTGCCGAAAAATCGAATGGGGATTTCCGATGGCGATCATCGATCTTGGCGCCACGGGAGATGCGCGCTCGGTCCCGATTATTCAGGAACTCGGGAACATGGGCTACCCGTTTGAAGGTTATGCGGGAACGAGAGCTCCGTACATCTGGCTTCGCCATGACTACGTGGAAACCGCTCTTGCGGCGTGGGGCGATGCCGAGGCGTTCGCAATCATCGAACATGAACTCCAAACCAACGCCTTTCAAACGGCGATTCTCAAGTTACAGGTTATTGGCGGAAAGAAGGCCATGGCTGCGCTGCTGGACGCCAACGTCGATCCTGGTTACGGCATGTTCAATCATGCCCTGTTCAGTTCCTTGTCACGGATGGTGCAGAATCCTCCCTTGCCGGGAAATGCAAATCCAACCACGGAGAACAGGCAAGCATGGGGAGAGTGGTGGGCAAAAAATAAAAATACAACCAAATTTGTCCGGCCATCCCCATACGAATGAGCGGAAGAACGGATTTGTTTAGTCAACCTGCGTGAGTGTGCGCACGTGCAATTCGAGAGCTTGGTTGTATTGGCGCTCGATTTGCAGTTCGGTTTGCAATTTCTTGAGCAGCAATTGCAAGTGGGAGATCTCCGCCTTCAGTTTCTGAACATCGGAGACTGAGGAAGGAGGCCGGTGAAGTGCCGCGACGTTAACGGGCCCGGGGGTATTTGCGGCCGGCCCGGTGGGGGTCGACGACACTTGCGGCGGCTGGAACGCGTCCGCGAGGGCGCGAGACCAAACAGCTTCGTTTGCGGAAGGAGATGCCAGAACTGGCGGTGGGGCCGGAACAGGCACCGGGCGATTTGCCGGTGGCGCAAAAAGACTGCTCAATCCAGCCGGCGGTGCAGTGGGACGTTCCGAAGCCGAGGGCATCACCGGCGTTCCGTTTGCCGGGCCAGCCGAGCTGCCGCCGAGAAGATTCTTCACCCGGCTGATTAATTCCTGAGGCTGAAAGGGCTTGCGAACGAGTTCGTCGGCTTTCACCGCAACCGCACGGTCCGCGACGCTTTTGTTGACTACGCCAGACATCAGGATTACCGGAGTCTTCGAATACGTCTCGCTCTGCTTGATCTGGCTGCACACCGAGTAGCCGTCCTGGTCCGGCATAATAACGTCGGTGATGACCACGTCGGGCGGATGTTCCCCGAACTGTCCCAACGCCGCGGCAGCGTCCGCGCAGGTAATCACGTTAATATTCTCGCGGCGGAAAGCGATCTTAATCACTTCGCGCATGGTCGCGCTGTCGTCGATGAAATAGACAGTCGGCGTCTTCTTGACCTCCGCTTCCCCGAGCGGCGGCATGGTAATTACTTCGCTCATTGGACCTCCTCGTTGGCGGTGGCGCGGTCGGCCAGTTCGGTCTTATCCAACACATCTGCAGCATCTGTTGCGTTTGTATCAGGAGACGGTTCGCTTTGAGGCAGCGCGTCATCGCTGTCTCGCACTTGCTCGTCGTACTCGCGCATGGCGTCGAGCATCAGGTCGGTGGCGGAGCGCAGCACGGTGCGCTGCGCCGACGCCGCGCCGTATACGAATTTGTAGACCCCGGCGCCAACGTTCACGCAATTCTTCAGCACATACAAGACCGCTTCATCGCCGAATAACGAGCCGCACTCCGCATGAGTGACCTCACCTGCGTCGAAAAAAAGTACCGCGTCGGTTTCGCCCGCGTTGATGGTCAAAGCGCCGGTCTGCCTGGCCTGGCCCAGCATTTGCATCACTCCCGTCAAATCGTGATGCGTAAGATTGCCGCTCAAGCTGGTGTCCGCTTGACCCAGTAATTGGGTGGGCTGGAAACCGTCGATTTTGCTGATGAGAATATTTTTTACGTGGCCGGCGATCACCGCGGGCGTCAGATGGCGATCGATGTAGTCGTCGCAGCCGGCTTGAAATGCTTCCATTAACGCGCGTTGACTGCCGTCGCCGATGGCGATGATCGGCAGGCAACTGTTCTTGGCGTCGGCGCGAACAATCTTAGCCAGTTCCAGCGCACCCATTTCGCGCATGTTGGTGGCGCAGACGATTGCCGCTGGCGCGTCATATTCCAGAGCGGTCAGGGCGAAAGAGGCTTGCGTGCTTGCGCTGATCTCGAAGCCCTCGCGCTTCAGCGCGTCACCTAGACGCTTGGCGAATAGCACGTTGCTATCAATCAGCAGAATTCTTGCGGCACGGCCTGGAAGCATCATGCGCGTGCCTCCGGCATAGCCGTTTCAGCTTGGCTTAGAATCGCGTCCGCACCGGCCGGGGTTAGCGCAGTGAGATTCAATACTTCGATCACTTCACCGTTATGCGAAAGCCACGCCGCCACGTGCGGCGAATCATCCGATCCAGCGGGTGTTAGATCCGCATGTATCAACTCGCAGTCTCCACTGACCGGCACGGCGACGGAATCCCCCGGGATGCCCGTGGCACGCGACGAAATAAGATAGAAACGGCGCGCGCCCATGCGTTTTCCCGTGAGTGGTTCGGAAATGTCGCACACTGGAACGACGCGGCCGCGGCGCAGAATCACACCATCCAGCTCCTTCGTGCGATTCGGGAAGCGAAAGACTCGGCTGGGCGCGACGAGTTCCACCACCTGATCGGCGGTCAGCGCGAAGCGGCGATCTCCCAAACGCAGCAGCACGCAGGAGCGCGAATCGAGTTGTTCGAGAACGCTCACAGGGTGAACCCCGCTTCATTTGTCGCGGGAGATGGGTCCGCCACGACTGGATTGGCGATGGCATCCAACTGCAACAGCTCCTCGTTGGTCAGAAAACCCAATGGGTTCACAACTGGGATTACGTTTTGGTCCAGTACCGTCAAGCCGCGGTACCAAAGTCGCTCTTCGTTGCAGAATGCAGGCGGCAATGCTTGCAGGCGCGTCATCGTGGTCATTTTCTCGATGCCATCCACCAGCAGCGCGGCGCGCGATCTGCGAAGAAGGAAAATCAACGCGGCAGGGGATGGGCGCAGTCCAAAATGCAGCACGGAATTCACGACGTATAGAGTGCGATCCGTACGGCGGAGAACGTGGCGGACCTTCTTCACGGACGAATCGCTGAGCTCCGCGGCCGAGCCGGCGAGACTGTCCACGCTGCGCACTTCCTGTACGGAACCCGAGGAAATCGCAAAAATCTGTGTGCTGCTGCGAAACAGAATGATCTGTTCGGTGCGCAGCGGAGTAGACCGAACAGGCGTTGGAGTCATCAGCGTACCCCGACGGGCAACGCGCGCGTCAATCCCAGGACGCGTTTTTCGATTGCAGGATAGATATCGTCGATGTTCAGGACCTGTTCCACCGCGCCAGTCTTGATTGCTTCCGCAGGCATTCCAAAGATCACGGAGCTGGCTTCATCCTGAGCGATTACCAGGCCGCCCGCATTCTTGATTGCTTTTGCGCCACGTGCTCCGTCACTGCCCATGCCCGTAAGAACGACGCCAATGCCCAGGGCGCCCGCGAAAGCCGCGACCGATTCCATGGTGACGTCAATGTTGGGCAGGTAGCCGTCGATGCGGCCGGTCACGCTGTCGAGCTGGATTCTTCCCATCGGCGAAACACGCAAATGCTGGCCACCAGGACAAATATAAAGTGTTCCCGGCTGGACGGCTTCGCTGGCATCCGCCTCTTTCACCCGGATGCTGGTGAATTCAGCCAGTTGCAGCGCGTATTGCGTTGTAAACGCCGCCGGCATGTGTTGCACCAGAAAAACTGCGGCGGGAAAGTCGCGCGTGAATCCCGGAGCGAGGCGCATTACGGTTGCGGGTCCGCCGGTGGATGCGGCAAGTACGACAACTGGAAAGCGAAGATCGCCGGAGGGTTGCGGGGGAGCGCTCGGCGCCGCTGCCTGAATAATCTTAGTAGGCGACAACGCCGCCGACCCCGCCGACTGCACTTGTTTCGCGAGCGTAGAGGCGGTGCGCACCACGCGGACCTTCGCGGCCATACGCACTTTTCGCAGCAAGTCCTCGCGCACGCTCTGCATGTCCAAGTCGATTCCCGAAGACGGCTTGGTGACAAATTCTATGGCGCCCAGTTCCAGGGCTTTCAGCGTGCTGTCCGCGCCCTCTTTGCTTTCGGAACTGACGATCACCACCGGACGGGGATTGCTGGTCATGATCTGCGCAGTGGCCTGCAAGCCGTCCATGTGCGGCATGTTCAAATCCATGGTGATTACGTCGGGCTTCAGGGATTCTGCGAGCGCGATGGCTTCGCGGCCGTCTTTCGCATGGCCCACCACCTGAAGCTGTGGGTCGGCATTGAAAATTCCTTCGAGGACTTTGCGCATGAAGGCGGAATCGTCAACGACCAGCACGCGAAACTTTTTGGGAGCAGGATTCGACATGACGCTATACGACCGGGACCGGCCGATTCGCCTCCTTCCCCATGAATTGTTCGACGGCGGCGAGCAACTGATCTTCCTGCACCGGCTTGGTAAGGAAAGCCGAGGCGCCTTCTTTCAGTGCGCGATCGCGATGCTTGGCGCCTGCGCGCGAAGTGACCACCATCACCGGGATGCGCCGTGTTGCAGGGCTTTGCCGCAATTGGGCCATCAGTTCGTAGCCGGTCATGCGCGGCATTTCCAGGTCGGTGATCACCAGATGGCAGCCTTGTTGCGTAACAAGTTCGGCGGCCTCCAGGCCGTCCGCGGCCAGCTTCACGCGGTAGCCGTTTTTTTCGAGCATCCGGCCGACGAATTTTCGAACGCTGATGGAATCGTCAACGACTACAATGACGCGCTCTTGCTCGACGCGATCGATGGCGTCGCTGGGAATCGTTCCGCGTGCCACAGCCGTCGAACCTGGCGCAAAAACTCGCGCTGCGCTGGCGTTGGCTTGAATCGCGCGGCGTTCGCTGGGTTCGGTGGCCACCATGCGGTTCAGGTCGATCAGCAGAATCAAGCTGCCATCCGGCGCGATGGTGGTGCCGGGGAAGAGTTTGACGCGGCGCATATATTCGCCAAGGTTCTTGATGACGATTTCGTCCTTGCCGAGAACTTCTTCGACGACCAGGCCGATCTGTCGGTTGCCTGCATTGGCGACGACCATGCGGAAGTATCCGTTGATGGGCTCAAGTGGCGACAGGCCCAGATAGGTATCGAGGCGTACTACTTCCGTGACGACGTCGCGCACCTTGGTGAGCAGCTTCCCGCCCACGTCTTCGATTTCGTCTGCACGTATGCGGCGAATTTCTTCGACCACTGCGAGCGGCAGCGCGAAATGGGTATTTCCGCATCGCACGAACAGCGCCGGGGAAATGATCAGCGTCAAAGGAACTTTCAGCGTGAACTTTGTTCCGGAATTCGAAGCGCTCTGTATGTCGATTTCCCCGTTTAGCGCGTTGAGGTTGGAACGCACCACGTCCAGGCCCACGCCTCGGCCAGCCAGTTCGGTCTTCACCGATGCGGTGGAGAATCCCGGATGGAAAAGCATTTCGCGCAGGTCGCGTTCCGTAAGGCGTTCCGCCGTTTCCGCGGAAACCAGGCCGCTTTCCATGGCGCTTTGCTTTACGCGCTCGTAGTCAATGCCGTGGCCATCGTCCTCGACTTCGATGTAAATGTGATTGCCGCGGTGATACGCGCGCAACGAGACCTTGCCCTGTTCCGGTTTCCCGGCAGCGGCGCGATCCGCCGGCTTTTCCACGCCATGCGCAACCGAATTGCGCACCAGATGTACCAGAGGGTCGGAAATTTGCTGGATGATGTTGCTGTCCAGTTCTGTATCGCTGCCTGAAAAATCCAGTTCCACCTGCTTACCGGCGGACTTTGCGGCATCGCGCACCGCCCGGGAAAGCAATGAATACAGCGTGCCAATGGGCAACATGCGGGCCGCGGTAATTTCGTCCTGCAGGTGGTGCGCGAGTTTACTGAACTCGTCGATGTCGCTTTCCACGCGGTTGATGAAGCCCGCGAGTTGCGACAGCACTTCGTTCACGTCGGCGGATATTTCGGTCATGGAACGCGAAAGGATGTTGAAGTCGTCATAGCGATCCATTTCCAGTTCGCTGAACTCGTCCAGGAAGCTTGCTTCGCCCGCCGCAGCGCTGGTAAGCATGCGCTGGGTCTGCTGGCTGCCCCACGGCAGATTCATCGGGGAACTGCGCAAGCGGTTGAACTCGTACTTTTCCTGGAACTCACTGACTTTGCCCTGCAGGCGTTCCTTCGAAAAGCTAAGGGTCTCGATCAACTTTTCCAACTCGTCCACGCGGCCAACCATTTTCGTGCGGTTGATGACCAGTTCGCCGACGGTATTCATCATGCGATCGAGACGACTGAGCGCGATGCGCACGGACTTTGCGTTTGCAGCCTGCTTAGCCGTCTGCGCAGGTGTTGCCTTGCTCGCCTTGCGCGGTGGTGCAGAGGCGGGAACAACCGCTTGCGTTTGCGTGGATGGGTTGACGACGGAAGACTCTTCTACTTCCTGCGGCGCGTATTCCGCGATGCGGCCGAGCAGGGAATCGACGCGGTTGCGCATCTCTGCCTCGTCGGTCCACCCACGGTGCAGCGTCTTGCGCAGCACATCAACGGATTCGAGGCACAGATCGACAACCGAGGGAGAGGGATCGATCTCGCCGTCGCGCAGCCGGCCGATCAGATCTTCCACGCGATGCGCGATGCCGCCAAGCCGCCGTAGTCCAACTTGCGCGGCCGAACCTTTTACGGTGTGAATCGCGCGAAACAGCCGATTGATCTCTTCCGGGTTGTTGTTGCCTTCCAGGGAAAGCAGGCAATCGCTGACAATCTGAAGATGCTCTTCCGCTTCGGGCTGAAAAAACTCCAGGATTTCGTCGCCGACTTCATCGTCCGAGTCCAAGGCATCGTAGTAAGAGCCCGTAAGGCCGGTGGTTGCATTTCCAGCAGACGGAATCGCCGTTTCTGCCGGAGAAGACAGTTCCACTTGTGGCCGCATGCCAAGGTTCAACGGCGGCGGTTCGACCGGAAACGCAAAACGGTAGCGCTCCTTGAACGCCGCCACGTCTTCCACCGTTTCGTGTCCGGTGTCGCTGATCTCTAGCAAGCTCGTTTCAAGCAGCGAGATTCCGTCACTCAGGAATTCCGTCAGCGGTCCGTGCAAATCCTCGCCCAACGATGCATTCAACGCGTACTGGAACACGTGCGCGAGCTTCGACGCCACTTCAGAAAATCGCGGGAATCCGTAACTCGCGGAAGTGCCGCTTAGCGTGTGCGCGGCAATGTACAAGCGCTCCATGTCTTCCTGCCGCGGAGAAATATCCTGCAGCACGCCGACATATTCGCGCAGATACTGTAGGTGCTCTGCAGCTTCCTGGAGGAACAGTTCCACGCCGTCGTGATCGGGAGTACTCACGCGTGTCCCTCCGTAATCAATTCCGGCTTCTGCAACTCTTCGGCGGTTGGCTTGCGGTACAGGATGCAATCGCCCAGCACGATGGCCTGGAATTTCACCGGCATTTTCGAGATGGATTCCGAATGTCCAAGGAACAGATAGCCGCCCGGCTCCAGCGCGTCGTAGAAACGCTGGATCATGGCGTGCCGCCGCGCTTCGGTGAAATAAATCAGGACATTCATGCAGAAAATCAGGTCCATCCTGCCCATGTATACCGGCGAAGCGAGATTCACTTGCGCGAAGTTCACCATCTTGCGCAACCGCTGCTTCACCTGATGACCACCCTTTACCGGCAAAAAGTGCGCCGCTAGCTGCTTTTCATTCACGCCGGCGATGCTTCTTCCCGAATAAACCGCATTTTCCGCGTGTTTCAAGGCCGCTCTTCCAAGGTCGGTCGCCAGAATTTCTACGTTCCACGCATCCGCAAAGGAAAGCGAATCCACAATGGTGATGGCGATGGAATAAGGCTCCTCGCCGGTAGAGCAGCCTGCGCTCCATACCCGTAATGTCCGCGGATTGGTCCAGAATTTCTTCGTGTGCAGCTCCGGTAACACGCGCTTCTCGAATGCCTCATAGACCGCCGGGTAGCGGAAGAATGAAGTTTCCTGGGTCAGTAAACGTTCCAGCAACGCTTCATATTCCACGTTGGTCTTGCGCACCGCCCGCAATAACTCTCCCGCGCGCGCAAATCCCCGCGCCTGGATGTGCTCCCGCACGCGCGTGGAGAAGAAACGCTCCCGCGAGACGTCGAAATGAATGCCTGTCCGCTCTTCGATCAACATGCGGATCTCGCTCAACTCGTGTTCGCTCAGTTCGTGTGCCGCCCCGAAGGGTTCGCTCATGATCGTTCCGCTCGCTCCCCGGGCTGCGGCCGGAGAAAATTCACTGCACTATCGGACCGCTCCGGCTGGAACTGGGCGATGATCGGATTCTTCGGAAGCGTTCGCGGCTTGCTTCGATTGCGCGCGGAACTGTGCCAGGGCTTCGTTCAGCTGATCGGAGAGCTTCACCAACTGGCTAACGGTCGCGACCGTTCCGCGAGTGCCCTGTGAAGTCTGCCGCGTAATGTTGGAAATGATTTGCATGGCGTGCGCAACACCTTCCGTACCGCGCACCTGCTGTTTGGAAGCCAGGGAGATTTCCTGCACAAGTTCCGCGGACTGGCGAACCACGCTCGAAATAGCGTCGAGCGCGCGGCCTGCTTGATCGGCTAGGGTTGCGCCGGATTCCACTTCCTTGGTGCCTTCTTCCATGACCACCACGGCTTCGTTCGTCTCGGCTTGAATGGCCTTGATGAGCGCCGCGATATCTTTCGTCGCGCTGCGGGAATGTTCGGCCAGCTTGCGGACTTCGTCGGCAACCACGGCAAAGCCTCGGCCAGCTTCACCGGCGCGCGCGGCTTCGATGGCTGCGTTCAATGCCAGTAGGTTGGTCTGCTCCGTGATGTCGTTAATCACGTTGATGATTTCGGAAATTTCCAGCGACCGATCGCCAAGCGATTTGATTTTCTTTGCGGTGGCCTGCACGGAAGAACGTATGCGCTGCATGCCGTCCAAAGTGTCGCGGACGGCGCGGTTGCCTTGTTCCGCTGCGTCCAACGCGCGGCGTGCCGCCTCCGCGCTGGCTTCGGCGTTGTTCGAAACCTGCTTCATGGACACCGTAAGCTCTTCCACGGCGCTGGAGGTATTCGTGATTTCCTGGTCCTGCTGCGTGGCGCCGGCCTGCATTTCATCGGCCGCAACGAGAATGTTGTTGGAGCATGCGGTGACTTCCATGGCGGCCTTGCGGACGCGCTCGAGCACCTTGGTGAAGTTGTCGAGCATGTAGTTGATGGAATCCGACACGTTGCCCAGCGCGTCATTGGTGACCTTGCCGCGCAGAGACAAATCGCCGCGCGCAACCTGGTTGATGACTGCCAGCAGGTCCGTAATACTGCGCTGCAATGCTTCGTTCGCTTCCTGATTGCTGGTAGCACGCGAAACCTTGGCCACCGCGCGATTCAGATTGTCCGCGATGTAGCCGAATTCATCGTTGGTCCCGACGTCGGCGCGCGCCTTCGCGTCACCCGCCGCAAGCCGTTCGGAGAAGTCCGAGAGCTCCTTGATGGGGTTCAGAAGCGCTCCGCCCAGTCTCCACGCAAGGATTACGGTGACCGCTCCGCCGAGGCCGATGGCGAAGAGCAGGGATCCGCTTGCGCCAGCGGGCATGGCGCCAAAATCGAACATGGACGCCCCGTTCGCGGCTCGCCCTGCGCTGAACGCCAGCCCAACAACAATCAGGATGGCAACGGCGTTCAAGAAGACCAGCGTCCAAATTGTGTTACTCAGTCGCGATTTCATCACTTCCTCCAAACAAGTCCTAAAACTAGTAACCAAAAGCTATTTACTAAAAAATCTTCAAATGGCCGGCCCAGGAAAAACCTCCAGCAAACGGCGTAAATCGATCACCAAAGCCAAACGGTCGTCGTGGCGCAACATTCCGACGCAATGCGGCACGTTCTCCGGCGCTTGTTGCAGCAAATCATCGGCACCAGTCACGGAATACGTGCCAATCACTTCATCGGATGCGATGCCCAGGCGAATGTCCTCGTGCTGTCCGTCACTTCGCAGCGAAGCCACCACCACATGCTTCGGCAGCAGCCCAGTCTTGCGGCCTTCGGTGATCGCGATATCGATCAGCGGGATGATTGCTCCGCGCAGATTGAAAATTCCCAGCACATAAGCTGGCGAAAGCGGCAGCTTAGTCAACAGTGGCCACTCCACTACTTCTTCGACATCTAGCACCGGTAAACAGAAACGCTCCCGACCGCTCCGGAAAACGCAATACTGCGCTTCTGGTGGACGCTCCAAGGCGGTGCCAACGGCTTCCAGCAATTCTCCCAACTCCACGTCCGCGGATACCGCCTCGAGCTGGAATTCGTCGTTGGGACGAAATTGTTCGTGCTGCCCGTTCATGCGAACCGCCGTACCGCGCGCAGCAACTCTTCACGCGTAAAAGGTTTGGTCACGTATCCGTCCGCGCCCTGCTGCTCGCCCCAATAGCGATCGCTGGCGGTGTCTTTCGAAGTCACCAGAACGATTGGGATACCGCTGAATTCCGCATTGCCTTTCAATTCCCGGCAAACCTGGAAGCCGTTTCGCTCCGGCATCACGACGTCCAGCAAAATCAGGCTGGGGCGCTCCGAGACGAGTAGTTCCTCGACGCGCTTGGGGTCGTTCAAGCCCACGGGCCAATAGCCTTCGGGTTCAAGCAGTCCCTTGATCAGCTGCACTTGCGACGGCGAATCGTCAACGATGAGTACTTTTTTCTGCACGAGCTTTAACTCCACGACGCAGTATTCCAAGGAAGAAAGTTGCACGTCAGCGGCCAGCTTGGGGAGGTAGTGCGGAAATGTGTCTTATTTTATAAGCTATTGATACTAAGCGGTTTATGGTGCCGCAGAACGATCCTAGCGTCGACGACTGGGCGACGATTCGGCTTCCACAGTCTCATGCTGAGAAGCCGTCTCATCGGCCTTCATTTCCGTTGCCAGCAGTGAGAATCGTTGCATAATTTCGTTGATGCGCAGGGCCATGGTGTGGATGGTCTTCAACTGCAACAGGGACTGTGCCGAAAGCTCTCCAGGTTCCAGCAGGAGGAGTTCCGCGTTGCCCAGAAGCGAAGTCAGCGCATTGTTCACGCTGTGCTTCATGTCCATCATATAGCGGGCAAGGGTAGCCTCGTTGGCGTTCCGCGCGGCGTGTTGTTCCGCCTGTTTGGCCAAACGCAAAGCCTCCGTACGCCGCAAAGACTCGCCGGCGACCAGCAACACCACCTGAGTCCAATCCTCGCGCAGAGGAACGTGCAAAAGCCGCGGATATCGTTTGCGAAGCCCGGCGAGTTCCCGCGGCTCTGCAGGAGCGCAGAGAATTACGGCCATGCCCGGCTGCGTGCGCCGCAGCACATCACTGAGTTTGCCGTCTTTCAGTGGACCAATGACGATGAGGTCGGACTCGACGTGCCCTTCCGCCAGCAGGTCGCTGGTAAGCACGGAAAGATCGGGCAATTGCCGCTCTGTTCGCCAGCAACCCGTCAGCAGACGAGCAAACTCGCTATCATCGGTCAGAATAAGTGCGTTCGTCGTTCGCAAAGGAAATCAGCTCCCCGACTGTTTTTCTAGCTCTCCCCAACAGCCCAGTAGGGAATTAAATCTTTTCGGCGTCATCCAGCGCGGAAAGAAGGCGCTTGGTGCTGATGCCCAGGTTCACTGCCGCTTCCGTGTCCTTTGCCTGCTTGGCCACTTCCACGCGTTCCTGAAGCCGGGATATTTCCACGCGTGCCATGGACAAAACACGTTCCAGCGCATCCAACGAGCCACTGTCCTTGGCCTCTTGCGTCGCAGAGGTGACCAGGGCCCTCGCCGCCACTGCGCGCCGCAGATCTTCCGCCGCAGGCCCGTCTGCACTGACGAATGCAGTCACTTCCCACGAAGACATCAGCAAACGAACTCCGCCAATCTTTACCGTCGTCATGGAACGTCCACGCGAAGGAGGCGCGGAGATCAACTGTTCCCAAACTTGTTCCATGCACGTTTCAAAATCCAAAGCGGGCGCACCGTTTTCGGTTTTGCGTTTGCCGGCCACTTCGTCGGAGCCTGCCGCTTTTCCGGTATCATCCGCTATGGTTGTCTGGGTTGTCTTTTTTGCTTTGGCCGCGTCGCTGTCGAATGTCTTGCCCAACACTTTTGCGACCGTCTGTTCAACCTCGGAGCGCAGGGCCAGCAGCTTCTCAAACGCCTGGCTAACCGATCGTTCGGTGTATTCCTTCTGAAAAGGTTGTTTCCACTCGTCCGTGAGCTGACGAACTTTGCTCAGCGGTTCAGCCGCGCTCAGGCCCAACGCGACGCCGGACAGCGTCTTGGTTCCAGCAGCTTCGAGATGACTCAAACCCGAGCGGATGTAAATCAGATCGGCATGCATCAGTTCGATGAGCGTACGGCGCAGGAGAAAATTAAAGCGGATGAAGGCCAGCAACGCCGGCGGATCGTAGAACATTCCGCCTGCCGATTCTTTTACTTTGCGGCCCTGCTCGATGAAGTTCGTTTTCAGGATGTCCCGCAAACTTTTGAAGGAGCGCAGCTCGGTAATCATCTTTTCTAACGGCTCGCACCAGGAAAGCGGTGTGGCATCCGTATCGCCCAATACCGGCTTCATTACTTGAGCGACATCGTTCAGCTCGATTTGTTTGTGGTAGATCTTTGCCGGCGCACACAGCGCAAAGTACTGCACCATCAAAAAATCAATTTTGTCGCGATCGGTAATGGACTTTGCATTTTTGCGCAAGTGCCGCATGATCAACGCGCGTAAGCCGCTTTCGCTTGCATTCAGCGTGGTCATCTGAAGAAGGTGCCGCAGTTGGTGCACCAGCACCTGCTGATCCATGGAGTCCAGCCACGTCTGTGCCTGAGAAAAAAGTTCCAGATCCGCCAGCGACGGCAAGACCCGCTTATTTTGCGGAAAAGGAATCTCTATCTGCAGATGTTTCGCTAGAGCCAGGTAGATCGGGAAAACCGATCGTATCTCCCCCCAAGCGGCTTGCCGGGAGCTATCGGATTTCGTCGGAGCGGGTATATTCAATGTGTTTATAAGTTTGTTCACGGCTGCCTCATCCAGTCACACGCACCATTTAGAAACCGCACAGCCACCGCTTTTCGTCCCTCGTGATATTGCAGGGCGATGACGGCTGCTTCCACGGACCGCTTCATGTCTCCGCGTGACAAACGCACTCGGTCATCAAACTCGATTGGCAGGTTCGAAAGGAAAATAGCAATTTCACCGGCTCCAAACTCGAGCACCGTCGATTCCTGCAATTTCGATTGCCCCGACCGCAGCGATGACACACGCACGGGAATACGAACAACAGAAAGCGCAGGGAAGAATTTTGCGAGCTGTTCCGCACATCCCGTTTCGTCCGCAATGAGTGGCATGTATCCGAGTTGCTCCGATCAAGACCGACACGGGGGCACGGCGCAGCCTGGCTCAGCACAGAGACACATAGAGCAGACGGGGCGCAATGTCCCAGAGAGGGAATTGCACGCCGAACGCCACACTTCGGAGGGAGGGAGTTGCGTTAGATACTAAACAAAAGGAAGGGCTTAGGTTTTTCCTGCGGACTTGAAAAAGGCGCCAGTGTCTCACGCTGAAACGTATTTGTCTCAACCTCCGAGACGCTATGCACGCAGTGCGAGACAGTCTAGCTCTGAACCCTCAGCGCCCGGCCGCCGCCGCTTCGCTCTCGGCGCCACTTTCCGAGGTTGTCGATTGTCCTCGCAGCGGGATGTGGTAGCGCTTTAGCTTGCGATACAAAGTAGCGCGGCTGATCCCCAGCATTTTTCCCGCAAGCGCTTTGTCGCCATGGGCTTGTTCGAAGACGCGCAGGATAGTCATGCGCTCCATCTCGGCCAGCGCGGTGGTAGAAAGGGCGGCGGCTTCCTGTATAGAGGACTCACCGGTAGCTGGCTGCTCGGTACGAATCGAGGGCGGCAGATCTTGCACGTCAATAATCTGGTGATCGCCCAGCGTTATCGCCCGCGCAATGCAATTCTCGAGCTCGCGAACGTTCCCGGGCCAATCATATTGCAGCAGGCTCTTCATCGCTCCCGCAGTCACTTGCAGCGGCGCGCCCGGCGCGTAGCGATTCAGAAAATGGTGGACGAGCATGGGGATGTCGGACCGCCGTTCGCGTAAGGGCGGCAGGTGCACGGTGACCACATTCAGCCGGAAGTACAAATCCTTACGGAAGGTTCCATTGCGATAAGCCGCTTCCAGATCGCGGTTGGTGGCGGCAATCACGCGAACGTCCACGTTGAACTTTTCGTTGCTGCCCACAGGACGAACTTCCTTCTCCTGCAGCACACGCAGAAGTTTTGCCTGCATCTCCAGCGGCAGCTCGCCAATCTCATCGAGGAAGATCGAGCCGCCATTCGCAGCCTGGAACAGCCCGGCCTTGGTCTTCATTGCGCCGGTGAACGCGCCCTTCTCATAGCCGAAGAGTTCGCTTTCCATCAACGTAGGGACCAGCGCGCCGCAATCCACCGCAATGAACGCAGTCTGCGCCATGGCCCCGCGGAAATGGATCGCGCGCGCAACTAATTCCTTACCGGTGCCACTCTCCCCTGAAATCAAGACGGGCGTGTGCGTATCCTTTAGGCGCGAAATCATGCGCATCACGTCATGCATGCCAGACGAAGCGCCGATAATTCCGCTCAAATCGTCGTCCGCGTGGACTCGTTCACGCAGGAATGCATTTTCATTCACCAGCCGGACTTTATCGGCCATGCGCTGCAGCAGCAGGCGCATCTTTTCGACCCGGAATGGCTTCTCGATGTAGTCGTAGGCGCCTAACTTCATGGCGTCCACGGCCGATTCCACGGAGCCGTGGCCGGTCATGATGGCCACCTCAGACCTGGGCAAGAGTCCCTTGATGCGTTTCAGGAGCTCCACGCCGGAAAGGTTCGGCAACTTTAGATCCGTAAGGATCAGGTCGGGCCCCTCGGTCTCCAGTTGCGTAATGGCCGCTTCGGTGCTCTCGGCCTCTGTGCAAGAGAATCCAAGCGAAGTGCCGATGGTCATGCACAGTCGCCGGATGCTTTGTTCGTCGTCCACTACCAGCAGCTTGATTTTTGGCTCGTCGCTCATGGTTTTCCGAATGTTTTCTCCACAACTGATATCAATTCCTGAACTCGAAAGGGTTTTTCGATGCACGGAGTGGACTGCTCTCTCAAAAGCCACTGGGTTTCGCTGTTCGCGGTGTCTCCGCTGATCAAAATAATGCGAGCCTGCAGTTCCGGCCGGTTACGCCGAATCCAGTGGTGCACGTCCGCTCCGTTCGTCTCACCTGGCATGCGTATATCGGAAATCACCCCGGCATAAGTACCGTCCTGCAGACGTCGCAGACCTTCTTCGCCCGATTCGGCCGATACGATCGAATAACCTCGTCGTTCCAGCGCCGCGCGCACAAATGCGCTGACCGAGGGTTCGTCCTCAATCAGGAGAATGGGAGCCAGCGCCGGTGTGGGTGCTTCTGCTCTCAACGGCCGCCCTCGTTGTTAGCCACTGCAAAAGTCTTTTCCGCCGCCAGCGGGAGCCGCACGACGAAGGTGCTACCTTGTTCTCCCTCGTTGTTCCAGCACAGGATTTCACCGCCGTGTGCTCTAACGATGCCGTAACAAATGCTTAGCCCCAACCCGGTGCCCTTGCCGGCCTGTTTCGTGGTGAAGAACGGATCGAAGATGCGGTCGGTTTCGCTGACGCCGGTGCCATTGTCGATAAAAGCTACCTCGATGGAGTCGTGCTCGCGCCGTGTTCGAATGCGAATTCGCCCATGATTACCGCATTCCTGAATCGCGTCGTACGCATTATTGAGAATGTTCAGAAAAACCTGTTGCAATTGCTGGGCGTCGCCAAGCGCTGGCAACAGATTCTCTTCGAATTCTTCGATCACATCGACGCCATGGCTCGCGAAATCGTAGCTGCGCAGCTTGATGGTTTGTCGCAAGACGACATTTACGTGAACAGGTTCGCGCTGCGTCGGGCGTTGCCGCGCAAAACTCAGCAAGTCCTGAACGATTTCCTTGGTCCGCTGCGTTTCCCTGAGAATAATTTGCAAGTCTTCGCGCGCCGGCGCCGGAACGTCGGGGTTTTCCAGGAGCAGGTCCGTGAAACCGAGAATGGCCGCCAGCGGGTTGTTCACTTCGTGCGCCACGCCGGAAACCAATCTGCCGATAGTGGCCATCTTTTCCGAGTGCGCTAATTTCGCCTGGAACAGCGCGGCGTCCGTAATGTCCGTCATCACCACAACAACACTGTTGACCTGGTTCGATTCGTCGCGCATCGGACTCAAACTGATGGAAAAATGACCCATGGAGGCGTCGCTCCTGCGAACCCGCAACTCCAGATTTTCCACTTGCTGGCCGTGCGCGGTGGTTTGCAGCGCAGCCTCAAAGTCCTGTTGATGCGACGCTTCGACCCATTTCACCAGCCGGTGGCCAATCAGTTCGTCTTCGCGATATCCCGCGGTGTAGCAGCGTTTGTTCGCATAACTGATCAGACCCGCGGTATCCAGAACCAGAATCATGCTCTGCGTGGTGTTCAAAATCTTCTGGTTGAAATCGCGTTCCCGCTGCAATTGCGACTGGAACATCTTCTGCTCGGTAACATCCAGCATCAGTCCGCGAATCTGTGCCACCCGGCCCTGGTTGTCCCGCACTGCACTGACGTTCTGTAACGTATGGAGCAGGCTCCCGTCTTTCCGCCGCAGCGTCTCTTCGTAATTACGCAACGCGCCGCGCTCCGCAATCGCCTGCACCAGCCGTTCTTTAGCCGCGGGTGTGGGGTACAAGTGCGGACTCACGTCGGCTTGCAGAAGCTCTTCGCGGGAGTCGTACCCCAGCATGCGCACCATCGCGTCGTTCACATCCAGGAACTGGCCTTCGGGCGTCGCGAAGAAAAGCCCTTCCTGTATGCTGTCGAAGAGTTCGCGATAACGGCGCTCCGCCTCTCGCCTGTCCGTAATGTCTTTCAATACGTGAATCGTGCGGGTCTCTTCCTGTGTCACCCCACGCGTTCTGGACGTCGATACCAGAAAGGTACGGCCATCCGCAGTGGCCATATATTCTTCGCGAGCCTGCCGGGTATTTCTGCAAAACGGGCAGGGCAGAGCGCTCCCGGTCTCCGCTATGTGCCGCAAACTGCTCATCGCTCCGCCGACAAGCGCGGCCGGTGGAATCCCTAAATGGGTGGCCAGGGACCGATTCGTGCGCACGATGCGCCAGGCTTCGTCGTGCACCACAATGTAATCGCTGATCGCATCAATATCTTCCACCCACTGCTTTTTGGAACGCTCCAATTGCGTAAAACGGCGCACCTTTTCCATGGAAAGCGCGGCGTGCGCGGCCAACGCGCCAAGTAGTTGCGCATCTTCCGCGCAAAGATCTTCGACCTTGCGGCCCAGGCACAGCGTTCCCATTAATTCGTTGTCGCTCGCACGGATGGGAATGAAGGAACAGAATTCCGCGCGTCCCGGTATTTGCAATGTTTCCGGGCCATCGCGTTTACGGACAGCCGCCGCTTCCAGCCAGCTCCGCTCTTCCGCGGTTGTCGAGGTGGCCAGGGAAGGACCGTATATCTCCAGCTGGTTGCCACGAATTTCGGCAACACCTGCCCAATCGGCGCCCAGGATGCGTGCCACGCGATTGGCAAAACTCGCAAGGAATATCGGAAGCTCGCGTGAGTGCGCCGCCTCCATAACCAGGTCGACCAACTCGCTGGAATAGTCTGGCTTCGCGGGCGCAGGGGTTCCCCGGCCGCGAACGGCCGTACGCGTACGATTCGAAATGTTCCTGCGCTCACGCATCGGGGGCTTCTGGGGCGTTGCGTGCGTCTCAACTTAAGATGAGATGCACCTCCACGCTACTTAGGAATCTCAATCTGAGTCAATCGCTGTTCATTTTGATGACGCGCATTCGTTAACTGCGCTCCCCCGAGCTACCCGTCTGGCGTCTCACTGCTGAGACCGTTCACCACATTCCCCCAGGCTCTGAGACAAACAGTCTTTATCGATTTGCTTTAACACTCTTTCCCATGTGCACTAACTCCAACATAACAAAACCCTTAGCGGTAAGCTCGCGTTTTGGACCACCAGGTCCATCTTGCTGCCGGTGTTGGCATCCGGCTTGCCTTCTCTAGCGTGGGGTACTTTCCGCCTGGCGGA